>Ga0129336_10000689_pt1 | contig 19942 bp, 17 predicted proteins | sample CPB6_02_DNA_FD_96878 | JGI IMG/M metagenome (GOLD analysis project Ga0129336, IMG submission 96878) | Freshwater to marine salinity gradient microbial communities from Chesapeake Bay, USA - CPBay_Sum_0.6_0.2_DNA | ecosystem: Environmental > Aquatic > Marine > Coastal | place: USA: Chesapeake... | reverse complement strand
TCAATGTTCTGTTCTGAAATAACTGACGTGATAGCGTAAGCGTCTTGCGCTGTGCATTTCCCAAGAGCAACAAGACCATCCCTAAAGTCTTTCATTCCTTTAAAGTTTCTTCCTCGTGCGTAAGAACGGAACGCTTCAAGGTATGGAGCAAGGTTAATTGCTGTAATACCTGAGAAGGCATCACCAAACCTCGCCGTCATCTTCTCAATATCAAAGCGTGATTCATAGACCTTTTTATCGAGCGTTTCAGGAAGGGCTGAGATTTTATCTGCGAGAGTTTTAATGTCAGCTTCTGAAGGAGTATCTATTGAAACGGCTGTAATTTGACCGTTCATATACATAAACCCCTTGAATGGAGATGGGTCAATAATAATAAAATTTGCAACCTGATTTGGTGTAAGATCGAAGGAACCGATTAGTGTATCCATTAGACTTTTATCTCCGTGATGCAAAGACTTGACACTAAAACACCGCCAAATCTTCGTGAGCTATCTGCTCCGTTTATTCTAAAAGTTCCGCCCTGTCCACCCGCGCGAACTTTAAAAGTTTGTGCAGATGTTGACCCTGCTGTCCTAAAATGAGAAAATTTAATTCCACCGCCTAAATTTATACCCATTCGGTGAAATCCAGCTGCAATCGCGGAAGCATCAGAATCTTTAAAAAGAGCTACAACTTTTGAATCATCCGAACCACTCCCACAAAAAACAACCACATCAATTTTAAGTATATTATTTGTATTAGTTGGTGTTATTGCTTTAGACAAATACTCATCCCCCTCTGTATTTTGAGGAATTGTATCGTCAAAGGGTATTGTCGTTGTCCCTGTTGAGGAAGTTACTAATTCTTGATACTGCACCTGAACCACACTTCCCGCCAAAGCATTAGAAGCTGAAGGAACAAAAGTAAAATCAGACGCTAACGCTTTCTTTACATTCCCGCTGTCAGAAGCGTCAGCAATTACAATATGGTCAGAACTTACACCAGTTACAGTAGTTAATCCACTAGCGACACCCGCAGCGAGTTTTGCGGTAGTAACCGAACCAGATTCTAATGACTCGTAATGTTTCCACGTCGGACTTGAGAAACAAACATATAATTTGCTAGTGTCCGTTGCGTAATAAACATCTCCTGTTGTCGGTGTTGCTGATTTAGAAGCGTCTAATCCATACGCCATTGACCCGCCGTAATTCGTAGCCGTATTTGAAGGAGTTCCATTCTCAAGGCCAGTCGCTCCTGTATTCCATCTCAAATACTGTAAAGATGACGGAATGGGCAAACTGAACCCTGAAGTGTTACTTGCGTCTGAAACAACACCCCTATCAACCGTTTCTTTTAACTGCTGAACCAACATCACAATTCTGTCAGCGATAAGTTTCTCAATGGTATCAGCAGGAAGATCATCAGCCGGCTGAAGGTCAACAGACTGCGTATAAGCCAAAGATCGTTGAATAATTAGCTTATAAGACGATGAAAGGGCTGTGGTGAGGGTAATAGACCCACTCGCAGGATTAGTGGCTGTAAACGACCCTGAGACCGTATAATCGGTGTTTAAAACAAAGGTAGACGTTGCCCCGCTTGAAATTGTATATCGAGTAACCACAAGATCAGACGCGGAATATATAGGAAAGGTAAACGTATACGGCCCCGTTATACCAGACCCGGTATAGATAACTTTTGAATCGGTCGTTGAAATGGTCATTTTATGCCCTCTTTAGTATTGTAAAGTTTTCGCGGTAATAAGAAAGACTAACTTTCATCCGCCTCTTCTTTGATATTAAACTTGCGCTTCGTCTTTTTTATAGCGTCCCGTCTTATGTCATTAAGTCTGTCGGTTTTTTCCTTAGGAGTAAGTGTTGTAAAAAATTTATAAGTTACGAGTTTTTTGGCTTCTTTTGCCCATATATCTAAATAGTAATTTGAGGCTTCTGTCAATTTCTCACGCCCGTATTTTTTCCCATATTCCTTAAAAACAGGAATCCTTCTAACTTCCATAATCGCAGGAGAATTTTTCCGATCTTCTTCGATTAGAGAGATAACTTGATTCAATAGGGGAGAGTTAAATTCCACATTGATTCGTTCGCCATAAATAAAGTCTAATACCCCATCCGTTTTTAAAGGTTCTCCAGTAATGACATTCCTAGAAATTGGAAGGGTTTCACGCAATTTTGGAATCTTTTCAATGAGTTTATCTAATGTTCCTCGGTCTGCCTCGCGTTTAAAATTGTCTGTCGCTTTAGCAAAATTTCCAATAAGCGCAGGAATTGCTTTATTAAATTGATTTATTATTTTAACGCTAACCGCAGTTTGAAATGTTTCTAATGCGCTGTCTGACGCTTGCGTTAATGTTTTGACAGTCGCCGCATAATCAGCGATTTGTTTTACCCCAGGGACAGAATAAAGTTGCGATAACGCTCCGGCTGTATAGGCTGCATATATTCTTGCTATGAGTTCTGTCGATGCCAAGGCTTGCTCCGCAGCACTATCATACTTTTGTTTATATTTCTTCTGAAAAGATTCTGAATTAAATTCTCTTTTAGCAAACATCATGGCTGAAAATGGAATCGCTAATGGGGCAATAAAATCTAAACTTATTCCAACACCATTCAGAATTATATAATTAGTCCCCAAATTCCTACTTTTTACAGCTAATGCCTGTTTTGGCGATAGCGTTTCAAAAGCAGGAATAAAGTCATCATCGTCAAGCGCAAGAGCTAACGCCAAAGGAAATGCAAATCCAATCCCACCCACAATGCTGTTTTGAGCAAGTTTACTAAGAGCCTTTTTTTGATCTATTCCATTTGAGTTTATAACGCTATATATGTCTCGGGTTAATCCAATTAAACCTATTCCCGTATTTTCCAATGCAGTTTTAAAGCCTCTTTCGCTCAAATTAGACATCGTTTTAACAAAGGCAAAAAGAATGTTTCCCGATACTCGTCCTAATCCAGTTGTGAACACAATAAACTGTTTTACATTCTCGCGAACGGACGGCGGAACGAACTGCAGTATGTTATCAATTACAGCATCGGAAATGTTTTGTCCTGCTTTATTTATAAGTTCTCTAAAACCGATTAAAGTATTTGCCAGAACACCATCATTAGTAGCTGTTGCAACGGCAGAATCTTGAAGGGCTTGCTCTCTCAATGTTTTCGCTATCCCTTGAGCTTCAGGATTTATGCCTTCTAAAAACAATTCATCCGCCCTATTCTTCTGTGCTTCTCCACTTAATCCCTCAAGACCCGCGTGTATAAATGCTCTTGAAGAAAGACTGTGGTTAAAAGCAACTGACGCAAATAAAAAGTCTGCATAACCTTGCTGAAACTTAAAAACAAAATCGTCAGCAAAAATCTTTATACCTAGACGCGCCGCTGCGTTTGCAACGGCTAATGCACCCTTAACACCTCCACCCGCCTGTGCATAAATCTTATCCTTGGCCGCAATCCATTCTTCATAGTTTTTTACATCTACGGCACCTGTCCTCGGAACGCTTTCGCCCAAGACTGTAAAAGCGTCGCTAAGCGTTTGAATGCGATTTAAGTTATAGCCCGATTTAATAAATACTTCGTGCGCGTGATCGAAATAATCATTCGCATATTTAGACATATAATTTTGTGTTCCAAACTCGGCACTTCTTTTTAACGCTTCTTCAAACGAAAGATAGGCACCACCAAACAAATTCAATACCGATGACGGTATCCCACTCAACATGGATGCTCTTGAATATTTGTCGGCTAATACCTCCCCTAACGGCGTTACCGTCCTGGAGTTTATGTAATTCTCTAATCGTTCTTTTATTTCCCAATACTTAACATTTGGAGTTCCTAAAGAAATACTAGGTTTTCCTGGGGATGCTTTTGTCTGCGCTAATATGGCCTGTTGCTCATTTAATTGATCTGTCAAATCTCTTATCGTCTTAGCTTCTTCTTGGGTGATATTTAAATCTAAGGTATCTTTAATAAGACTTTCGTAATATGAAATAGAATTGTCATCTAATACGCCGATGTTTTTGAGATTATTGATTTTATCTATCAAACTTTTATAAACCGGCTTTTCTTTCATCTGCTTAGGAAATTTCCTGTCTGCCCATTCTTTCAGCGCGGAAATTTGTTTTTTAGATTTCATATTCTCATAGCTGATATTCACTTGCTCCGCTAATTCTTCGGGAAGATATTTCATAAACTCTTGCTTGCGCTGTGCGGAAGGAAGATTATAAAGACGGTCTAGATCAAGTTGTTTACTTTCAATAGCGTCGCGGATAGTCTTAACAGCGTTAGGAGTAATGCAGAATTTTTTCATCAGCAACTCAAATCATCTAGGAAGTCAAAAACTTCCTGTTTTGAAATTTTTGTTTTATCAATATCGTCTTTTAATTTCTTAGCACTATTCTTAACATTCTCAACAACGCCTTTACCAGCCTGCTGTTCTTTTATTTTTTCAAGAGCCAGCATGTGCGTATCAAAAGAGCTTCGTGTTACCTCAGATTGTATGCCTTGCCCGGCTTCGCTTTGCATTCGTCCGCGTGTGCTAATGGAAAGTGCGGCTGTATCGTAATTTCCTTTTTCTACTTCATTTTTCGCCCATTCAATTCTTATATAATTATCAAGCGCATAGTTTCCTGTTGTCGCTAAACCCAACGCAATTCTTGCGGATTCTTTTGGAGAGGATTGAATAAATTCTTTTGCTCTAGCCGTTCCTTCCTCATTAGTTGATGGCGTATAAATACTCCCTTGAAGCCTGTTCCCAAGTTGTGGGTATTGTTTCTCCATAGCCTTTGAAACAGCGGTGCGCTTGCCACCTTCTGGTGCGGGTTCTGTTACCGTTATAACACCACCGCCCGCGCCTGCCCCACCTTCAACAGCAGGAGCTTCAGGAGCTTTAGGGGCTTTAGGAGTTTCAGGGGCTTTCGCAACCTGCTCGGCAGGTTCTCCTTTTTCCCTATAATCTTTATTATAAAGGTTCAATATGCGTTCAATTTCTTTCTTTGCTTTTTCCCGTAATGATTCTTGCGCTTCCGCGCTTGTATACGTTTTAGTAATTACTTCATTTGTATTAAGGTTTATCTTGTTTCCGGCCGCATTTTCCACCAAAACTTTTCCAAAAGCAGGATTTCTAAGAATTTTATATTTCTTTCCAGTTTTGTCGGATACTTCTTTACCGACTGTCATGCTTTCTAATTCTTTGATTTCATTCTTAATTTCAATCGGAGTTGACCGCCCTTCCATAGCGCGAGTAAATACAGAATTTTTTAATGCAAAGGCTTTGGCTTTCTTACCTCTTCGCTCGGGTGACTCAAACGACTGCGTTTTAATCCTATTCATTTCATCTTGCAAATGCTGTTTCCACATTTCCATCATAGAAGGTTTTTGCGAGACAGTTTCTATGACTTTAGGAGCTTCAGGGGCTTTAGGGGCTTCAGGAACTGTAGGTGCTTCAAAGGTCTTTTTCGACTCATAAGGAACGTTATTAACTGAACTTCTTAATCTGTTAATCAATTCTTGAGTAAGAGTCTTATTAGACGCTAACAAATCACTAGGCTTTTGTGCTTTGTTTTCTTCTGTAAAATAAGAATTTAATTCCTCGATTTGGGTATTGTCCAAAGAGTTTAATACTTTCATGCTTTCTGTCTGGACGACCTTAGTAGCAAGAAGCATCGCGTTAGTGGCCGTCATATTCGGGCTATTCAATAAAGCATTAACCGCAATAAGATTTGTAGCCTCAGAAATAGCCACTTCCGCAGAAAGAAATTTTTCAGCACGTTGCTCTGCTAATGTATTTAATTGCTCGTCGGACGAATTACTAACATCTCCGTATTCTTCAATTAAACTATTTTGCTCCGCCAAATCAACGTCAGCCGTTGATCTTTCAGAAAATAATGTTTTAAGCCTAACTCTAGCGTCATTTAATTGCTCGCGTTGTTCAAGAATAAGACCTTGCCTGTAAACATCCTGTTCGTCTAAAGTCAAAGACCCTGATAATTGACTGAGTTTGCGCTGAAGTTGAAAATCGCTTCTAATGTCAGCAACCCCGCCCGGAAGCATGATGACGGGAAATGTTTTAAGAGATTCTTCAGTAGTTTGCTTTAATCGTTCCCATGTTTGGGATTTAACAGTTTCAAAATCTAATCCTAATTCTTTTGCTTTTTCTGAACCAAGGCTTTCTAATTTTATACCATCTGGAAGTTCAGATATTCTTGCGCCAAACTCTGCAATAATAGAACTTAACTCCTGTAAATCTTCAATGCCGACTTCTTGTGCAACTCCACCCATGAATTTGCCGGCTGTTTTAAGTAACCTATCTCTTAACTCCGGGCTTTTTTGGGCAACTTGAATTACCATGGCATTGAGATTTTTCTTACCGACAAGATTAGTATATGTCTTTCCTAAAATTCTCCATCCAACTTCTTCAGCCGCAGCATTGAACGCACCGCCTATTATGGCCGCCGTCCTAGCGTTATCGTGTGATACCTTATATCGAGTAGTTACATCATGATAAATAGACCCAGCTTCAAGGTCAAAAGCCTCTTGGAATGTTGCAACCGTTGCCCCGATTTTTGCGCTTTTGATAGCAAACGCAGGATTCTTTCCGATTGTTAATCCCGCGCCAAATCCAAGGGCATACCCAATTCCCCTTTTAATACCAATAGCCCCCAAGTAAGGAGATTGTTCAGCAACAGAAAAACTTATAGTTTGCAAACTTCCCAAAATATCTTTTTCTAGGTCAAAAGCAGGCTTAACAATATCTTTTCTTTCAGGCCATTTTGCTTCGATCTGTTTGGATTTATCTAAATAATCAGCATCTCGAACAGGCTTGAATAATTGAGATGCACCAAGATTTGAACTATCTAAATTACTAACCCCTTCTCTAAAATGCCCAACAAGTTGTTGGACATAATTCATGGGGCTTTTTATGCTTCCATATCGCTCCATTGATTGTTCTATTTCCGGGTCAAAAGGGTCTCTATTTCTAAACTCATTCCCTTCCGAAAAAGCCTGTTTGGTAATATCTGCACCCATCGCAAGTGTCGGAACTGGAGAATTTATACGGTCAAAAAATGTGCTTGGTATAGCCGTTTTAGACGTTTCATAAGCCCGCACAGCCATTTCAACAGATGGCAGACTCACGTTATCGGGAAAGTAAATTTCCTCATCGTTAGACGTTTTAACTAACATTGCTTGCCTTATAATCTTTATTAGGTATTACTTTTCCACTTTCTGGGTCAAATATAAGAGGAGCATTTGGAATACTTACCATATCTCCGAGCCTGCGAAGATAAGAGTATGGATTTGCTTTTCCATTTTTATCTATAATCAAATCAGGAACGTTTGCACTTTTTGACGCATAATTAGGGAATTCTTTTTCTACTATTGCCCGCCTTGCTATTCTAAACGCATCTTCCGGGGCAACCTTTTTATTGATTTGATCTACGTATAATTTTAATCCGTAATAACTCTGCGTCGGAGCAACTTGCTGAACAAGACTCTTAAAATAGGAATCTTCTTTAATAAATTCTGGCTGTTCATTAACATAATTCTGAAATACTTCTTGGCTTTTTACAGGTGGCATTCTCTTCGCCCGCCAAGCTATAACAGTTGCAATAGCATCTATATCTTTTTTGTTTTTCAAGTCATTTGTTTTTAAATACTCCGAAAACGAATTTATCAATTCTTCCTGCGATTGACTATCTGCTAATTGTGCAAAAGCAATCCCAAGACTGCTTGGCTCTGCCCCAGGTATCGATATTGCTTCTTGCGCAGTTTCCTTTTGCATCACATCTTCTTTACTCATCGCCGTCATAAGAGATGCCTTAAACTCTAGAGGAATATCGGCATTAGGTAGGTCAATATCAGAAAGGTTTGTCTCACCACTAGAAACTTGAGTAATTAGAGTAATGCCATTGGTTACTTTATTTGCTCTACTAAGACTCATAGCCGCTGATAACTTTGCTTTCTTAGTTTCTGTCGGTAAATTATAGTCGTTTATATTTTGTATAGCGGCATCTGGCCCATAGGTTTTAACATCATTATCAAATCTTAATTTCTCTAAATACTCTTTTTTTTCTTTAACTTTTGTCGCATAGGTAGAGCCGTCCATTTGCCCTAACGCGACGCGGTTCCTATAATAGCCTTCAATCTCTTTAAGTTTATTGGAACGGCTAGTTGCATCAGGAGCAGACACATATTCCTGATCTAATTGTTCTTCCGCCAGTGAGGATGCAATTTGCCCTATTTCCAATTTCCGCTTGAGTATGCCCTTCTGTAAGTCAAAAACACCCGTTAAAGAATCCTGCGCCCATTTTCTTTCAAATTCTAGCTGTGCAGTTTTACTTTTAATCTTTGACGAAATACTAGGCCCAATCTTTCTAAATTGGTCTAGGTATCGTTCTTCCATATTATTAACGTCTGGCTCCTGCAAAGCAGATAATTGTAATTGATTAGATTGTTTTTTTGCTGCGATTATCGCTTCATCTAACTGCCGTTGATCGTCGTTCTTTTTATATAACTCCATAAACTTCATGGTAACGTCAGAGGCTAGCTCTCCAACCTTTGCGATCTGTTTCCCAGTTGCTCCGGCTAATTCAACAGATTGCTGAACTTCTGTCGGTTCCGTTGTAAGTCTTTGCTGTGATGTATACGTTTCAATTCTCGGCATCGTATCCGTCCGTTATTTCACTAAAGGAGCATTATAATAAGAAGGAATTTTGGGCTTAGGTGCAGTCTTAGCCGTTGCCCCAAAATTAGGATTTTTTAAATATGCGTAAGAAGCCGCCCCGCTAGCTAAAGTCGTTAATGGGCTAATAATGGATTCCCTACCAAGCATTTTTGCCTGCATTCTTGCTTGTGAAGCCTGTGATCTAGCTTGTGACTTCTGAACTTCGTAATTATAAACCGTAATAGCTTTATCCAGTTCGTAATTAAAGGCAGTATCGGCCATGACTTCAAAAGGAGTTCCTTCGCTAGTAACTCCGGCTTTTGCATATCCTGCCCGCTGTGCGCCGAAAGCCTTTTCTTTTGCTCTTTCAATTCTATAAACGTCAAACTTCTTTGCCTCGTCAAATAAACTAACTTGTTGGTCGTAAATACTAGCATTGTAATTAGCTGCTTTTTTAGAATCAGACGCGCCTTTATATTGACCAAAGGCTTGCATTCCTGTCGCTGCGAGAAAGGCTATTTCTAAATATGGAACTGGCATTATTCACTCACCTCAATGGGATGTAGTAAAATCCTCAATATCGTGCATGGTGCAGGGAGACTGTGTTTAATATAAATTTGCTGATCTCTGTCCCACCCGCCTCTGAAACTTACTCTTTTATCGCCTGTAAATAAGGGAGGGGCTGTATCCATAGGGTCATTCGTTGACCTAAAAGGAACATCATCTTGAATGGATTCAATACCAACAGAACAACCCAATGATCTATAAAAACGGATGAATATATCCGTAATCCTTTTCCATTTGGCTTGTGCAGAGCCGTTCGCTGACCCATACTCAACAGGCTGAAGTTTAATAATTGAGTCATATCCTAACCCAACCTGAACAACACTTGAGGCATGATCTAAGGTAATACTCCCACCGCTGACGGTTTTATTATTCTGATAAGCTCCATCAGCGTAAACTGTAACACTTTTCCCTTCTAAATGATCTAATCCAGTTACCGTAGACGTAGCAGTCCCGTCATAAGTTAATCCACTATGAACAAAAAACGCATCTTCCTGTGCGGTATCATCTGTAAACGGGGCTGTGAAAACTTCAACGTATCTTCTGGAAACTCCACCGATAGTTCTTTTTACAACGACATACACTTCGTCATACCCACCAGTCCTGTTAGGAATACAGCAGATATTCTCAAAAGTTCCGTCCGTCGTGAGTTTTGTCCATGCGAAAATTTGTTGATCTGCTTCGCGCGTAAGAACAGCCATTTTCCCATTTGCCAAAACGCAGTAAATCATATTTAACGGAGATTGTTGATAAGCCATCTCAACAACACCCGATGACGTGATGTGTTCACTTATGATCGTAATATCCTGTGCCTTAAAAGCGTCACTAGAAAACTCATAGAAGTATTCCCGAATCTTTCTTCCATAAGTCTGAACGTAATAAAGCTGATCTCCGCCCGTTACAGGCATGATTTCACTACACTTATACCCTGATTTTGCTTTTCTAACGACCACGTTTGTAGGTGTCAAAGGTTCTGTATCATTCCCAGACCCTAAATTAAAAGGGCCATAAGACGTTCCTAAAATCAACCTATCGGAAGGAAAAAGCCATTCAATAACACAAACCTTTTCAGTCGCAAGAACGTATAAAAGACCATCACTATCAGCGGTTCCTGTTTTAAAATGTTCATATCTCTCTGTTTGACTTAACCAAGTAGTCTGCGGGGCTTGAGATGTTGAAGCGTATGCTAACCTTTGTTCGTAAAACGTAACTGCACTAGGAAATCCATACGCCGTATGAAATGCCCCGATAGACCAATCCGTTTGAGGTGTTGTCAAAACAGTCGAAATTACCGTGCCTGATATAACTGTTGCAGACGTATAACCTGTAATTTCAATATATCCACCCACCACTCTTAAATATCCACCAACCATCCCACTTGTAAAAAATGATGTGGAGGATGTTACCGTAATAGCCCCCGTTGCCCCGCTTGGGTGCATTGTATGTGTGGTGTTTGTATTCGCCGACATAAACGGAGGCCAGTTATCTTTATCATAGGTAATAGTCGATAATGTCCACGATGTATGTCCTGATCGGGTTAATTTTCTTGGAGCGTATGAGGGATGAACGATATACATAATATCGTCATCTTGAGCGAATTGCAGTTTACTCAAATCCGCCGAGGTGTAAGGAATCGTTATTTCATATACTCTAGCAACCGTTCCCCCAGAGGAATAAGCCGTATACGAAGTAGAATTTATGTTTGCACCGCTGTAATCCGTTAATTCAAAAGTGTTCGCCGTTTGATTTGCAACGCGAAATCTCTTTCCGTTCACCTGCGTCATGCCCACAACGCCGGTGATATACACTTCATCGCCGTTTGAAAACCCGTGAGAATTACTGGTAACAACCGCAGGGTTAGCTTGTGTTATTCCTGTGATATTCTTAGCCGTTTCTAAAACAGCGGAGGAGTCTTTATAAACACGCATCTTTCCGCCGTTAAACTCTAAGGCGTAAGATTGTGTCGTTGAAAACTCAAAAGGAATTAGGCGGGCATATTCAGAATCAGTTCGACAACGGGAAAGGTATTTAGTCCCATTGGCTTTGGTAACGCCACCTTGTGGAATTACAAACCAATTCTGAAGTGTAGAAGCACTATTGTAATAATCTTTAAAGTCAACTCTACCGCTTAAAAGAGGGCTAGCTTCTCCCTTAGAGAAGTTAGTAATTAAAGGGTATGTCTTTGCCATCTTAAACCCTTCTAATAACCAGAATATCTTTCTTGTCGCCAGTCATCCTGAATAGGTTCTTCAGCAGTTCCCTCAACCGAATCAAGCCCGAACGCGCTAGTTTTTATCTTTTCAGCTCTGATATACATATCTTGTTCTAACGTCCTTGACCCGGTTAAGGGAAAAGCCAATTCCTCTGCTAAACGAGTAGAAAAATACTTTGTGAAGATTGAAGAAAATTTTGTAGGGTCAGATTGTTCTTTTACATACTTAATTTTAATCGTATTCGTATTGGCTAGTAATTTACGGCCTTCAACAGCAAATTTATTATTAGAATCTAAATCTGTGCTGATAACTCTTAAACAGTCATTAGGAAGGGTAAATTCATAATCCCATTCATACTCAGGAGTAGTCGCTAAAAGAGGAAGCGTAGCCCTTGCTACCGCAAAATTCCATTCATGCTCAATAAGACAAGCATCTCGGACTAAATCAAATACAGCATTAACTTGTCTGGCTTGTTCAACATCTTCATTCAAAGCGTTAATTCTCTTAGCACCCAACATCGTAAGAGCGTAATTCGCTATTTGAACATTCGAAATTGCCATAAGCACCTTCGCAAAAAAAGGGGGGGGGGATTAACCTCCCCCCCCTTCAGTTTAACCGCGAGTTGCGTAGATAACCTGAACCTTGATCGTTCCCGTCGCAGCCGCGCCGAGATTCGTCAACTGAATCTGGTCATCAAGAGCGTTAGTTCCAACAACGTAACCGACACCAGTAATCGGGCCGATCGTCGCAGTAGAACCACTCATGGAAGATTTACCCGCCGCCGTCGCAGTATCCACACCGTCAAGATACCGATCAGCGTCGTGTCCATCTCCAACGTCCAACGTCGTTCCAGTTCCGAGGTCATCAAACTGCACGATAATATCGATAACCGTAGAACCCGCAGGAAGTTTCGGACCAACCTTGATAATGTCACTCGCAGCCAAGGCAGCGCAGACATAAGTATCATAAAAATACTTAATCGAACCGCCATTGATTGCCGAATCAACAATATCAGATTGTTTCGGGTCATTGTAAATCGTTCTGTTTACTCCAAATACTGTTGCCATTTTTTAAACTCCTTAGTTAATTAGCGTTGATTAAACGTAAGCGATTTCGACGATCTTTTCTTCCTCGAGGCGAGAAGCACCAATGCTCATGTTGTAAGCAAGCTGCTTCGGCGCACCGACAAGATCGACACGCGTATCAATCCGCGCTCCATTATCCGACCAGACCGCAAGGCCAAGACCAGATTTCTGGAAAGCAACGGCAAAATACGTTCCGCTTCCGGCAACGCCAAGGGTGTTCGAAGCGTTATCCGTGACGGGAGCTTCCATCTGGATAAACTTGAAACCCAAAAACGTATCAACCTTTCCTTCGACAAGAGCGCGAACGGTGTTGAAATCAGCACTCGTCACGTTCGAATCAGAAAGAAGGTCATCAATACCTTCCGCGGCAACGGCAAGAAACCGATCATTGAACGGAACTTTGTTCTGATCGAGAATCTTTTTCGCAGCGCGAAGTTTTGTGACCGTCAAACCGGCAGCAGACGCCGCAACCTTCTGACCCGAAGGCAGAGGAACCGACGTTGAACCAGTCTTTCCCGTGTAAGCCGTTCCACGAGCCGCGGCAAGCACAAGATCATCCATCTTACGGCCAGCAGCAAAGCTGAGCGTCTGGACAATCGGGCTTGTCGGGTCAGGCAGAGTAGCTTCCAAATCAAATTTATCAAGACCATAAGCCTTGGTAAAATTGTATTTGGAAATACGCCGACGGCTATAATTCGGGTTATTAAGGGTAATCGCCTGCAAACGAGCAGAAGCATCTTCCATGTCACCAGAAGCAATCTGTTCCATAAAAGTTTCTTCTCCAACCACGTTACGCTTAACCGTGATAGCAGACTTGGGGAGAATCATAGAACCCTGCTGCTGTGCAAGCAGAGAGATCATATCCCCATATGATTTTGCAAAAATTGTATCAGGTGCTCCCATTGTGTAGTTCTCCTTTTAACTTGATAATTTATCGAGTTATCGGGACAATCCCGGCTCTTGACTTACTGAATTTACTTAGTCGGGCCTACACTTTGGAAGGTTCCCCGAAATTTTCTTGCCTTTAAACAAGGGGCTTTTCAGCTTGTCCTTATTTATCAGCTCCCATCATTACCAACAAATCCATCATTTTCTTCTTAGTTAGTTCATGCTCAGGGTGCATGGGGTCATAAAATGCGCCCTTAACATCGCTAAGAATCCTTTTGTATTCAAGTTCTGCTTCAGCAGGACTCATTCCCATCGGTTTTCCAACCTTCAAAACATCTTCGCTGAGATATTTAGAAGCATTGAAGAAAGCCTCAAACTCTTCAGGGTCTCTCTTAACTCTTTCTAAGACCCTTCCTTGCGCTTCCTTGGGGAACGTGCTCTTGACGAAGGCTTCAACATTTTTACGAGCCGATTCAAAGTTCGCCCCAAGCGATCTGCGAAGCACAGTTTCCGCTTTTGCTTCTGACTCTTTGTATTCATTTTGCCTCTGTGAGTGAGCACCATTCTCAAGTTCTGTCCAATAATCAATCATACCTTGCAACTGACGAGAAGAAAGACCCAATTTATGAGCTTGCGCTTTCAAGCCGTTTAAATGTTCGTCTTGAATGCTCAATCCTTCGTTCAGTTTCATTTTTAAATCATACTTGTCAGACGATTCAGGTCTCCCAAGACGTGAGTAAACAGTATCCCATCCCGCTTGGTCATTATCATCCTTAGGCATGGGGATTTTATCCCTACTCACTAACTTTTCTAAATTGACGTAAGACTTCGCCAGTTCAGTTTCGTCTTTGAATTTACTAATACTTGGCAAAGACCGAATATCTTCAGGTAGCCTTGAAGTCCATGTTTCATGTGAAACATTTTCTTGCCCTGCTTGCACATCTTGAACATTTTGTTCATTTTCCATTCTAGTTATCCTCTACTCAATACCTTTCGGTAGTGGGCTAGTGGCAAGTTCTAAAATACGCAAAAACAAGATTCTTGCCCCCTCTTGTCTTTGCATCTCATTAACATCAAGACTTAGAGGACTTCTGAATTTAGCCATATCCTCTAAGTCCTTTAATACAAGTTTCCCATCATCAGAACTAAAAACACGCCGGTAAAGACCTTTTAACTGGTTTTCACTTAAAAGTTCTTCAGCTAGATGCTCATCATTCGTAGTTATACTCATGCCTGCCCCGCCATGTTTTGCATACTTTGAGCTTTCGCTCGGTTCATTTCAGCGTTCGCCATCTTCTGACCCGCTTCAGCACCAATAGAACCCGCATTCAACATCATTTGTTCCTGTTGAAGTCTCTGTTTTTCCTGTCTCATCTCAAATACCATCTCTGGACGTCTGGTGAGTAAGGGAGGAACGCTATAAGCATTCTCGTAATACTTTAAAACTTCGTCAGAATCAATGTTGTCTAACACTTCAGGGAATACACTAGCAATTACTCTAATTCTTTCCATAAACCCATCAACACTCTGAATCTCACTCATCTTCTGAGCAAGTTCAAGACGGCTAGTATAAATAACGTCATAATCCGCCTTTTCCATCAACTCAGGAGGAGGCTTAGGGATTTTTTCGGTTCTTATCAAAATCATAAATACTCTATGAACAATCCCCTGAAGCATTTCATTTTCTAACCTTTTAAGAGCAGGGCCAAGCTGCGCCATCTTCTCGTTGATTCTTTCAGCCACTTCAGTAGCAGTCATATTGACCCGATCTTCCAAGGCTAAAAACATATTAACGAAATACGCTCTTTTAATGCTTTCCTGCAAACTCTGAAGGGCTTCAATGCTTAACATGAAATTCCCAACAGTCTCAATAGGCTTTAACCTGTCCCCATCAGAAACACCCTGTCTGCGATAGTTAATCTTCCCAGGATTTAGGTTAATAGTCCCCATATAACCCTTATAAGGGACATCCAATGGAGGTCTGACGCTCTTATCACTACTCTGTAATAAAAGAGCCATCGTCCTATTAGCACTCTTAATCGTGGGTAAACAGACCATATTCGGACTATACCCATATTTACTATTGTCATTCTTATAAAATCGGGTAACGAAAAATGGTTTTTCGTCATAACCACCCTCTTTTACGATTTTTCTATCCGCTTTACTCACCCAATGAGAATAATAAGGCTTATTCTTAGAATCCCTTTTCCCAATCTCTCGGACATACCTCTCACCGACACAATGAAGAAATGTATGCTTCTTTTCGTATTGTTTCTCTTGAAAGGCGATATTTACAGTTTCCCCTGCCTCATCACCAAATTCTTGTAATGCTTGCATGGTCGTGAATTCTACCGACCTAATAATCTTATTAACGCGCCTTTTGTTATCCTCAAAAATCACAATCCCATGAGGAATGCTTAAAGCGTAAAATCTAGCGTCATCTTTCTCATCTTCATCAACAAAAATACAACTCGTTCCAAAACAGCCAAGGTCTTGATAGACCTCGTGCATCTGTTCGCTGAAATTACTTGTCGTTAAAGTCCTGAAAACTTGGTTACTGACTAAATTAAAATACTCTTTTACGGATTCAAGGTTATTTAATTCCTCGTTCCTTGCCCTTAAACTAAACCATTTAACATTCGGTGGAGTTAAATTAGTCTGCAATCCATTACTTAACGTAATGTTCGCCTGAATTGCTGTATCATCATAAACTTCTTCAATATCAAGTTTCTGCTCAGGAGTCCTTTTATACATAATGTCATCTTTGCGAGGAAGAGTGTAAGTCGCAAGAGTCTGCCATTGGCTTTCTAAACTAGACCTCTCAGCCTTTTCTTGGTCGTACATCCTAATAATAGTATCAGCATTTAAATCAATACTTGTGTGATACCCTTCAGAATGACTCTCCGTTGTATCTTTTAAATCTTTTAAATTTTTCGTATCCATAACTTCTCCATCATTTGAAAATCTTCATAAAAGTAAAACTTCTCTAAGGAAGTATCTTCCGCGCGATTCGTCATGATGATGAATCGAATACCTTTTTTCTTCATATCCTTAATCATCATGTTGTAAAGAGTCTTTCCAATTCTTGAAGCGCGATATTTGGGTTTTACATACCAAAAGATTTCATGGAATGCTTGCTCGTCATGCTTTAATTGATTCATGTCAATCTTACCCGCCATACAACCAACAATCTCACCATCAATTTCAGCAAGAATGACATACTCGTAAATGACTAAGTAAAGCATGAACTCTCGAAGGTCTAACTCACTACACCCTTGCCCAAATCGTGCGTTGGTCGCTTTGAAAAATTCTTCACAAAAATCAATCGCACCCAGAATGTCATCGTGAGTCGCTTTTCTGTATTTAACCTCCAAGGGTAGTCGCTCCATCACCTTCCTGAACTCCCAAAGGACTTGTGTAAATCGTTTTAGTTTTAGGAGCCATCTTCTTTTTTAATTCTAACTCTTTGGAACTCTCCACCGCTTCAGGCTGAACAGCAGGGACAACGTTAGAAGGTTTTTCCTTCTGACCACCGAATAATCCACCCATTAAACACTCCTTTAAACCCCTTTAAACCCCTTTAAACAGTCCTTAAATAATGTTTCTCTAAAAGAGTAAAACCTTCTTTTTTATAGAACCGATCAACTACATCGTGAAATTCATTATTCAAACACGCCATCACCATGTAATCAATTTCTAGGGTCTTTAAAACATTAACTAGACTTGTGTATAAATCGCGTCCTAATCCCCTAAATTCAGGAGTGACGTACCACATAGCCTCTTGAAAAACTTTCTTCTTTTTGTTAAGGGTGTAATCCGTTATAAACCCGCCAATAATCCCAACAATCTCAAATTCCTCAACCGCAACTAAAACTAAACCAGTCTCTTTGATCTGGTTAATAATATTCCTTAAATCTTGCTCGTCATACTCAACAGGAAAATTAGCTTTTTTGTAAAACTCAACTGCAAGAGGATAAAGATCATCAGAGTAAACGGCGGGTCTTATCATTATTCACCCAAAAGAGTTTTGTTCTCTAAAGTAGGACCCTCAACAGCACCTAGAGGACTGGTTAAAACCGTTCTTGTTCTTTGTCCTAATTTCCTCTGAACTTCTCTGCGCTGTTCCGATTCAATATCCTCAATTTTTGGAGCTTCAATAGCTTGAGGAGTTGAGGTCTTTTCACCTTTTTTCATCTGATTCTTTGCCACTAATCCCGCACCCGCACCAATTAAAGCCCCGCCAATAATCCCGGGGGCTAGAGTCGCGGCAGTTCCCGCAGTAATAGCACCAGGAGCCAACGCAGCACCCGCCACCGCCCCCGCCGTCACCGCTGTCGTTATAAACGCCATAAAACCTCCATTGAAGAAGGCACCTAGTAAATGACAACATCCCGCTTCCCAACAGAATGCCCCCAAAAAATCACTTACTAGGTACCTAAAATTAAAACGCTTCTTAATCGATGGTAAAAATTCAGTTCATTTATTGCACTGAGATTTTTGCTAACAGTTCATCTACTGCACTGAAAAAGCCGGTCAATTAAAAGGACATCAGTTCACTAAATGAACTGTATTAACCCATTTACTCTTTTTTATCAGTTCACCTAGTGAACCATCTATAGAAATCTACCATAACCTAAACGCTCCTTAAAACGCTTCTAAAACGCGCTCTGCATCGGAGCAATATCGTTACTAAAAGGCTCATCGTCATCAATTCCAAAGAATGGAACGCTTGCTATCTGGTCAATCATCGCTAAGGAATCCACCAGATCAATAAACTGACTCTTGATGGACGATCTGGTCACACCGTTCAATTCACTCTTTAATTCCCCTAACCATTCTGGGTAATCATCTGGAAAATATATTGTATGAGCTTTAAAGCGAGGTTCTAGCATTTTAATTCTCTCTAACTTACTACCGCGCTTCGCGTGCTCCAAAGATCGAACGTTAAAAAATACATTCTTACGCTTCATCTCTTGTTCTAAGAACGGTCGTAAGAACTGCTCAAAAATTCCTTTCTCAATCCCGAACTCTAAAAGTTTAAACTTCTTTACGGTCTCGAAAATCTTTTCAATAAGGTCAGAGCTGTTCCATCTTCCATAAGGATTGTCTAGTAAAAACCACTGGTTCTTACTATCCACCCCCACGACCGAGATCGACCGATAACATGAGTCGTCACTCACACTCGATGCAGGGTCAAGCGCGGCGCATATGTTAAGTTTCGACAAATCCAACGCATTAAGATTGAAATAACGAAAATCTTCTTCTTTAAAGAGCTTATTCTCGTCCGCGATTGATTGGCAGAGAACCTCTTCGTAAAAGATGTTTAATTGCCCGAGCTTTGCATAGTTAGTCTTTAACTTGTCTATAGATTCGACCGTGTCCCTTGCAGGCCATGCTAAAACGCCGTTATTTATTCGAGGAATCCTAGAACACTTAAACGACAACAAGTCCGGGTTTGCCATGACTCTTTCGATGATACACCGATCTCCAAGATTGTTTCCGATGAGAAAGATTCTCGAACCGCCTTCGTTTCCTAGGAATTTAATATCAGAAAGAAACCATTCCCAGTCGTTCTCTAGTTGTATGTCTGACCGTGCTTCTTCCCTATCCTGAGGGTCATCTATCACAATCACGTCTGGTCGTTTCGCTCCCCAGGATAATCCTCTTATACTTTGTCCCTTTCCGTAAGCCTCAATCCTCACTTCTATCCTTTTACCAGATTGATCGAGATTGACGGTGTGATAGACTTGTCCGGACTCTTCGAGGGTCTCTAAGAGGTTGAAAGAGCATAGCGGGTTGGTATGATGCTCTCTCGCTATCTGTCTCAATACCTTCGCAGCTTGTGTCGCGTTGGATTTGATGAGCACGATGTAATTGCAATCGCGTGAAGGAAACGTTAGACGGGAGATCGGGAACGCTCTTAATACAAGCTGAGACTTTCCACTTTCTCGAAAGGCTTCGATCGCTTCATTCTCCTTGCCTGTTAACAGAGACCGTGACCAAGCGTGCTGGAAATCTGCACTTTCTACTTCCTTCGCTCCTTCGTTGTCGAGAAATCGTCTTCGGAACTCTACCAGAGAAGCTGAACAGGTCTTTAGTAGGTCTTTGAGCTCTTCGGGCTTAATCGATTTCATCCATGCCCCTCGATTCTTCGATCTCTTCAGCTGGTTCTAACGGTTCCGGAAGTTTATGTTTTCTAGGTCGTCCACGTCTTTTTGGTTCCGGTCGCGGCTCTTCAGGCGGGTATTCAGACTTTTCCGGCGTGACAGGTATCTCAAGAGGTTTTTTTTGGTCGATCACTGCTATGCCGAGACGCGCAAGTAACCGAGCGTTATACTCATTATCCACATCTAGTCCGTGCTCCACTTTTGCCGGCGCAGTCTTGAGAAGTAATCCCTGTGCAAAATCACAGATTCGCAAGTATTCTCTACGAAGCCGCGCGTGGGACTTGTCCGTTAATACCTCTTTGGGGCCGTAACGCTCTACCTCTCTTAATATGGCAAGGTTTCCCTTGTAGAGGGCCTGTATAGCATCATATTGGAT
>Ga0129336_10000688_pt1 | contig 19978 bp, 18 predicted proteins | sample CPB6_02_DNA_FD_96878 | JGI IMG/M metagenome (GOLD analysis project Ga0129336, IMG submission 96878) | Freshwater to marine salinity gradient microbial communities from Chesapeake Bay, USA - CPBay_Sum_0.6_0.2_DNA | ecosystem: Environmental > Aquatic > Marine > Coastal | place: USA: Chesapeake... | reverse complement strand
TTGATGTTCGCGATTGCGCTCGAGCAATCGACTTGGTTGTCAATCGAGGAGAGATCAACTCGATCTACAACATCGGAAATGGAAAGCCAATAATCTTCCGCGATATTATTCGTTATGCTCGAGATTCAATGGATTCTGGCTCCGAAATTCGTACAATCGAACAGAAAGAGTTTCATAAAAAAGTTCAATCCTCTCGCTCTTTCTTTATGGATAACACGAAGTTAAGAGAATTGGGCTATCGACAAGAACATAGCATTAACGAAACGATTGACGACATTATTCAGAATATCTTGACACATAAAAGTAACTAAATAGAACATATAGCCATCCCACAGAGTGGAAGAGGAATATGTTAGGATTTAGTCAATATCTCACCGAAGCCGCAAAATTTGAGAATGAAGATCTCCAGGGCGGTCACCTAGAACACGTCGAAGATTACCTTGTCAATCATGGCAAGGAAGGATTGAATCTCTCTCAGAGATTTCTAAATCAAATGCACAGTTATCTGAAGGGAGAACCTTCAGAAGTTAAAGTGTCCGTCAAGCACGACGGTGCACCTGCAATGATCTTTGGTCGTTTACCAAACAAAGGCGCTAAAAATAGTGGCTATGCGCCTGGTGCATTTTTCGTTGCAACCAAATCTGCATTTAATAAAACAACTCAGAAACTCGCCACAACACCAGAAGAAGTTCAACAACTCTACGGTGATAAGCCAGAACTAGCACAAAAATTAATGGGCGCATTAGAGCATCTTCCAAAAGTTGCTCCAATGAGAGGAATCTATCAAGGCGATTTCATGCATGATCCAAGCATGGTTCAAGAGTCACAAGATGAAGAGGGAAATGCGGGATTAACAATCAATCCACAATTAATTGATTATTCTGCTCCTGCTGAATCTAAAATTGGACAAAAGATTGCTCAGTCTCAATTCGGAATTGTTGTACACACAGGTTACTCTAAAGCATTTTGGAAACCGCATCCAAAGACTGGTCAAATGATGCTCACCTTTCCAAAAAGAGAGTTTAATATTCCATTGCGCTCTTTCGGAAATCATCCAGACGTTCATGTGATTGATCCAAGAGCAACTAGACCAAATCCAGAAAACTATTCATCTGATAGTCAAGCAGCATTCGATCGCGCAATGAAGAATGTAAAGATCATGTCAGAGAAACATGATTTCGCTCACGTTGCACCACATGCTGAACATTTCTCAACATATATTAATTCCACAATCAAGAATGGTACTCCTTTGACATATGAAGGATTGACAGATCATGTTCGTGAGAAATTTGAAAAACAAATTCAAAATCCAAAAAATGCAAAGAAAGCAGATGCAATTGGACAGAAGCGCGATGAAATTTTAAATGATCTGAATATGAATTCAGTTAAGTGGAGACAAACACTTCGTATTCATCAAGAACTTACGAATGCAAAACAAGCAATGATTCCAGCGCTTGAAGCCAATGCTCAAAATAATCCAAATCTAATGCAAGGATCGATCTCAGATCCTGATACTGGAGAGATTACAAACTCACAGGAAGGTCATGTTGTTGTATTGCCAAGTGAAACAACAGGAAATGACATTCCAGCGAAATTTATTAATCGTCCAGAGTTCAGTCGCTTAAACTTTAATCGTGCAAGATTTGCAAGACAGCAAGCACCTGAACAAGTTGAAGTATCTGCAGAGGAACAACAGTAATGGCATTTCAAGATAAGAGAAACAATCCAGGGAATTTAAAATTTGCCAATCAACCTGGAGCAATTGGTGCAGATGAAAAAGGATTTGCCATTTTTCCTGATCAAGATACTGGAATGAAGGCAATGCGTCGTCAGCTAGAATTAGATCTAGTTGAGCGAGGAAAAACAGGAAGAGAATTTATACACAAGTATGCACCACCATCTGATAACAATCCAACTGATGCATATGTGAAAAACGTTTTTGGTGAACTTGGAATTGATCCAGATAAGAAAGTTGATCCAAGCAGATTATCAGACATTCAACGATTGATGGTTCGTCAGGAACATGGTCGTGAAGGAATGGAGCATTACTATTCAAACACAAATAAGTCTCCTGCTGGCACAACACCAGATACTAAATCAAGTGTTGCATATAATGCTGCAGTTCCAGTTGCAGCAGCTGCAGCAGTTCCAGCAATGGCTGCAAGGTCAATTTTTAATCGTTCCTCAGATAATGATTATGCCAGAGTTGCGGCAGAAAGAGATGCTGGAATTGGAACATTACAGCAATATACGAGAACTGCAGATCCAGAGCGATATACAGATGCAATGAATGCATATAGAAGTCAAAGAAAATCTGAGATGATATCAAAATTAAATGCGATGAGAAGAAATACGCAGCAAGCAGATACACAAACTCTAGCAAAAACCAGAGCACAGAAAAAGGCTGCAATGATTGCAAAATTAAATATGATGAGAAGAAATCCAAAACAAAAAGTTGCAGAATCTGCTGTTGGGTTTAAAGATTTTCGTAAGAAAATTTATGAGCAGATTATTATAAATGAACAAATTGAAAAGTCAAAAGAGTAATTATGAGTAAAGCATCTATATTAATTGGAAGATTCCAGCCACCAACTCCTGGTCATCTTGCTGCAATCAAAGCAGCTCAAGACCATGCGAAAGAAACTGGTGGTAAACATTACATTTTTCCAACACATACAACTGGAACGGCAACAGATCCATTAGACCATGATACAAAGGTCAAGGCATTAAGAGCATTATTTCCAGATGCAAATGTTGTAAGCAATACAGATGTAAAAACGCCAATTCAGATGATTCAGCATCTAGAAAAACTCGGTCATACGAATGTCACAATTCTTGGTGGTGGTGAAGAAGATCAGAATAAATGGAAATTCTTAGACAAGTATAAGAAAAAAGAATATCCAAAAATTAAAAAAATTAGTGTTGCTTCTGCTGGTGAAAGAGACGAGAAGGCAACTGATGTTACTGGAATGTCTGGGACAAAACTTCGAAATAAAGTAAAAGAAGGTGATAAGAAAGGATTTATAAACGCTTATCCAGAAGAGCACAAAGAACTTGCTACAAGTTTATACAATAAATTATCTACAGCAATGACAGAAAAGAAAAAGAAATTAAAAGAATCTGTTGCCATCTTCCTCATTGGTGGTCCAGGCAGTGGCAAAGATTTTGTTCTTAAGAATACATTTGCGAAATTTGATCTCATGGAAGTTCAAATTGACCATGTTCTCAATGGCAATGCAAACAAACTCTTCGAAGAAAATAAGAATATCGTGATCAATGGACCAATTGATGCAGATAAAATCAACGAAGTTCAATCACTGCATGAGAACTATCAATTTGATTACATTTACGTTTCTGTCACAAATAAAGTGAGTCGTTTAAGAAACGAACAACGCGAACATCCACTTGAAGAATCAAAAAGAATTGAGAAGTTTTTAAATGTCGAAAATCTTATAGAAAGTTTAGAGGATGTGTTCGTCTTTAATAACTCTATGAATATTAATGCAGCAAGTGCATTTGAGCATTTAATCTTCGAAGATCAGACATCTAAACTTGAACAACGACTTGATGAATTGGAGATTCCAAGAGCTGAGACTCCAGAATTAAAAACATTTAATATTATCACAGAAAAATTCAAACGTCGTGTTGCAAAAGATAAAGAATCTGGGCTACCAAAGAAGTATGTTGCTGGTTTAAGTTCAGCAACTGCTAAAGCACGTGCTGCTCATTGGAAAGAAAAAGACAAATTATCAGATAGCGATCCAAGAGCCTATGAGCCAGCTCCTGGTGATGCAGAATCAGAAACGAAGCCAAGCAAACATACTCTTGCAATTCGTAAGATGATGGACGAAGGCATTACAGGAACAACACCAATTCAGCGAAAAGTTCCAAGGATTGCTCGCTTGAGAAAACCAAAACTTGTTTCTGAGAATAATCTAAAGCAATTAATTGACACAACGAAACTCGTCACAAATATGCTTTCAATCCCTCCAAATAAATTAAATATCATATCAGAAAACAAAGCAGTCTATTCTGAGAATAATGTAATATGGGAAGCCGTGAAGCATCCTTCCTCACAACGTTGGTATCTAACTGGAAATTATAACGAGAATAACGATGGCTAAAGAAAAATCAAAACTCTCATTATCTGCAAAAGCAAAGAAGTTTGATGTTCCACTCGGCACATTGAAGAAAGTATATCGTCGTGGTGTTGCTGCTTGGAATTCAGGTCATCGTCCAGGAACAACACCTCAACAGTGGGGTCATGCTCGCGTTAATTCTTATCTAAGAAAAGGAAAAACATATCACACAGCAGATAAAGATCTTCATGAAAGTAATGATGTAATTCCACCACGTCCAAGAATTTCTGACATGATTCGCGATAGAGAAGGTGCACTTAAACAATTAGAAGCAAGAAATAAAGCACTTGCAGATCTTGCAGCTCGTCAAGCAGCACATGATGAATTAGTAAGACAACATAATGCACTGCATGCACAATCACAATCACCAGAAGAGCGTGCAGCTGCAGATCAAAAACATGCATCTGATGATTATGCAAAGTATGCAAATGCTGGTCGTTACATGGGCGATAGCGTCGAGTATTCAGATGATATTAATAAGTTATTTGAAGATCAAATGGATGAAGGGATCAAAGATTTCTTCTCATTAAATCCACAGAAAAATACATCACTTAAACAAACTGCGATTGAGACAGGTCTTGGGTTTGTTCCTGGTGTTGGACAAGCACTTGCATTGCGTGATTTAGAAAGAGCACGTCGTGCAAAAGACCCAGTTGCTGCTGCGCAGGCTGCATCATCTTTTCTTCCTGTTGGAAGATTGGTAAATGCTGCAGGAAAGGCAAGAAAGATTTTTGTCCCTGCATCTAAAGAAGCCAGTGATATTTTTAAAACAATGGAAAAGGCAGGAAAAACGAGAGAAGAAATTTGGTCTGGAACAAAAAATGTTCCAGGTGGGAGTGTCTTTCGAAATCCACAAACAGGTGAATTGAAACAAGAGATTGATGATTCTGCTATGAAATTGATTGGACAAGCCAAGGTCACAAAAGGTCCAGGATATGACACACATAGTTACTCTGGCAACATCTCAAATGTTCTAAAACATGATGAACTTTTAAATAAAGTTCCATCGTTAAAACAATTACAAACAAATGTTGATGTAATTAAATCTCAAAGTAAAAATCCTGTAAGATTATCTGGCTCTGTTGGAGGATATAGTCCATCAACAAATAAAGTTCGAGCAAGTGGTGCTGATGAGAATGCAGCATTAAAAATTGCAACACATGAACTTCAGCATGCTGTTGATAAAGCAACTGGCGCAAAAAGTTATGGAAGCAGCCCACAGCAACAAAAAGATAAAATGGGTTTAGTTGCCAAAATATTTGGCGGTAAAGATACAGATAAAAAGGCAATGCAAAATTATCTGGATGATCCAGGAGAGGTGCAAGCACGTGCCGCAGAAGCACGTAGATCTCTTACACCACAACAGAGACAAGAAAGACCCGCATGGCTTGATTATCAAGTTTCTACTCCAAAACCAATAACAGTAGCGTCACCACCAAAACCAGTTGTACCAGTAGCACCAAAACCTACTGCTCCAGTTATACCAAAGCCAGTGGCAGTTGCGCCAAAACCAGTTGCACCTTCACCAAAGCCAGTGACAGTAATGCCGAAACCAGCTCCTGCTCCTGCTCCACTACCAATTAGAGCAAGAAGTAGTGGATATGTTACAGCACCACCACCATCAAAATCAGTACGTTTAACAGCAGAGTCTATTGAAGATTTAAATGAAATGCAACTTGTTGGCACAGATGAGTATCGTCAACATGCTATTACTATGACGCCAGGACAAGATCAGGAGATTGAGAATGCTTTCCCATTTGATGAATATGGTGTTCAGAACAATGAGTCACCAGACGAAGAACAAACAGAAAATGTTACTGACGAATCAAACGGAGAAATGGAATCGTCAGATAGACAAAATAATGATCAGTCCTTCAAATCAATTAGAAAAAGACTCAAAGAACAAGAAGAATACGAAGAAGAAACAGAAGAAACAGAAGAGGAAGTAGATGAGCCAGAAGATGATGGTGCAGAAGATGGAATTGATTTCACACCAAATCTAAAGACTAAAAAGACAAAAAGTTCTGGACCAGTGACTTATGCAGCATCTGATATGAGTGGATTGCCAGTATTAACTACTGCTGCAAATATGAATGAAGCCATTGAATATCATGTTGCAAATCAGATTTCTCTTGTTGAGAATGTCTACCGTCCAGGATCAGATATGTTTTTTGCAATGCTATTCGAAGCAAAGAGATTGTATTCAGAAGGCAACTACACTCCTAAAGATGAATATGAACAAGATCTTTTAGAAAGTGATATTGGAGAAGTTGCTGAATATGAAGGTCAGCCAGTTGTTCTTGATTTTCCATTTGAGGAAGATCTTGAAGAGTGTTGGAAGGGATACACTCAGAAGGGCATGAAGAAGAAAGGCGACAAGATGGTTCCAAACTGCGTTCCAATGAACGAAGAAGGCGATCCAACGAAAGGAAAGGGAATCGGTAAACCATTCCGTTCTGGTGGCGGTGGCGCTGTCTATGTTCGCAGTGGAAAAGGAAACATCATTAAAGTCAATTTCAGCCAGTCTGGAATGAGAAAACGTATTAATGAACCAGCTCGAGTTCGATCATTTATGGCAAGACACCACTGCCTCACGAATAAGGATCGCACGAGCGCATCCTATTGGGCATGCCGTTGGCCACGATACTTTAGCAATACAGGACAACGATGGTGGTAGAAACCAAACCATACAATCAAAAAAACCTAAATAATGGAGTATTCCTGCGCACTTTTTCGAAGGATCTTCTATCCGAAGAATTAGTTTGGCATAGGGATGCTAACGATAGAATCGTAGAGGTTCTAGAGGGAGAAAATTGGGAAATCCAATTTGAAAATCAACTCCCGCAGTCCCTCAAAACTGGTGAAGAATATGTGATTCCAGCATATACTTACCATAGAATTAAACGTGGAACGACTGATTTAACTGTTAGAATCTCAGAAAGAATTGAGGGTTAAAATGGAAGGATGGCAAAAAGGCGCACCAGCTGTACTTAAAATGTCTGCTTCAGCAAAGCAGAATTATTTTAAACAGTTTCCAGATAGAGAAGCATGGTTCCACTCAAATTATCCAGAACATTTCGGTCGTTCTGCAGCTGCTGCAACATCAAGCCTCAAGAAAGTTACAAAAGCCAAAGTTAAGAAGCAAAGACTCGCTGCAATTCGTCAGGCTGCAGAGAAGCGTGATCAATTAAAAGTTTCTTCTGATGCAGTTCGTGCTATGGGTCAGCGTCGCCGTGAGAGCGGAGAAGGACTTGGTGGCGGACTCGAAACAAATCGCGATATTGTTGCTCATGCAGCCGCTGGAAATTACATTAAGAGTGGTGGACTCGGAAGTCTTTATGAGCAATCAACGAAAAACGGTGTTGTTCAAAACGACAAAGGAAGTTTTGACGTTTATGTAGATGGCAAAAAAGTTGCCTCTTTTACGAAACAAGAACAAGCAAATGATTATTATGCAAAAGAAATAAGCGCAGAAGAATCAAATCCTGACATGTCAACTGCTTTGACTGATGCTGGGATTAATACTGGAGTATCAGCTTCTGATGTTTTAAGTAAGATGAAGTCAATGCTTGCATCAACTAAAGGAATGACGTTACCACCAGATAGAGCAACAGGATTTAAAAATCCAATTAGTGGAACTAGTGTTGATTTGGTAACAAAAAATTCTGCGAAATCCGACTCTGGAAGAGATCCAAAATGGGAAAGACTCTTTAAACCAGAATCACAAGGTGGTGGCGGAAACCCAAACATGGCATACATGGGAGGTTATACCGCACAACGTCAGGCAAGAACTCCTGCAGAAGTTGACGCCTCTGTCAAGGCAAGAGGAATTGATCCATCCGTTGAACTAGAACCAGAAGAATTAGAAACAGCAGCAAAGCGAAGAGCACAAGATGCTGGACATATTGAGGATAAAGGCATGTATTACGAAGATTCAAAAGAATTTGCAAAACAACTCGCACAACGAATCATGGAGCAAAAGCGCTTGCAAGAATGCATGCCAATGCCAATGAATTCAATGGGAGAAGGTGGGAAGTCAGAATCAGAAGATGAGCCAGGAGAATATGATTACGAAGGTGATATGGCAAAGTCTCAACTTCGTAGCATTGCTTATAATTCTAAGATGCTTCACGACATGCTTGAAGATAATACAAATCTTCCTGAGTGGGTACAGAGCAAAATTACTCTTGCTGAAGATTACATTATGACCGCAGCAAACTATATGCGCGGTGAAATGATGAATGAAGAAGCAAAAGATGTAAAGGCAGTGCATGCATCTATGGAAAAAACAATGAAGAAGGATATGGAAGAAGATCTTCCATTTGATCCAACTGGTGAAAGAAAGCCTGGAAATGTTGTTGATAAGTCTGGTGCTGTACACACACCAATGAGTCGTGTTCGTCATCTTGCTCAAATGGCTGCAATGAGAGCAGAAGTTTCTCAGCAGAAACCAGAAACAGCAGAGGATCTTGTTGCGCAACATCAAGCAATGCACACTCTTGAAGAGAAAATGAATCTTGAAACAGCAAAGATGGGCGATGTGATCAAGGACTTCCAAAAATCAGATGCTCCACAGTTTAAGGGTAAGTCAAAAGAAAAACGCCGTCAGATGGCAATTGCTGCAAAACTCAGCGCTGAACGCGGATCAAGAATGGATGAACAAATGACATTGGATCAAGCCAAAAAAGATCCACGCTATATGTCAGATCCAGCATTTAAAGCAGAAGTAGATAAAGCAGAAGCATTCGCTGCTGGTTTTGATCAATCAAATGATATGATCAAGCCATCAATGCTTCCAGACACACCAACGATTCCACAGGGACAGGGATTCGGTGATGATATTGAGGCAAAGAAAAAAGAAAAGATTTTAAATAAGACTAAAGTTGCAGTGAGCAAGAAGAAAGATAATTATGATATGGTGAATCGTGAAGCACTTCCAGATATGCCACCAGCAAACATGCAAGAAGAAAATGAAGTGGTGGAGCAAGAAGTGGAGGAAATTGAAGTTCCTCAAGAAGAAGTGATTCAAGAGCCAATTCAAGAACAAACACCAGTATCAGATAATCCATATGTTGCTGCTGCAGCAGGATTTTTGAATAACACATCAAACCGACTTTTGTACGGAGAAAGAAAATGAGCAGAGATACAAATCAGAATTTGTACGCAGAACAAATCATCACCGAGTCACCATTCTACTACGATGAATACGGTCGTTTGAGAGCGCGTGTATTACAAGAAGAAGTTGCAAATTTAAAAGCAGCAGAAGATGAAGAAGAAAAGAAAAAGGTAGCTGCTCCTGATACTGCGCCAGCTGCTGAAAAAACTAAAATAGAACCAGTAATAATGAAACCAGCTGTAATGCCAAGTCGTGGAGAAGCAAAAAGAGAACTTCGTTCTCTTAAAGATGAAAAGAGACAATTAAAGGCATCTGGACAACCAGTAAGTCCAGAAATGAAAGATAAGATTAAATCTGCAAAACAGAATTTTAGAGATAGATTTGCGAAAAATCCACCTGTTAAAGGCGGACCAGTAAAACCAATTTCAGGTATGAGACCTATCGCGGCTGCACCACCAGATGTGATAAATGCACCAAATCTCAGAGATACAACTGATGACACGGTATACTCGACCATGCCAACGAAAGACAAGATTAAGCGTGGTGGTAATCAGTCTCTTCCACCACTTCGACCATATTTACCTAGCGATGATCCAACTCTCAGAGGTGCACCAACTGCGCGCCCTGCAGTAGGAATAGGTAGAATTGGTAAAGGCAGAGTAACAGATATGAGAGCTCGCCTTCCTGGTAGGGGAAGAATAACTGGAATCAATCGTCGTCCGATTGGTGGAGTTCGTGGTGGTGGCACTAATGTAAATGTTCGACCAACACGTCCAGGAAGTTCAGGCAATATGTATGCTGAAAGCGTAGAACAATCAGAAGAATAAACTCTAACTAAATATAATATTGATTGAGTATCAACAGAACAGGAATCGTAAACAATGAGTAACGAAAACAACAATAATCCAATTAATGAAGAAGAATCATTAAGTCCAACAGTTTTGGCTGTTGTAAATGCGCTTAATGGTTCAAATGGATCGGACATTGGTCGTGTGACACGCATGATGAATGCATCACAAACTCCTTCTGTTCAATATTCTGAAACTTTAAGTGAAGAATATGTTGAAGAGTCTTCAGAAGAATCTGATGTTGTTTACGTTGACATTTACGAAGAAAATGGAAGAATTGTAGAAATCGACAACGTTGTTGTTTTCTATGATGATCCACTTCCTGGAATTGAGACTATTGAAAAATTCCGTGGGAATGCTTATGCTGAGGAGATGTTGAATGAGTTGTTTGGCTTAAAGCCTGCTATGGGAAATGACAAAACTGTCAAACCAAAACCAAAACCAAAACCAACTCCAAAACCAACTCCAAAACCAACTCCAAAACCAACTCCAAAGCCAACTCCTAAACCACCTGGGAAACCAGCTCCAACACCACCAGGAAAGCCAGCACCAAAGCCACCAGGAAAGCCAGCACCAACACCACCTGGAAAGCCAGCTCCTAAACCACCTGGAAAGCCAGCTCCTAAACCACCTGGAAAGCCAGCACCAAAGCCACCAGGAAAACCAAAACCACCAAGTATCGATGACTTGGTAGGTGTGACACCAACTGGTCCAATCAATAAGAAACCACCAAGTATCGATGACTTGGTGGGTGTGACACCAACTGGTCCAATCAGAAAGCCAAAACCACCAAGTATCGACGACTTGACGGGTGTAACTCCAACTGGACCAATTAACAAAAAGCCACCAAGCATCGATGACTTGACAGGTGTAACTCCAACTGGACCAATTAACAAACCAAAACCACCTTCAGGGGATTTTGGAAATATCGATGATTTTCTTGGATTAAGAAGAGGAACTGTCGGCGATGATGATTCTGGAGCTCCAGATTTCACAGGTCCAGGTGGCGGTGGTAGTGGTGGTGGTGCACGTATGCCAGATGAAGACAGCGGCAGCGACACACCAGCACCATCAACTGGAAAGGGAATTAAAATCAACTACAAACTCGGAAGTTCAGCTGGTGCAGATATTGGCAAAGAAGCATTTGTTAAGAAACAAAAGGCTGGCGACATTAAGAGCACGCAAGTTGTGTTTAATCTTAAAGATGCAAAAACTGGACAAAGAACACGTTCAATCAAGCCAGGTGATCCAGAATATGCAGATTTTATGGCACGATACAAAAAGATTCCAGGTGCAGTTCTCGAAGCATTGATCCGTGCAGGAGCAATTCTAACTGAGGAAGGATGGTATCTAAATGGACAATTGGTTGAGGATATTCAACTCGACTATACTCCACCTGAAGTTGAAACACAGTATTACTATGATGCATCAGGTAATTTAAGAATGATGTCAGAGGAAGATTTCGCTGAACTCAGTCTTGCTGAAGCAGTTTTAGAAATGCAAGCGCAAATGCAACTCACAGAAGAACTTGATGAAGTCGGCAGCGAAGATGAAGACGTAGATAATGATGGTGATTCAGACAAGAGTGATGATTATCTCAAGAATCGCAGAGAGGCTGTCTCAAAGGCGATGCAAAAGAAAACAATGAAGGAAGAATCTTCAGAAGAAGAGACAGAAGTTGAACAAGTTGAAGAAGAAGTCGAACAAATCGCTCCTGCGCAACGCACCAATTGGCCATGGCGCAAGTAATAGGAACTAATCAATGAAGCATATAGTTACACTTACAACCTCCAATCCATCTCATGAACACGTGTCGCTTCGTCGTCGACAAAGCACAACAAACTTCATGGTTGAGGCAGCTGACGAAGATCAAGCAATCTTCCGTGCCACTGCACATTTTCGTAAGTTGGGTCATTACATTCACGAAGCCAAGATCTTTAAAAAAAAAGATCAGCAGCTGAATGAGTTTGTAAACACTACAGCAAAACCTTTTGATAAAGAAACTAATACTGGTGCAGTGACTGCAGGTAACTCAAGACACGCAGGCACAACACAACAACAAGTTGATTCAAACAAATATTTTGATCCAAGAACTCAAGAATGGATCACACGTGCTCCAAATCAAAGCGACCAAGATTGGGAAGCACAAAAGAAAAAAGATCACGAAGAAATTTTACAGTGGACTGATAAACCAGCTGAACCATTATTTCCTGAATTAAATGTTTTAGGTGGAATTCAAAAGAATATTGCTGGAATTTTGTCTGCTCTTCCAAAAAGACTTCCGCGTAGAACACCAACTCCTCAACGCAGAACACCTGAGACAAAACCAGCATTTCCTGGCATGCCATCGCCTGGTCCAAGAAGAGAACGCCCGCATTCTCCAGAGACAAAACCTAACGAAACACCAGCTCCTGCTCCAGCACCAAAACCTGCACCAGCTCCTGCTCCAGCACCAAAACCTGCACCAGCTCCTGCTCCAGCACCAGCACCAGCACCAAAACCTGCACCAGCACCAGCTCCTGCTCCAGCACCAAAACCTGCACCAGCACCAGTGCCAGTGCCAACGCCAAAACCTGCACCAGTTCCATTACCAAAACAAGAACCAGTGCCAACGCCAAAACCTGCACCAGTTCCATTACCAAAACAAGAACCAGTGCCAGCACCAGTTCCAAAAACAACACCAGTACCAGTGCCAAAAACAACACCAGTACCAGTTCCTAGAAATCCAAGAATCCCATTCCCATTTGATATGGGTCTTGGAAATCGCGGTGATGAGGATATTGGAACACTTGGTCAATATCGTGGAATGGCTCCAATGTATCAGCATTATCAATTTAATGAAGAAAATAAGGCATTAAACGCTATTGGTCGTGTAATTTCTAAGAGAAAAGAAATGAAAAAAGATGATGCAGAGAGTGAGAAGAATAAGATAAATATGGAACCAAAGTTAAAAACGAAGTAATCGTGAACAAACGAGGAGCATTTTAAATGCAAAACTTTAAACAATTTATTAGTGAAGAGCACATAAGCCCAATGCATATTGAGGTTGATTCAGCTGTTCTTGAAAACAACAAAGATTCAATGAATGCAGACTTTGATCGACTCACTGCTGCTCCATATCAGAATTCAATTATATTCTACAATCAACTTCGTGGAACTTTGGAACGTTATGGAATGATCATTCCACCAGGTGCCACAAGACATTTCCTCAGTTTCGATGCTGAAATGTCATTCACCCTTGGCACCAGTGGACTTAATCTTTATGTTGTGTTCAACACAGCAAAGAATGGACAAGTTGATGGCTATGCTCAAGTTGTAGATGATCAAGAATTGTCTCATCTAATGAACTCAGAAGATGATTTCGAAATGGAAGATGAAGAAGAGAATGAAGAGGAAGGCGAGGAAGAAAACGAAGATGAGAGCGAAGCAGCTCCATCTGAGATGAGTTATGGTGAGAAGTATCGTAAAAGAATGGATGATGACGGCTAATATAATATGCCCTTTGTAAATTTGACTGACGCAAATATATTATTATATGCTGCAAAATGCTATGATAAACCAAACTGTATCGATAGCGAGTTTGATGAGGATTATAAAAGAATCCGATATATCAAGCGATTATTGCATCGATATAGAATATCTGGTATTTTAAAAGAGCGATTAATATTAAATCATATTATCGTCGCGCAGAACGTATTCGGAGTAGAGGCAAGCACTAGAATGATGTTTTGTAAAATTGATCCAAAAGATTATAGTGCTCTTAAAACGTTTCTTGCATATACAGCTGCAATGCCAAATATTGTTTTTGGTATTAATGGCAGAGATATATTCGCAAAAGAAATCCCTTTGAATGAATCAATTGCAGAAATACTAGAAAAGATTTAAGGTCAAATCATGCCAATTACTATAAAAGAAATCCTCCAAATTAAAAACGAATTAAACGTTCTTATGGAAGCAGTTGCCAACGATGATAAAGGCAAACTGTTTGAAATTCTTCATGCAAAACATATGCATCCTGAAGTTAAACTTCCAACACATTATCGCGACGAAGAAGGAAAATCTCCGCAAGAAGTCCACGATTCAATTAAGAGCCGTATCAGCAAAGAAGAATATAAAACAATTGAAGGTCATGCTCGTGACTCTGCTGCAAATATGAGAGAGCATCTACGAGAGCAAGGTCACAACCCAGATCACATTACACACGTCGCATGGACAAGTAATGGTGCTAGTGACGTTAAAAAATTCACAGAAAAAGAAGATCCTCATAATGATTCAGATGTGATGTATCGATTTAAACACCCCAAGACAGGTAAAGTAACACACTCTGGTGTTGGCTTAAAATATGGTTCTCAAAAAGAACCAAATCTTCGAAATCCTGGGCTTGATAGTCTTGAAAGAATGACGGGTGCAACAACACTACTATCACGTTTTGAGAAACATAAAAAGAAAATTAAATCAATTGGATATACTGGAACGACTGCTGAAAATCACGCTCGCTGGAAAACAGAAAAAACATCAGCTCGAGGAAAGGCAGCTGATGAAAGTAAACTTGAAACAACTCGAGCGATGGCAAAAGATATTCATGCTGCTTTAGCCAAAAAAAGTTCTGGTGAATTGATGAATTATATTCGTGGTGTTGTATCACCAAAAACAGTTCATCCAACATTTAGAATGCACACTCGAACTTCACATAATGAAGCAGGTGCTACAGCCACACACCACATTGATGAGCCATCAAAAGATATTGAAGAACATTTAAATCAATTTTCTGATCTTCATATGGAAAAGAAGCATCGTGGTGGAATATCAACAGTGATATACGGAACACGTAAAAACGATGGAAAGGTTGTTCCTGTTCTTCAACACGCTATTAAAGGTGTAAGTGGACCAATGAAAGGTCTTGCTGCAACCACAAAACTTCCTGGATATCGCAGTAAGAAAAAAGAAACTAAAAAACCATTGAAAGAAATGGTCTTAGAAGCAAAGGCAAATAAGGCTGCTGCTGCATTTGAAAGAATGCAATTGTCAAACATGACTAATGTGAGCGAAGAAGCACCAGCCAATGCAATGGGAACTGCAGGAATCAGCGGTGCTCAAACTGCAGTGAATGCTGGAATTACTGGCTACGATCTTCCAATTGGAATGGTTCGTCGAAAACCACCAAAGATGTTTGCAGGAAAGGCAGTCTTCACTGTTCCAAGCAGTGACTTCTATAATGCAACTCTTGGCAAGAGAAAAGGAAAACATTATCGTTCTTATGTTAAAGGCGAGCTCGGTGAAGAAGTTCGTCAATATGCACTAGAAAATAAAAATGCACCAATCATTCTTGAAGATGAAACAACTGGTGCGATGATGTATCTTAAATATGGAAAAGAAAAATAGAGGTATACAATGAGAGCAGTATTACTAGTCGCTGCTTTGTTATTAGTCGGTTGTGAAGATACATATAGATATCCATGTCAGGATCCTGCAAATAAGGATAAGGCAGAATGCAATCGCCCATTATGTGAAGCTGATGGCTTTTGCTATGATAAGTTAAATGGATTGCCTGAACAAGAGGCACCGCAACAAGTTGAAGAAACCCCTGCTCCAGAAGCAGATTGTAATAAGCCAGTTGAATCTACAGGAGAATAATTATGTTTAAGGGTCCACGTTATACAGAAAGTGAATTGATGGCACGACTCAAGTTTACAGTCGGTCTTTCTCTTGCTTTCACGCTTACAGGAATTGTGTTTGTAGTTCTATACTCACTCATCTTCGTGACGCAGCCAATGCAGCAGTCACCAAATGATGCGAAGTTCTTTGAACTCATTACACCAATCGCGACTTTCCTTACTGGTATTCTATCGGGTATCATGCTTGGTAAGCAAGAAAAACCAGAAATTCCAGAAGCACCAAAAGCACCAGAACCAACACTCGGTGATGTATCACCAGCTGATCTAGTCCCAGAACCAGTTGCTGAAGTTGCACCACTCGCTGTTGCGGCTGTCGCTGGTGCTGCAGTTGTTGCTGCAACAGATGATGATCACGACGATCATATAGCATAATGAGAGCCAGCGACGAAACAATTAATTGGATTTTACGGCTTTCAGTGGGATCACTTGCAGCCATGGTCATTGCCATGGTGATTGCATTACTTGTTGGGCTATTCATGCCTAACGAAGTAATAGACAATAAAGATATTTTCCCAATCATCGGACCAGCATTTAATACTGTCATTGGCGCATTTGTTGGTTTGCTTGGTGGTCTTTCGATGGCTGCACGCCCAGATGAAAAGAAAAAAGACTCTGAAGAGAAAAAAGAAGAGGAGTGATTAATTTATGAGTTTAGTGGCATTACAAAAGAAGATTGGAGTTACAGCTGATGGTTCGTGGGGTCCAGGAACTTTAAAGGCTGCAGCTGCTTATTACAAACTGACACCAGCACGCGCTGCTCATTTCTTTGGGCAAACAGCACATGAAACTGGTGGCTTCAAGGCATTCTCCGAAAATTTAAATTACGGAGCCAAGGGATTACGTGGCATCTTTGGCAAGTATTTTAAATCAGATGCTGAAGCATTGAAGTATGAGCGCAAACCAGAAGCCATCGCAAATCGTGTTTATGCTGGACGCATGGGTAATGGTCCAGAGATGTCTGGTGATGGCTGGAAGTATCGTGGTCGCGGTGCACTACAATTAACTGGGCGTGATAATTATCTTGCATTTTCTAAATATTGCAATCGCCCAGATGTAATGACAAATCCAGATCTTGTTGCCACGGAATTGGCTTTCGAGTCTGCAATGTTTTTCTTTGAGCGAAATAAACTTTGGACTCTATGTGATCAAGGAGTAAATGATGCTACGATTCTTGCCATTAGTAAAAAGGTTAATGGTGGCACACACGGCTTGGAAGATCGCAAGGCTAAGACGAAAACGTACTTCAGCCAATTAAGTGCACCTGGAAGTGTTGTTGCAAAACCTGCAGCTGCTCCAGCACCTGCTCCTGCACCAGCGAACAAAGTAAATCCAGAAATGCAGCTCTCAGAGCATTTCAATCTTAAAGAGTTTACAAAATCTGAAACCGCAATTAGAAAAAGAATAGATAATACACCAAATGCTGAACATGCTGCGAACCTTAAAAACGTCTGTGAAAAAATACTTGAGCCTGTTCGTAAACATTTCGGCAAGCCTGTCCGCATTAATTCTGGGTATCGTGGTCCTGCCCTTAATGCTGCTGTGGGTGGGTCTAGTAAGTCTCAGCATTGCAACGGCGAGGCAATCGATTTCGAAATCGACGGACTCCCAAATCCAGAACTCGCCAAGTGGGTCAGTGAGAATTGTGAGTTCGACCAAATCATCTTAGAATTCTACGATCCAAAAGAAGGACCAAATAGTGGTTGGGTGCATGCTTCGTACACAACGAAGGGACCAAATCGTAAACAGAAACTTACTGCTGTCACAGAAAAAGGGAAAACAGTCTATAAGCCTGGTTTCTTACCGTAAGATAATGAAGAATTTGGAGGAAAAGAAACTCCTTGTTCAAATGGCTCAGATGTTAGGAGAGCCAGTTGATCCTCTTCTTCTGGAATCAATTGAAAAAGAAGAACAACTGTCGAAGATAATGTTTGGTGAAGAAGCTGAACCTATCTTAGAAGAAGTTGTTGAAGAAAAAGAAACTCTACTAATCGAAGCAGATCCATTTCCCAAATTAGATGGGCTATTTCAAAAACTTTCTCAGTTTAAAACTACCCAATCATCAGCACCAGCAGTCGATTCAGAACCTGTTTCTGAACCTGCACCACCGCCTGCAGCTCCACCAAAAGTTCCTCCGTTTATTGAGAATCTTCAAAAGAGTGAACTTGAAGCACTCAAGAAAACATTAAATCAAGTTTTGCAAAAAGTGAACACTCTCTCTTGGGGTGGTGGTGGTACTGGTGCAGTAAGAATTATTGATCAAGATGACTTGGATAAATCGACTGTAGCAAATGGTCGATATATGAAGTATCAAAATGGATGGTTCATTATGGATGAAATTAATCCATATGATGTCATTCATAATACAACTCTCGTCACGACCAATACATACGTTGTGCAGGATAATGATTATTATATCGGTGTCAATTATGCTGGACCTGTAATTATTATCGTTCCATCATTTCCAGATTCAGGTCGCGAGATTGTAATTAAAGACGAGTCTGGAAACTGCGAGAATAATAGCATAACTATCTCTGGTCCAGTTGATAATGATGCAAACGGAGCCATATTAGCAGTCAACAACGGAGCATTGCATATGCTATTCCGTGGTGACTATTGGAGAATTATCTAATGACTTATCTGTATAATAAAAATGTAAATGTTCTGAATGCAAACACAATTGTTGCAACGAGCAATCCGTTTCCCGTCACTGCTGTTGGAGACGGATTAGAAGTTAAAGGCATTTCTCCAGATGCTTTCGGTCGTACTCGTGTTTCTGAGTTGTTCACGCTTGGGGATTATAAACATTTATTTGCGATTGACCCAAATTTCTTAGATGTGACCGCAAACGGAACAGTGACCTTTGAACAAAATAAAGCCGCTGCGACACTTGCTACAAATAGTAATTCTTCTGCCTATGCGATTCATCAGACTAAATTTTACCATCACTATCAACCTGGTAAAAGTCAATTAATCTTTTCTTCTTTCGTTTTTGGTGCGCCAGAGCGAAATGTAACAAAAAGAACTGGATACTTCGACGATCGAGATGGTATCTACTTCGAACAGGTAGGCAGTGATACAGCCAATGGCAATTTAGTCTCTAATACGACGCAGACACTCAGCTGGGTCATTCGCTCATATACAGGCAATACAGCCAATGAAGCGAATGTTGTGACCACAGTAAATGGGACGCCATATACCTATCAGCGTCGTGTTCCACAGTCTGAGTGGAATCGCGATAAATGCGACGGAACTGGATTGAGCGGATTTAATCTTGACATTACTAAAACTCAATTAACTTACACAGACTTTCAATGGCTCGGTGTTGGTCGTGTTCGCTGCGGATTTGTGCATGATGGTAAGATTATTATCGCTCACGAATACTATAATTCCAATGTACTAGACGAAGTTTATATTGCAAATCCAAATCTTCCTGTTCGCTGTGAAATTCGTAATACAGGTGCAGGAACAGGTGGATCAATGGATCAGATCTGCTCTACTGTAGCGAGCGAAGGTGGTTATGTTGAGTCAGGTATTGACTTTGCGATTACTGCAAATAACAGATCAACCGCAACACCTTCCGCGACTGAACTTCCGTTAGTTGCTCTTCGACTTAAAAATACTTTTCAAGGATTCCCAAATCGTATCAGCGTTCGATTGAATCAGATTTCTCTACACGCTGAAACAAATAGTATCGTTTATGAAGTTCGCAAGTTAGCAAACTCATCTTTCCTTGCAAACAATACAGGTGCTCTTGTTTGGAATTCTGTAACATCAGCAAGCGGCGTTGAATATTGCATAAATGCGGATACTATTACGAATGGTGAATCATTTGCTTCTGGTTTCGTTCCTGCTGGTGCTTCACAAAACTCGCTCTCTCCTGTGGCTTCTGGTGCATTGACTGCTGCAAAGAAAAATATCATCGTTCAAAACTACGATTCCTCAAATTCAGAGGTTTATGTAGTCGTTGTTCGTACAATTATAACTGCAGGAAATCAAACTGCATCGGTCGGTGCAGCCCTACAGTGGCGCGAAATTTACTAAATAAAGGCAGTTTAAAGCATTGCATTTATACCATTATACTTGCTGATTGTTTTGTTATGTTAACAATCAGAGGGTACAATGAAGAGATTACTAGCAGTTCTGGCTCTCCTAGCATCTGGAGCAGCATTCGGTCAAGCCACCGAAACCGTATCAACAGTC
>Ga0129336_10000686_pt1 | contig 19982 bp, 20 predicted proteins | sample CPB6_02_DNA_FD_96878 | JGI IMG/M metagenome (GOLD analysis project Ga0129336, IMG submission 96878) | Freshwater to marine salinity gradient microbial communities from Chesapeake Bay, USA - CPBay_Sum_0.6_0.2_DNA | ecosystem: Environmental > Aquatic > Marine > Coastal | place: USA: Chesapeake... | reverse complement strand
GAAGAGGAAGGCGAGGAAGAGGAAGGCGAGGAAGAGGAAGGCGAGGAAGAGGAAGAGGAAGTCGAGGAAGAGGAGGGCGAGGAGGAAGAAGATGATGAAGAAGATGAGTCATCAGATGACCCCGATTCACTTCTAGACAAGTTCCGAAAAGCCCGACTACAACAAATAGGTGTTAAGTCTCTTGATGTTGGGCAACACGGCTACAAATGCGCCATGGATGGAAAAGTTTATGCTGGCGGAACACCACCTTGCGCTGATTGCGCTGGTGGTTGCTTTGGGACAAAAGGACAAGTAACTCTTCTTCATGCTGAAGGAATTTCTCAAACTCTAGTTAAGGGCGATGTTCTTGATTCAGCTTTTATAAAAGATGCAGATATGTTCGTCACAGCAATCAGGCGAAAGGACGGGAAAATATTTGATATTTACGTAGATTCGTCCGGTGAAATTAGAGGACACAATCTTGTTGACTCCAGCACTATCTATGACCCGAATGTTGATGATCTCACAATGGTGACATTTGATGAGGCCGCAAATATAGCCATGATGCATTTACAGCGAAAAGATTCTGAGGTTGTAAGTATTCAACCAGCAGCATTTGAGGGCCACGAAGCTTATGTGGTAGATGTCCAATGTAAAACCGGCGAAAGCTATGACATCTATGTTGGATTAGATGGAACACTCCTCGGCTACGAAACACTTCAAGAGCCAGATATTGAGGAGATAGAAGCTGAAGCTGCAGAGATAGCTCTCAAAAATGCTTATCCGCAATCTGTGCGAAACGAATTGGCTAAGGCTGGTATTGCTATGCCGGACGGTTCGTTCCCTATTCTGGGACATAACGACTTGATGAATTCTGTGCAAGCATCTAAGCGAGCAGTCAATCAAAAAGACGTTCGTGAACATATTATTCTTCGGGCAAAAACAATTGGTCACGAAGCATCAATTCCTTCATCTTGGGTTGAGGTTGGTGCACAGGAACTGCAAGGGAGTCTTGAGGAGTTTGACAGACTTCTTGAAGAACTTGACGCGAGCAAGGAATAACCCATGTCGCTGGGCGACGCAGGGAAAAACAAGGACATCCGCCAGAGAGCAGATGATTTCCTCAAACACGGAGTCCTTGGTTGCTGTCCTGAACTAAAGGCTGCTCTCGGCAAAACTATTGCTGAGGCTAATTCTCCTACTCAGCCAGAAAAAAAATTACCAAATGTCGTAAACGAAGCCGGCAGGCGTTTTGACCCGAACGCAAAGTATAAGCCAGGCATGGAACTTCGTTTGTTCCCAAATAGGAAAAGTCAAGATGCATTGCATGGCCAACCAAACTTTGGTTGGGTTGAAGCACCACCAGTAGCGACAGAAGAAGAAACAATCAACGCAATGGTTGAGTCTTTGACAAAACTAGCAAATGGGCCAAGAGTCATACAAGAGGTTTATGAAGTAGATGAAAATGGGAATCCCACAAAGAAAGTTAGCGGCCCAGATGATACCGATGAAGAATCCGAAGAAGATGATTCCGATTTAAAAGGTAAGGGGCTTGGACGAACCTTACGGGAATTGAACCCCGGAAATACACTCATTGCCCGAGCAGCGAAAAAATTTGGGGTTTGGATTGATGGCTTAGGTAAATTTCGATGCCCCCCAGGAACACCTCAAGCAAATCAGTTCACCGATGAGATGGGGACTACTTGCTTTTCTGTCTCGGCATCCCAAATAATAAATGCTGCCCAAGAAGGGTTTGCATCACTCAGTAATCGTATGCGACAGCGAAGACGGCAACAAAGATTCCAGTTCACCACACCCGATACTTCGAATATTGACATAATTGAAGGTCGGCAAGAATACCGACGAGTATTTACTGGTGCCCGCGCACGCGTAAGAAAAAGAATGTCAGAACTAGAAGGCACGATTGATGATCTTTTACATATGGCAGGAATAGCGCCTTCGCCATCAGACAATAGAGACTTGGAACAACTACTTAAAAAATTAAATCCAAATTTGCAATTATCTGCTGGTCAGGCAGCCAGAGCATGGGATATGTTGCCAGACAGGGTGAAGAAAAAACTTGAAAAAGAGGTAGGAGTAACCAAACAGGCGCTCATTGATAGTGAGCGCGGTTTTCTAATGAAGATCGCAGAACTTGCCATAACGGATCCAGAAAGATTCCAGCGTATAACAACACTGAGAATGGTTAGTGGGGAAGAACAAAACCCAACAGGATACGAAGCGTATACACGAGTCGTCAATCCAACTGGGATGGTCAAAGATGTTACATTTTCTATTGATTATGACCCACTTGTGATGGCCCAAACTGTAGTTACTCAGGTGGCTGATGTTGAAGAAAACCAGCGACTCGGATTAAGAGTAAGGGGGGCATCCACCGATGAAGAGGCAGCCGATCTCCTACATAAATTTGTAATCAGTGAGGATATGTACGCTGGTGGCATGACTGCATCATTGGCAAGAAACAAATTTATTGCAAAGGGCGTACATACGAGTTCGCATGAAGTTATACATACTCTTCAAATAGACAAAATGATAGATAAAATTATAGAGCGACATGGGGCAAATGCGGCGATGTCGGATCTTAGTAATAGAAGCATAGTTAGAGCCTTAAAAGATGTGGGTGACGGCATAGATCTTGAGGATTTAGGATTGGTGTACTCCGACCTTGACAAAATTGCATTCCTTGGCGGTCGATATGGGGCTGAAGAATATGAAAAAACTGGACTAGATGACGAACTATGGAGACTTGAAGCAACTGCTGAACTAGGCGCACTACGCGACATGGGGGTAATTGATGGAGACGATGTAGATGGTGTCTTGTCTTATGTGGACGATGTTGGTGCAAGCAGAAATAAAGAAATGCGAGAAGCCAACAAGAAAAAAAATAGAAAAGAAGTAGAAAGAAGACTTACTAGGCCATTAACTAGATCAGATGGGCGTCGCGATACGCCCGATGCTCCTCCGCCACCAAAACCAAGAAAACCTCGTTCGGTAAAGACATCAGCAGATGCGAGCAAGGTCGGCAAGGAGTTGAAGGATGCCGTAAAACCAAAATTAGATAAAGATGAGATTGATGCTGTTGAGAGGATTGGGGATCCAAGAAAGCATCAAGTAATGTCTTTGATTAATTCGGATGAGATGTCAAATGCAATTATATCTATTGACTTAAATCATAAATTGGCCCGCAAGCATACTGCTGAATTAGATGAAATAGATGTATCTGGTAGCTCTGCAGTTGAGCGTGTCGCTTATGACCCCAAAAAAGAACGACTCTATGTTACCTATAAAGGCAAAGACGGCAAGCCAAGTAAAACCTATTTTTATCGCAAGGTATCTCCAGAAACAGTTTTGGAACTACATAAATCTGAAACAAAAGGCAAAATAATTAATGACATCAAGAAAGTTCACGAAGTTTCTAAGCCTATTGAAAAAATTCCAGAAAGAATTGAAAAAACAAGCCTTGATGATGCCGATATAGGGTCGCAAGTTAGACACAATCTCATTCCCGTTCTTACGGCGCTAGATAAAAGCGAGATTAGTAATTCAATGAATGTCGTCATCAGTATAGATACCCCGGAAAAAGAAGGCGAAATACTGTCGTTTAAAGGAATTACAACTGCTCGGATTTATTACGATGGCATAAAGATGAATGACAATGAGGTTGTTTTGACAATCCCAGCAGGTGCTCGAGGAATACCGGTAAATGCAGATGTTTTTTCTAGAGAAACTGCTGGATCAACATCATTGCTAATGATGCCGCCAATGAGAGTTTCGGTGCTCGGGGATAAAACTGAAAAAAGTGCACAACTTTTTGAGCAGACATCAGCCAATGACACCCTTAACAGAATGATTGACGAGTGGCCATCTGGATCCGATGCTAAACAGAACAAAATTATGAATTTAGCAAAACGAAAAGTTGAGGAAGAGGTTGCTGTTCACTTAGCAACAAATGAAGGCAGTGGGAAATTAGCAGATGGTTCAACATCGCCCCTTAGTGCTAATCGTATAAGAGCACGAAATGCCGACATACATGATCGCCAAACAAAGCGTCGCAGTAGTCCAACTAAACCGACAAAACAATACAGAGATTCCGTGTCAAATAGGGGATTTAGCTCTCTTGGCCAAATCCAAACACAAGAAGAAAGAAATTTTGATAGAAGAGCAAGTCATGGGAATATTGTTTCAGGTATCCGTTCGGATACATCAATAGACCCAGAAATTCAAAGACTCATAGGAAGCATGGATGACCGTGATGTTTCCCAAATGTTGGATTCTGTGGCTATTGACTTTCACGAAGGCATAGATAGGCGACCAAGACTTCGCGTATCAGATGGCGAGTTGTCAAAAATTATTTCAGATGGTGGACGACACTACAAAAATCAAGGTCACTTTTCATCTATTGAAAAATCGTACCAAGCGCTAATTGGCATACACCCAGACACAGACGATCTAGATAGACCTGTTTCTGGTTATGTAGTTCACCCAGCACAAGATTTGGCGGCAAGATCAGAAATGCGACGCAGGGGCTTACAGGTTGGTGATGCGCCAATTGAATGGACTGCTGGTTCAAATCCATACGGAGACATTGATGCCGATGGCGATATTGAAGTTGTTCTTAAGCCAGAAGTTTCTGGAAGAACTGCATATGGTGTCGGCTACGGGATAGACAATAGAACAAGACCAGTTTGGCTCAATTCAGATGACTCTGCTGCCATCTCAGATGCTGTAATCCATGTTGACCCAGCGACAGATCCAGATGGTTCACAGAAAAGAGTATTAAATGCCCTCTCGGCAGCAGTGGATGGTGATTTTGGATATTTGACCGATAGTAATTCAGTGAAACCAGCAGCAACAAGCCAAAACGAAAAAACAGAAGCCTTTGGTAAAAGATTATCTGCCCATGCTAAAGAGTCAAAACCACAAAGACTTGGTGCTCAAATTATGGGGGGATTTGTAAATGAAGAAATATCAGAAATTAGATACCCGTGGTCTCGGATTGCCAACTCATCATCAGATATAGATATTTCAGATGTAGTCAATAAGGAGCCAGTTTCAGACAGACTCCGAAGACTTGGTTATACGGATCAAGAAATTGAATATTTCTACAAAGTAAACGGTGATAGATCGCTTGACTACATATCTTCATCAACTATGGCGAGTCTCAAGGAGTACAGAAAGGCCTTACAAATACAAAAGGATTACAAAGACCTAGGCATTCCTGATGTTTCATTTATGCATCCTGCTGGCCTTGACCCAATGGACATTTCTTCCTACACCGTAAATCCAAAAATTACAACGACAATTGAGGATGCATTAGCACAAGCCATAAATGCAGAAGTAGATGAAATTTTAGAAAAAATGTTAAAGCAGGTTCGTAAAACTAGAGGCAAACTTTGGGCGATGAAACCGAAAGTCGGTGTTTCAAAATGATGGGCATCCATGTGGCAAATTCTGGAACGAGCAAACTGTACTTTGTCGTTGACCCAACAAACAAAAGAGAAACCGGTGCTCTCGTTTATGCTGTTGGAGGAAGTAGTCACTTTGATTTCTGGGGTTGGGTTTCGGCAAACCCAGAAATACAGAAAATTGAGCAAAATGAGTTTCAAGAACTGCTATGGAATGAACCACTCCCTCAAGACGAAGAATTATGGGAGTCACTTTTCTTCTCTAGAACAACACCCTTGTCTGGGATAATTGACCCAGAACTACTCGTAAATATCGGTGGCGACAAAAAGTCACCCAATAAACAGAACGACAAAGAAAACCTCGCAAAACAAATACTGGGAAAAGGCCAAAACAATGAATAGCGATAATATAGAATTTAAAGCACCTCAAGATGTGGTTTTTGATCTCCCGCAAGAAAGAATTACTGGCGATATTCTCCGTGGATACGGCCCACGCAGAGGAAACTTAGAAAATTTGCTTCGCTACTGGAGACCTATCATGCGCAAACCTGGTGGCTTTCGTCGCTGTCGGGTTATTCTTGCCAACCACCCAGAACTTTACCCATTAGAGAGAATCTGTGCTTGGCTTCATCACGAAACAACTGGACTCTGGCCAAATGAGGGCTGTCATCACCCTGGCATGAAAAATTGCAAAAACAAACTTAAGAAAAATAATTGGAGCGATGCAGATTTTGCCAAAAGACTTGCCCGAGGTGGTAAATTGCCAGGTAAGTTAGCAAGAAGTATAGGTAAATCAAAACCCCTCGGTAAAAGTCTTGAAGAAGATACATTCCTTACCAACTTCTACGAGAGCGGAACCGACGAAGTTGTCACTGATAGTATCGCATACAAGGAACTTGTCAATTTTGTCAAAGACAATTCTGAGTTTTCTGATTGGCTTAGGGATTCCCAGAACTGGGAACACGAAGGTCAAGACGAGAATGGTCAAGTCTCTGTGGTTCCATTCAGGTCAAAATTTGACAACGATTGTTGTGGTGGTTTAGTTGAACGAAAATAATTGCTGCCCCCAAATAATTGCTAGGTTCTCTTTTGTTGAACCAAAACAAAACCCTCAAAGTGTTTTGCATGCTTACGATAAAGGCAATCAGGTTCTTGCTAGGTATAAAGCAGTTGCCATGCTTCATGGTCATAGTAGAAAAAGAGTTTGCAATTCAATAATTGCCCAAGATGTAATTAAGTATAAAGGAATTGGGCGTTCTTTGCTTTCCTTGGCGATACCTGGAGATTCTGATCCTATTCGCTCGCCTGTTCGCTCTGCTTTTTATCGCGCCATTACTCCGGGTGGTGGGGGCAATAGAGGTGGTTCCAAGCCTGGGGAAAATCGTGGATATAGGTGCCCAGAAGGCTATCAATATGGTGGCCGATTTACAGATAGCAGACTTTCAACCTGTGGAATGATGTTGTTTGATATACCCGGAATTGGAAGAGCTATTGGTGCTGCCATCAGGGGTTATTCAAATGCTAGAGATAGTCAAGGGCGCTTGATTACGGGTGGACCCTATCCAGAAACTCAAGAATCACGTAAGCCAAATATTCTTATTCCAAAGGTTGGTGGCATAAGCAGGAATGCTCAAATCAAAAATATCAATGCGCTTGTTTCTCAATTGTCAGGACCCCAAAAACAAACACCACGTTTAGTTCGTCGCGATGGATTCGTTCTTGAACCAGTAGTGCCAGCAAGTGTTTTAAAAGTTATCCCTGATAACAGAAACATGGAAGGCGCTACTTATGTAATGCCCGTAAATACTAGAAATGATTTTGGCAGAGACGAACTTGGAATGCTGTCAAATAGCGGTGTTAATGAAATTATTTACGTCATGCCCAACGGGTCAACAGTAAGGCTTTCAAAAAATAGGCAATTAACCGTTGGTGAGCGAAGACGACTTGGTCGATTGGTTTCTTCGGCTTCTTCAAAGAAAAACGACACAGATCCTCTCGCCCCAATTAGGTATGTTGTGAACGAATCGGGCGATTATTTAACCTATGAAGAAAACTTTGTTGGAATAAAAAATCCGCATCAACTTGTCGGTAGTGGAAAGAGAGAGCGCTGGGTTGATGAAATTTTTGCTGGAAAAGGAAGGTTAAAGAGACAACGAAATCTGTCAGATGAAACTAGAGAAACAGAATCTTTTGGTCAGGTAAATTCAAGAATATCAACCGTAGATGGGGCGATAGCCCATATACAAAATGGCGGATCTCTTGGCGACCTAAAGCCATCCGTTCTTGCTAAAATTCTTGCAAGTCCTGAATATGCAAAACGACTAGATGGCAATGCTTATCAAATTGGTTCACGAAAATATACACTAGAAAAACAAAAGGCAAAATATTCAGCAATTTCTGAACGATTTGCCGAAGATGTTCAACAGTTTCTTGGTGTTGAGTCCCTAGATGTGTTTCCTGTAGGGAAAGGTGACAGAAGATCATTTTTAAGAGAAAGACCAGAATCGGCAATTGTTGGATCAAGAATAAATAGAGCCAAGACATGGAAAGACCTTCCGATGAGAGATGTTGCAGGGCTTTTTGTTGCTGACATGCTGACCGATGTTCGTGAAAGAAACCAAGAAAGCATCGTTGCCGTAGATCTTGGTGATAGAACATTTGGTGTATCCACTTTCAACAGTGGTGCTGGCTTAACAAATCTTTCGCAAATCGAAATAACTCAGCGTCTAAAAATGCAAATTGAGGATTTACTACAATCAAGCACTAGTTCTCGTTACTCAGAATATTACAGGGCATTGAAAGCAGTGCAGCAAACCCAAATGAAGCAATTGATAGCCTCACTTCTGCGGAGAGCACGAAAATTTAATTTTGATCAATACAGGGACAGACTGAATGCTTCTACCGAACTCTCTGAAGGAGAAAAGATACACATAGAGGTATTGGGTAAAATAATCACCCAAAGAATTAAGGTTCTCTCTCGTGGATTAAAATTAGATAGTTGGCTCAATGATTAATACATATTCTGTCGTTTACGATCCTGTTACCAAAGAGCCATTTGGGGTGATAGAAAACTGCTCTGATATCAAAACAGCACATCCAATACATAAATCAGCAAACCATTGGGCAATAAAATATAACGGAGGGAATAAGGCAATTCCCTATGGTTTTGAAGCCTCAGAATTTATAGAAATGGATTCTCAGTTTATTGATTCCTTTAAATCAGCATTTAGCAACACAGGGAGGGTTGATAGACGAGCAAAATTGCTTTCTCAAAAAACAGAACAATACATTGCATCGGAAATAATTTATGGTGCTTCACTAGCTAGGGCAAAAAGACGCAAAAATGGGGTAACACGAAAAGTGTTGCCAGTAGTTAGTCATTTACAAAAAGAATTTTTTAGGGCAGAACTTATTAATGAGTCAATAAGAACGGGTAGGCGATGGGTGAAAAAAAACAAGGCCTAAAAGGCAGGGAGCGTCAAGCCTATGCCCTACGCATGGCTATTCAATTAGGGTGTTCTGGTGCCCACAAAATGCCCGATGGCTCTTGGGCGCCATGCACCTCAGCAGAAGAGTTGGAACGATTGTCTGACTCTGCAGAAAACGACAACTGGCTAAACAGCAATACCATTGGGGCAATTAGGGCTCGGGATCGACGAGCAAGACGCTTAAAGGCTAAATCTTTGGCTAAAAATAAACCGTTTTTTGTCGTCTCTGGTAAATCTGTGGTGCCAGCAACGGCCCCCAGAGATACAGACCCAGATGTTTACCTAGATCCAGACTCAGCAAGGATTAGGTCTCGGCAATTGGGGTGCATAGGTATTTCGCGACGTATATCGAAATCCGGAAGGGCAGTATGGATGCCTTGTACAAATATGTCAGATTATGCTAGATTATCAAGAACTACGGCCCTAGGTAGACGAGGGGCAATGGCATCTGAAACGAGACGGATACGTCAAGCCGTTCAGGATGAGTTGCATAGGTTGCGTAAATTGTCCAAAAAACGCTAGTTGCGCTACAAGCCTTTGATTATCTAGTATCTTAGTTAAGTATCGGTTGGGTGCTTTACCTAAATCGAATTAACATTCACCCAATCAACTACAAATAAAGGAAAAACGATGTCACAAGACACAAGCAGACTTCGCGAACTGCAATCAGCACTCCGCGGTAAGATGCAAAGCAATAAGGAAATTGCCGATTCATTCAAAATTGAGGACGGCACAGTAATTGTTGACCAAGAAAAGAAGTCAGCATTTGACAAAAACATGGTCGAGATCAAAGAACTCAAAAGCTTGATCGACGGCATGGAAGCCTTCAATGAAGTTCAAGAGTGGGGTTCGCAGGCAAGCAACGAATCAGTTGCAGCAGCCGCAGCGGCTGGTCATGCAGTTCCACAGCGTCAACTTCAGAGCATCGGCGACATGTTTGTTGCTTCAGATGAGTTCAAGTCACTTGCTGGTGGCCGCAATGGCGCCAACATGCCAGCCCCTTGGCAGGTAAAGACTTCGTTGACAACTCACAACTACAACGTCAAGGACGTGTTCTCGGCAATGCCGACCGCAGGAAACCTTTCGGGCTTCCAGCGCGGTGGTGGTCTCGGGGACTTCGGTTCGGTTCAGCGTGACCCAATGGTGGCTTCGCCGATGCGCACAAAGCGCGTTCGCGACCTCTTCCCGGTCCGTCGCACCACTGCCCAGGTCATCGAGTACTTCCGTCAGCTCGGCTTCACGTCGATCTCGAACGCAAACTACGATGCAGAAGTCGGTTACTCGACCGACAATGCCGCAGCTGCAGTTGCTGAGCGCTCTGGTGGCGCCTTCGGCCTCAAGCCACGATCATCGTTTGAGTTTATTGGTGAGCAGGCTCCAGTTCGTACTCTTGCGCACTGGGAAGCAGCACACCGCAACGTTCTTGCCGATGAGCCACAGCTACGCTCAATCATTGACAACGAACTTCTTTACGGCTTGCGCCTTCTTGAGGATACTCAAATTCTCAATGGCAACGGCACGGGTGAGAATTTGAAGGGCGTTCTTCAAACAACTGGCATTCAGACTTACAGCTGGTCAGCTGGTGCAACAGCACCGGTTGCGGACACCAAGGCTGATGCGATTCGTCGCGCCGCTACCTTGGCATTCCTTGCTTACTACGAGCCTTCGGGCATCGTTATGCACCCGAATGACTGGGAAGACATTGAACTCACCAAGGATGCAAACGGCCAATACTTGGTCGCTGTATCAGTAGCAATGGGTGGCGAACCACGCGTGTGGAGAATGCCAGTCGTTGAGACTCCAGCAATCGCCGAGGGTACTTCTCTCGTCGGTGCGTTTGGAACTGGTGCTCAATTGTACGACCGTGAGGATGCAAGTATCCGAATCAGTGAACAACACTCGGACTTCTTTATCCGTAACGCAATCGTTATCTTGGCCGAGCAACGCCTTGCTCTCGCTGTGAAGCGACCAGAAGCGTTCGTGAAGGTAACATTCGACAACGCTCCAGAAGCCTAATAACTAAGTAAACACAAACCCCACGCCCCCAGTAATGGGTAAGCGTGGGGTTTTTGTTTTTGTGGGACAATAGTTATATGCAAAGATTTTGGTACGGCGCAACACTTCTCAGGGTCATTGATGGCGACACTATTGAGCTAATGGTTGACCTTGGTTTTAATATTCATCACAAATTGAGAGTTCGCTTATACGGCGTCAATACACCAGAGTCTAGAACCAAAAATTTGGCCGAAAAAGATATGGGTCTAAAAGCCAAAAAATTTACAGAAGACTGGCTTACAAATCACAAATGGGTTTTTGTTAACACAATTCCGGACAAGAATGACAAATATGGACGTATTCTTGCAAGGATTTTTTCATCGGATCAAATTGATGACCCAAAAACAGCTTGCCTAAATAAAGATATTATTCAAGCCGGGTTTGCAAGAGAGTATTATGGTGTTGGCGATAAAACTTGGACAGAATTTCAAACTAAATAAAAAGGAAGGAATTATGAAAAAAACATATAGCCGTCTCGGTTTTCCAGATCCCGTAAGCAAGGATTCTGCTGCAGATGTAAAAACAGTTGAAGAAAAATCAAGCAAGAGCAGCAAAAAAACTAAAATTAAAAAATCTATGGACATTGACGAGCAACCAGCAGAAGTAGCCACTGAGCAATCAGTAGATACATTTGTTGAGCAAACTCAAGAAGTCAACCCCGAGGGCTGATCTCAATTAATTTTATTTAATCGGACAAGCACCCGTAGCGCACTCGTCTAGTGCTAACTCGACTCCAGTTGCCTGACTTAGCGGAATTGATGTGTCAATCTTTTTTACAAGCAACTCGTACTCATCTTTGGTGATTTGCTCGTATGGCGGTAACGGAAAATTGTGATCAGAGTGGAGTAAAAACGACACAGACTTCACACCAGTATCATAGTTTTGAGATAACCATTCCTTGATTAATTCAAGTTCCTCTTTACGATAATACACGGTTACAGATACGGCATTATCTGCCCATTCTGTCTGCATCTTTTTAACCCACTCAAGTTGTTCTACGGCTGTCATGTTTTCTGCAAGGACGGCATTGTCTGTTGATTTACAAGGAAACTCTACGACATAGCGAGTGTGATCTTCTCTGCCATCAATACCAATATCCCAGACAACTTTGTGTCCTCGCGCGCGCAGGCCTGCTACAAGGGCGTCAGACGCACCAAAACGGACTCTACGGACATAGTGTCGCGCAAAGGCCGGATGAATGCCGGGTGTTACCCCAGGAAGCAAGGAAAGCGTCCCTGATGGTTGCACTGTTGTCAGCCGTACAGAACGAGGGAATCCTTTCTCTTTTGAATATTTAATATCAAATTCATCCAGGTGAGAATATGCTTGATCAAGCCAAGAAACTTGCTCTTCTGATGCTTGCAACACACCAGAAATACTCTGCCCCAATCGTGCATTCTTTGCCACAATTGCATTGGTCTTGGTATATGGGTAGGTGAGACGAGTAATTTGTTTTTGAACCATATACAACAGTTCTGATATTTCTTTAAATTGCTCAATACTGCAAATATTTGGAAGAAAAATTGTTGATAAGTTACAGGATTCGCCATCACCTAATCCAATCTCAGCGCAAGGATTGAAGCCCTCAATTGTTTTATCTGGTCGCTCTTCTTTGAGACGCCCAAACTTTCTAGCAAGGCGACGATTGACGAGTCCGTAAGGTTCTCCACCACCCGTATACCCCTTCCATAATTCCGGCATAATGTGGTCGTAGTAGTCGGCATAAATGCTGTTGTTTGAATTTGCTCGATAGCCTGGAATATCTCCAGTTGCCCAGTTCTTGGCTCGCAAAAACAAAACATCGTCTGGGTCGCCAATAGCAATCTGTGCTGAACGACGCGATGAACCAGACACGACAATGCGACCAACAATGTTGCAAATATCAAGAACATCAATTGAACGTAGTTTTTTACCTTCTCGCAATTCTAGTACCTGACAAATATCTGCAATTCCCTCAACCAATGCACTGGGTCCAGATGCCGTGCCACCAAATGTCTTGAGCGGTGCACCAAATTCACGAATAAGAATTGTTGAATAAGAAAAGGATTTACCTGTATCAAAATAGGATTTCAGGACACTGTGGAGAAGTCTTCTCCATCCCTGTCGGGAATCGGGAACAATAATGTCTGCATCATTTGACCGTTCGTGGGTAATTTTGACATTTGGCAAGACTTTAGGGAGATCATGGATCTTTGCTCGCTCAACGGAAAAACCAACGCCACCACCAAGCATGAGGTGATCAAAAAGAAACTCAAAATCTTCAACTTTTTCAATATTTACAAAATAACAATTATTTAAAGATGCCGCATTGAACTTCTTGATAAGGGGTGTTCCGAGTTGCCAAAGCGCGCGACCAGAAAACGAGCAACGAAGATTAAAGACATGATCAAAAAGTTTCTCTGCCTGCTTGTCTGTTAGTGGTGTTCCAATTTCAAGAGCACCATTGACGCATCGCTCAACTGTCTCTAGCCAAGTTTCGTTTCGGTTTAATTCTTCAATGCGTCGTGAGTATGTACGCAAATAAACAACTTCGCCCAAACCGCCAAAACCCCACGGTGGCGTAAGTTCTCTGTATGAATCTAGAAAAGATTTTTTTAATGACATTTTTCCCCCTGATGAGTACTTTGATTATTTAATTAAAACAGCCCAGAGGGCATTAGACATATTACTGAAGTAAACCGAGTTCTCTCGCTTTTGTCAAAGAAATATAATCACCCTTCCTGTGGATAAGTACTCGTGCCCTTGTGTAGGGAGTAATTGCACGATCTTCGGTGATATCGTTTTCAACCAAAATCATTGGTTCTTTGCCAATTATGCGTTTTGGTAATTCAAGATCTAAAATGGTATTCTCGGTGCCAACACAATCCCCAGTCGGGTGACCACAAACTGGGCAAGGTTTTCTGTCTGCCCCATAAATATCTATATCGCCCAAATGTCGAACATTTGCCGACATGGCATTCTCGTAGTTATTTCTAAAGGGGTGAGCGAAATCCATTTATCTATTTTACTATCTCAGTCGTCGGGATCTTGCTCAGAAAAATTATATATTTGAAATCCATCATCCGCCATCTCTTGTGCGACACGATCTCTTACTGCCGAATCGGCATTAAAGTTAATTTTTTCAGTAATTGTTTTTATAAGTAAAGCCGGAAATATGCTTTCCCTAAACAGTCTTGATGCCTCATTTGGCGTGGCTATCATCGTGTCCCAAACTACTGTTTTTTTGTCGTAAGAATAGGGCATCGCTACAACCGAAATTTGAGGTCTCTCATTAACGCTAAAAGCATGAGAAAGAGTTATACATTCAGAGACTTTCTCATTTTTAATAAATGCATCCCTAAGACTTTTGCCACTTGTGGCTATTGGGTCGTAGGAAAGAAAACCCTCAGCGACCATGGTCAGTTCGTCAATTCCCCAAAACTGTCGAAGTGCTTGACAGACTTTGACAGACCTATCAAACCTTTCGTAGAGAGGTAAATTCATGAGCTCATAATCCATTTGCACGGTTATGGCTAAATCATTGTGTTTCCAGCCAAAAAAGTTCATAGGCAAATCCTCGCCTACACCCCTTGTTTTAACGACATTTGATTTTGTATGGCGATATGAGGTCGTCAGCAGGGCTAGTTTTTTGGCATCGTCCCCATATCTGTCGTCCACATAAAAAACATAGCGCATAAGAGGTGCGCCACGGCACAGGGTTCTTATGTAGACTAACAATTTATGACAACAAAAAAACCAACCAACAAAAAAGCACCTACTAAGCCAAAGGCTAAAAAACCTGCCGTAAAGAAGGTTGCAGTAAAAAGTACAGAAACACCAACATCAAAGCCAAGTGAACCAGCAGAAGCAGTGCGTGTTCGGATAGCGACACACGAAACAGGACATACCCATGCACCTATTGCTACTGGCAATACGGTTACACCTGCACCAAAAAAGAAAAGTCTCTGGAAGAGAATCTTCGGTTTCTAACACTTAAAACACTCTAAACTAGGTATGTGAACTTGACAGTCGCATACTCTGACCGAATATTACCGTGGCACAGACTGGGAACAGCCGTGCCTGATGGAGCAACAGTTGAGCAGATGCTTGATATTGCTTCCTGTAATTACGATGTGTTTACCACAAATGTTGCAGCAGTCGATGCCAATGGCAATATGTTGCTTGACTCTATTGGCAGACCGGTCATTATTAATGACTCTCGAGCAACGGTTCGTTCAAATGCAGATGGGTCATTCAAGGGAATATCAACCGTAGGAACACGTTACGTGGTTCAACAGAACCGAGAAGTTCTGGATCGCGCTGTTTCTGTGGCAAAAATAATGAGAGGCTTGCAGTCTGATGAAAATGTCCGTGTTGATGCCTGTGGAAGCATTGGCGGCGGTAGAGAGTTTTTTGCAACTATCCATCTCGGAACGAGCACTATTGATCCCAGTGGAATAGCAGATCAAATTGATGAATACCTTGTTGTGCGAAACGGACACGACGGGAAAACACCAATAACTTTTGTCAATACCCCTATAAGGGTTGTTTGTAAAAATGCTGTAATGGTTGCAGTAAATGAGTCCAACAAAAAAGTTACTGCTAGGCATACGAAAAATGCAGATTCCATAGTTGACGACGGCATGGAGGTGGCTAAACAATGGGGCAGTCTTTCAAGAAAAACTAAAAAAATTGCTGAAAGAATGATTCAGATCCCTGTTAAAAACAATGACACCGTAGCAACAATTGCCCGAAATGTGTTATTCCGTGGCAATGGGAAGAAAAGCGCCCAACATCTTGACTCTGCCGTTGACTCGATAGTTGGTCTTTATTTGAATGGCAGAAATTCTGCCAATTATGGGAAAAATGGATGGTCTCTTTACAATGCAGTAGTGGAATATTTGGATCACGAAAGAGGCGCAAATCCAATAGATATGGCTGAAACAACTATGGATTCAACATCTTGGGTTAGTAAGAAAAAACTAGTTGCTGCTGAATCTGTGCTTGCACTGTCTTAGGACGAATTTGTGGGATGATGTAGATACAACGAGTGGAGGGTCAGTATGTCAAAAGACATGAACATGGATGGCGAACCAAACGAATACCCTGACTCGGTTTTTGACCATTTAGCGGCAGCGATGGATGGCGAATCTGCTGAGGCATTTAGCTACCGCAAAGATCTTTGTTTCATACTCGCAAACAAGATAAAAGATGAATTTGGTCTTGAAGGTTTATGTGAATTACTGACTGGAATAGACAACACAGCTGGTTGGATAAGCGATATATTAATTGAGTCATCCGATGTTGACAATATTCTGTTCCAAGAATACGGCATTTATGTAAAGAATTCTTTAAACCTTGCTCGTAAAACAAAAGCCATGGAGCAGTTTTCAAAGTCATTGTGGCGATCAAGAAGAAAGTACGCCAAACTTATGGCAGCAGAAATCCATGCTATTTCATCCGAACAAAAAAGCTCATAAAAAAATAAACAACAAATAATAAATCTAACCGATGACTACTAAAAGGGCTATCGCCCCCAAGATGGCAGTAATGAGTGTTGGTAGGGTTGGTCCTTGGGGCTCTGTTTATTACCACCACCTACTTGAATGCGGGCATACCGAATCTCGCAGAAGGTGCTCAAAAGTCGGCGACAGAATAGCCTGCATTAAATGTCAAGAAATTGTTGAACACCGCTCTGCCCTAGCGGATCGAATAGTCCCAAGTCAAGAATCTGACTCAGATGAGGCCGTCGCAGCAGGAATGTCACAGGAATCACGCATAAAAGCAAATATTGCCTCAATGCTTGGGATTCCGGCAGAAACAATTGATGTAGAACTTCATTCAACTCGCCGAATTACGATTTTCCTTTCCCCTTTGGAGGTGGCTAGACTTTCAGAAAACTAAAGGGGGTTATATGTTCAAAAATGCTGCTTGTTTAGGTCAACCAACAACTTGGTGGTTTCCAGAAAAAAATGGAAAATCTGGGGATGAATTACGTGAAATTTTTTTCAACACCAGAAAAGCAACTGCTATCTGTAGAGAGTGTCCTTGTCTTTTTGAGTGCATGAAATATTCGCTTGATAACTACGAGGTTGGAATCTGGGGCGGTATGGGCGAAAAACTTCGCAAGCAGGCTAGGCGAATGTATGAAAAGGGTGAAAGTCTCGATTACATCGCCAAAAAATTATTACGGATAAGTCAACACTAATGGAAGTCACCGATGTTTTGGCTCGCCTAAATGGCGTAAAAGGCAGTGACGGGCAATGGAGTGCTCGTTGTCCATGTAGGAACGACGACAACAATCCGTCGCTATCTGTTGCTGAGGAAAACGGGCGAATTTTAATGCATTGCCACCGAGGTAACGGCTGTGATGTTTTTAAAATTTGCGAAAGTATTGGTATTTCTGTGGCAGAGATAATGCCAGACGACCCCAAGCCTCAAAAAACAAAAACTGGTCTTACCCTTGTTGCTACTTACGACTTTATTGATGAGACGGGTCAGCTTTTATTCCAGAAACTTAGATACCTAGATGAGAACGGTAAAAAAACATTTCGTCAGCGTCGCCCCAAAGATGGTGGTGGCTGGGAATATGAGCTTGCAGGCACTCCGCGAATTCTTTACAACCTTCCTGCAGTACTTGCCGCTAAAGCCAATAACAAGCCCATATTGGTGGTTGAAGGTGAAAAAGATGTTGACACGCTAACCCAATTGGGGATAACTGCTACAACAATGCCGGGTGGGGCAGGCAAGTGGCTAGACATTCATACAGAAACACTGTCGGGGGCAACAGTGGATGTCATTGCCGACAATGATGAAGTCGGCAGAGAACATGCCCAAAAAGTCGCTGAGGCTCTTTCTGCTGCTGGATGCGATGTGGCTACATTTATTTGTCCATCAGCGAAAGACATTACGGATCATATTCGCGCTGGCGGAACGGTGGCTGAATTAGTACCGCTTGAGAGTTCTGCAACAATTCCAGAACGAGACAGTCGAGATGATGCCATTGATGCAATTTCTGACCTCTTAACTAGCGATGCAAAATCTGCCGAAAAACTCGTTCGCATACGAATGATCGCTAATGGCTCAGCGGCGGAAATGCCACTTGATCAAGGTCGTTTAGTTTTTTGGCCAGAGTTTGTACGTGAAAAAGATGACAATAATTTTGATTGGGTAATACCGGGTTTGTTAGAAAGAAGCGAAAGAGTAATTCTTGTCGCCGCAGAAGGTGTCGGAAAAACAATGTTGGCTCGACAAGTTTCTATTCTTTCGGCATGTGGGCTTCATCCATTTTCTTTTCAGCCAATCAAGCCAGTTCGCACCTTATTTGTCGATCTTGAAAACCCTGAAAGAATTATCAAACGCATATCTAGGAAAATTTTTGATGAGGCTCTGAAAATAAGCCGTTCCTCAAGTGAGCCACAGGCACACCTTTTTATGAAGCCAGCCGGATTAAATTTATTAACTGCAGGCGATAGGGCGCTTTTAGAAAAAAGACTAGAAGAAACAAAACCCGAATTATTATGTATTGGGCCGCTATATAAGTCTTTTGTTGACCCCGGCGGAAGAACATCCGAAGCAGTGGCGATTGAAATAGCCAAATATCTTGACGATATTCGCACTGCTTATAAATGTGCCCTTTGGATTGAGCACCATGCTCCACTTGGCAGCACCATGGCAACTCGGGATTTACGCCCCTTTGGTAGTGCTGTATGGTCGCGTTGGCCAGAATTTGGTATTGCTCTACATCCTGCTATTGGTGCACCCTATACATACGATGTTAAGCACTTTAGAGGGGCGAGAGACGAGCGCCCATGGCCACTAGTAATTGCTCGCGGAAGACAATTTCCGTTTGAAACTATCTCCTTTCTTGAGGTTTCCTCGCACTAGCAGCACCACTTGTTGTGCCAACATGGATGTATGGACTCAACAAAGCCAATGAACCGCGAATTATTGGCTGAGCGCGATGCTCGCATCTTTGCTTTAAAGAAAGCAGGTGTATCTAGCAGAGAAATTGCTAGGCGCTTTGATATGACAACATCTGCGATCAGCAAAGCAATACAGCGTCAACTTGAAAAACTAAATCAAGAGAGTCGTCTCAACTATGTAGAAGTTCTAAGAATGGAACTTGAAAGACTTGATGCACTGCAAGCATCCATTTGGCCAATGACACAGAACAGAAAACAAACCAATCCAGATGGCTCAGAGGTTGCCATAGAGCCAGATTTAAAAGCCGTTCAACAAGTCTTGTCGGTTATGGACAGGCGAGCAAAACTTTTAGGAATGGACAGAATGAATGTAAATGTCAGCCTTGCTGACTCCACGAGTGTTGCTGGGCAAGTAAAAGTCGCTCTTGTTGGTTCCGAAAAATCAGAAAACACAATTGATGTCTATTCGCCAGAACAAGATGCTCGCAGGCTCATACAGTTAATGACTTCAGCCGGAATCTTGCCCCTACAGGAACTTGATGCGATAGTATCGCAAAGTGGGGTGATAGTGGATGCAGAGATTATGGAAGAAACCGACAGCAGAGGTGAAGGAAGCAATGAGTGAAGTATTTACAGAAATGGATGATTTAAATATTAAGCCAGTTATGCCGACCGATGATGAGCCTGGTTCGCCAGCCGATAAGCAGTTAATGGTTAGGTGTACCCAATCTGAAAAAGATTTGTGGAAACAAGCAGCAGATATAAGCAATGAGACATTGGCGGCATTTGTACGCAAAACACTAAATGAGGCCTCAATAAAAACCATATCTTGCTCTCACCCTCAAAATATGGTCAAATTCTATCCATGGGGAAACCCGCAGTTTTACTGCACTGCCTGTAAGAAACGGGTAGATATGGGTGAAATCGGTAGACAATAAGCAACCTCTAGGTCGGGTTTCAACAACAAATTAGGACATGTGAGATAATTTATGTATGAAAAAAGACTTATTTGTCAATGTCCTTCTTAGAATTCTTGCTACTTTTGCAGCATCTGGTCTTGGCGTTATCGGCGCAGGAACGATTGCTGGTGTTCCAGTACTCAAGGCCGTCTTTATGGCTGGAATTGCAGG
>Ga0129336_10000684_pt1 | contig 19996 bp, 19 predicted proteins | sample CPB6_02_DNA_FD_96878 | JGI IMG/M metagenome (GOLD analysis project Ga0129336, IMG submission 96878) | Freshwater to marine salinity gradient microbial communities from Chesapeake Bay, USA - CPBay_Sum_0.6_0.2_DNA | ecosystem: Environmental > Aquatic > Marine > Coastal | place: USA: Chesapeake... | reverse complement strand
TGGCGTATTGGGGTCAAATCCACGATTCAGCAGATTCTGCACGGTACGGTCATCGTCAAATTGAATAGCCTTGAAAAAATCCTCATAAGAACCACCATATGAGTATGAAAATCCAATAATGACAATAAGATAAAGAATATACTTAAAGTTATTTAACATGTGAATTGAGGTCGGAAAAGGGCATCAAAATTATGGCTACTGGCCTCAGCGATAGCTTCCAGCGAGCAGTTTCTGAGTTGGGCCAACTGTTTGGCGACCCAAGGAACCAGGGAAGGATTGTTGACCTTGCCCCGAAATGGAACCGGCGCCAGATAGGGGCTGTCAGTTTCGATCAAAAGCCTGTCCAATGGCACCCAGCGCGCAATGTCCTGCAGATCTGTGGCGTTCTTGAAAGTAACAATACCTGAAAAAGATATATAGAAGCCCATGTCCAAGGCAGCCTTGGCAACCTCCTGGGTCTCGGTAAAGCAGTGGAAGACCCCCCCTGCACTGCCTGTAGATCCGTCTTCCCCCTCTTGCTTCAGGATAGACAAGGTATCGGCTGATGCACTTCGGGTGTGGATGACCAGAGGCTTGTTTAATTGCCGCGCGGCGCGGATATGGACTCTAAAGCGATTTCTCTGCCAGGCCATATCGGCGATGCTTCGATCTCCAAGCCGGTAATAGTCCAGGCCCGTTTCTCCGATGGCAATGACCTTGGGCAGGCGTCCCAGGCCAAGCAAGTCTTCCACCGTAGGCTCTCGCACGCCTTCGTTATCCGGATGGACGCCAGCAGTTGCCCAAAAATTGTCATGATCCAAGGCCAGTTGATGGACCGCTTCAAAATCTTCCAAGGTGGTGCAAATGCAAAGAGCACGGTCAACTTGAGCTGCCGTCATTGCTTGGCGAATTTTGGGTAATTCGCTCAATAGCTCTGGAAAATTAAGATGGCAATGCGAGTCTGTGAACATTGTGAATTGAAATTGAAGGCGCAATATCAGCGCGCACGCATCATGACGTGTCTGGCGCGGCTCAGAAAATCTTCCTGCAGCAGGCCGGGATTGAACGGGTGCTCAATGGTGCGACGGGCCTGCATCAAATCTCGAGACCAATCACTGAGAATTGCCAAATTACTCACTGCTGGCAGTGAATCAGGCTGAAAAAAACGAGGGGCGGCCCCAATAGCTTTGGCCAATAGGTCATAACTCAATTTTTGAAGAAGGTCGAGCAGTTCCAATGCGGTCAAGTTCTTGAAAGGCTCGCCATCACCACGCATCAATGCCTTAGGCAACACTGACCACGCGTTGGCGCTTCTACCCTGCTGAAAATACTGGTACGCATCTTCAGGCCGGTTTCCGGCTGCATTGAGCAGCCCACTGGCATCCTCACCGCCAAGTCCATGGCCTTGCAGCCAATCCATCGATTCTGACGGTTGCGGCCAAACCATTCCATGCATCATGCAGCGACTGCGGATTGTAGGTAAGAGTTGATGCACCGCCTCGCTGGCTAGAATGAAACGCATATCCCCAGGGGGTTCTTCCAGTGTCTTGAGCAAGGCGTTAGCAGTGACGGTATTCATGCTTTCGGCCGGATAGATCAGAACCACCTTGGCGCGCCCTCTGCTACTGGTTCGTTGGGTGAATTCAATCGCTTCACGCATGGCATCAATGCGGATCTCTTTGCTGGGTTTTCTCTTTTTGTCATCGAGTTCGGACTGCGCTTTTTCTCCCAGAGGCCAGGCCAAATCAAGCATGGTCTCTTCAGGCATGAGCATGAACAGGTCGGCATGCGTACGAACTTCGATGGCGTGACAAGCAGGGCAAATCCCGCAGGCGCCCTCCTCGCCTGGCTGTTCACAGAGCCATGATTTGGCGAGTTCCAGGGCGAGACTGTACTGACCAAGTCCCGAGGCCCCATGCAAGAGCCAGGCATGACCGTTTTGAAGCAGCAAGGATTTCGCTTGTCGCTTGATCCAGGGGGGCGTGGTCTGATCGTTCATTGCAGCATGCCCCTGGCCCTGATCACTGCAAGCACATCGTTCCAAACTGCGTCCCGGTTCTGATCGGCCCTGATGCGGGCAAAACGATCGGCCGATTGCTTCATCCGCTGCTCATAAGCGCTAGCAACACGACGGAAAAATTGAACCGGCTGTGCTTCAAACTTGTCTGGCAAGCGGGCGCTGGTCAGTCGCTTGGCGGCGATCGCTGGATCAAGATCAAACCAGAGGGTCAGATCAGGCTGACGGATCCCGTCGGGGCCCGCTTGAACCCATTTCTCCAATTGAGTCAGCACTGCTGGGTCAAAACCTCTTCCTCCGCCCTGATAGGCAAAGGTGGCATCGGTAAAACGGTCACACAACACCACCTCATCGCGAGCCAGCGCTGGCTCTATACACTGCTGCAGGTGATCCCGACGGGCGGCAAAGACCAGCAGCGCTTCAGTCATGGCGTCCATCGCATCGTTCAGAATGATCTGGCGCAATTTCTCGGCCAACGGCGTGCCCCCGGGTTCCCGGGTGATCGTGACCGTGCGCCCTTGTGCCCGAAAAGCCTCAGCCAGGCTGTCAACATGGCTTGATTTGCCTGCGCCATCAATTCCTTCAAAGCTGATGAATAAACCGTTTTTCATTGTGTGTTTAGGCTCAAAACTCAGAAGCTCTCAACGCATCATTATTGGTGTTATTTGCCACGCTGGTATTTGTTGACCGCGCGGTTATGTTCATCGAGTGTTGCGCTGAACTCGCTGGTTCCATCACCGCGCGCCACAAAATACAGTGCCTTGCTGGGGGCTGGATGACCTGCCGCCAGCAGGGATGCCTTTCCGGGCATGGCAATCGGTGTTGGGGGCAGCCCGGCCCGGGTGTAAGTGTTCCAGGGCGTATCTCTTTGCAGATCAGCCTTTCGTAAATTGCCATCAAAATGCGCGCCCATGCCATAGATCACCGTGGGGTCAGTTTGCAGCATCATGCCCAAGCGCAAACGGTTGTTGAACACCGCAGAGACAAATTGGCGGTCTGCTGCACGGCCTGTTTCCTTTTCAACGATGCTGGCCAGAATCAACAGATCTTCGGGACTCTTCAAGGCAAGTTCAGAAGACCTCTGTGTCCAGGCTATCTCAAGTTGCCTATTCATGGCACGCATGGCCCTTTGCAAGACCACAAGATCCGAGCTGTTTTTTGCGTAGGTGTAGGTGTCCGGAAAAAACCTGCCCTCAGGATGAAGACCGGGCCGCCCAAGTTTCTCCATCAGGGCTTCATGGCTCAATTCAGCGGTGTCTGGGCGTAGCAGAGTGGCGGTGCTCAAGGCAGCTCGCACTTGACGAATATTCCACCCTTCGACCAGTGTTACCGCCAGGAGTGACTCCTCGCCGCGAACCAGTTTTTTCAGCAAGGTCAGCGGAGTCGTTCGGTTATCAAGTTCGTAGTTTCCTGCCTTGATCATGCGCTCGGAACCGGACAGCCGAAAAAGCAGGTGCATCCAGGATGGTTCTACGGCCACTCCAGCTTCTGCAAGTGCCTGCGCCACGGCACGAGCCGAGCTTCCAGGCTCGATCGCCAAATCCAAAGGGGTGTTTTTCAGGGTCAAGGGATGGTGCAACCACCAGGCGGTAGCACCGCATGTCAGAACAGCTACGACCAGACAAAAAATCAGAATTCGACGCACAACCACATTATCACAGGGTCATTGCGCAAGGTTGATAATTCGGGGATGGATCAATCTCTACAGGGTATTGCCGACCTCCCCCACTTGGGCATCATTCGCGCTGAAGGTGAGGACGCTGCAAAGTTTCTTCATGGTCAGCTGACCCAGGATTTCTCTTTGCTGGGCCTGTCCGAGGCACGTCTTGCAGCCTTCTGTTCCGCCAAGGGCCGCATGCTGGCCAGTTTCATTGCCTTCAAGCGAAGCCACACTGACATCGTGTTGCTTTGCAGTCGCGATCTTTTAGCACCAACCCTGAAGCGACTTTCCATGTTTGTGCTGCGGGCCAAAGTCAAGCTGAGCGATGCCAGCGATGAATTTATTTGCCTAGGATTGGCTGGCAAGGCTGTTCCACAGCCCTCCGCCCGGCCATGGGTCAAGACCGATAGTGGCTCTGTCAGCATCATTTCCCTTTACCCCGCAGAGGGCGTCGCGCGGGCACTTTGGCTGGCTCCAACAAAGACAACGCGACCGGAAGGCCTAAGCCTCAGCTCTGACATCTGGCTCTGGGGAGACGTGCGAAGTGGCATTGCAAGCATCACTGCACCGGTGGTTGATTCATTTGTTCCCCAGATGCTGAACTATGAATCAGTCGGCGGCGTCAATTTCAAAAAAGGCTGTTATCCGGGCCAGGAAGTGGTGGCCAGAAGCCAGTTTCGAGGCACCCTCAAACGTCGAGGCTATCTGCTGCACAGCGAGGTCAAACCTGATATCGGTGATGAAATTTACCAACCCTCCGATCCGGATCAACCCTGTGGCACCATTGCCCAGAGCGCTTCAGCCCCAGCCGGCGGTTATGACGCTATCGCATCTCTGCAGATCAGTGCTGCCCAAGGCCCATTGCATTTGCGCGCGGCCAACGGACCAGCCCTGACCCTGCTGCCTCTACCCTACCCGCTGATTGAGGATATCTAAACCCATGCAAACGTGGCTTTTTTTATGACTTCCTGAGATCAATTGAACCCAGAGAAGAAAATTCGGTTAGTCACAAGTCCAATACCATCTCAATATGCTGTATGCCAGCCTCCGTGAATGGCTCGCCTTGAGACAAAAATCCCTCTCGGGAGTAAAAACCCTCTGCGGTTTTTTGGGCGTGCAGAATAATCTTTCTGTCTCCGCGCGATCTGGACTTTTCTACCAAAACCCTTAACAAGTCTTTCCCAAGTTTCGTGCCTCGCAAAACACGCGCGACGGCCATGCGGCCGATTCGCGAGACCCCTGGCGCATGGGAGGTCAGTCGGCCAGTGGCAACTGGCATCCCCAGTCGATTGAGGGTGACTGCATGAATTGCCTGTGCGTCATGCTCGTCCCATTCCAACTCGACTGGAATACCCTGCTCTTCAACAAACACCTCTCTACGAAGAAGACAGGCCTCCTTTTGCAAGTCGTCCCAGGTTCCGGTTTGAATCGTGCATACAGGTTCGCCTTTTTCGTAACCCAGTAGGGTCTGTCTTAACGCGTCGGGCACGGGCAGCGAGGTCTGAGTGGCTGGATTAGCAAACACATAAATGAGTTCACCTGTTACCAATAGTTTTTCGCCCAGAAAAACGCCCCCGGAAAATACCATGGAACTGTTTCCAATGCGCTCGCAGCGCAAGCCGATGTCCAGCAGATCGTCGTAACGAGCCGAGGCGAAAAATTCAAGACTTGACTTCTTGACATACAAATCGCCGCCTAACTGATGCATTGCCGACTCATAGGGTAAGGCCATGGCACGCCAGTAATCAGCCATGGCTGTGTCAAGGTACATCAGATAGTGCGGATTGAAGACGATCTTTTGCAGATCCACCTCAGCCCAGCGAACGCGCAGGCGATGCATGAATCGGAAATGAGAACGGTCAGGGGGTAGAGTTTTTTCCATGGTTCATGGATTGTGACAAAACTGGCCCATTAAGGTGCTCGCGGTTATTCATCTGAACCATTGAGCCTCGATGCTTGATTTAAGGCGTGGTTATCAGGTGGATCAAAACATCAACCGAGGCATAAAAGGCTTCTCAGCGCCAAGACAAGCCAGTCACGAAAAATTACAGCAACTGCTTGTTACAGAATCAACTGTTCTTGGCCAGTCGCCGGCGCTGCAGGCCAATGATTATGAATAGAAGCATCATGACGGGGATAAAGACCCACTCCTTGTCGGGTCGGTTAGCCGGCTTTTCACCGAAAACGATGAAAAAACCTTGTTCTAAGCCAATCTTGTCGGCAGCACTGCCGAACTTGACCTGCGTAATGAGCCAATGGTCCCCCTGCAACAACACACTCAAGAGAAGGAAAGGAAAGTCTTTTTATTCAGATGGGAAACGGTCCCAGTAGGCTTGCATCAGGCGCAGTCGCTGCCTGTTTTTACGCAAATAGCGAGATGTTTTTTCTCCCCCTCTGTGCGCAATTTTGGAAACCAGTGCCTCGCCCATGGCAAGTGCCCCGGTCATTGAATGGAAGAAAGCCGGTGAGTCGCATTCGGACACCAGGGTCAGATTGGCGCATTGACCCAGGGGCCCCAGTTCAGAATCTGTCAATGCCAACACCGAGGCGCCCTGATTTGATGCCTGCTGGGCCAGATCAATGGTTTGTCTTGTGTATGGGGCCAAACTGGCAACCACCAATAAATCGTCTTCCCCCAGGCGCCAGACCTGGTCGGCAATCGTGCCGGCCTGATTGCTCGCGAGGGTGGTATTGGGCAACAGCAGTTGGCAACAATAATGAAGATGAAAAGCGATGCCGTAACTGGCTCGCAGACCCATGATCAAGACAGATTTCGCGTTCAATATGGCGTCAGCAGCCTGGTCAATGGTCTGCTCAGAATTGCGGCGAATAACGGAGGAAATATTTTGCAGTTGCGCTTGTTCCAGCATGTGCAAGCCGCTATCTTCGGGAAATTGGTCTGAAAGCTGTCGGGGCGCGCGAAGCGTGTGACTTTGACCGGCTGATTTGACCAATTCCTCGCGCAGTGACTGCCGCATCTCTTCAAAGCCTGGATAGCCCAGGGCTTGCGCCAAGCGTGTCATGGTTACTGGAAGAACTCCAGCGGCCATGGCGCTTCGACGCATGGACTGAACACTCAACACGGCCGGATTGGCGCTGACCCATCGGGCTGCGCGTTGCAATTCAGGGCTCAAAGTTGCGATATTTTTTCGGACCCTGTCTGCAACCGCCAAATCTTCCGATCCAGAGGTTTCTGTGGTATCGCTCATTTGATTCTCTCTTTCTGATTATTCAGAAACATTCTTTTCGAACAATTAGAATTTTAACAATTGCTTCATCTTGCAGCAATATACAAGGAAAAGAAAGACCAAAGTAGTCATGCACGGCAGGTTGATAAGGGGTCCTAAAAAGTAGGCATCAGCCAGAGATAATTCCCGTGCTAACAGTGCTGATCAAGAAATTGAGGGGCTGGCACCCTACTCGTCGAGGAAACCGCCCCGGAAAAAACTCCAGGCGGTACCGTCGTGCAGATAGAAATGCCCGTCAGAACAAAAATCCTTGCCAGGAAAATACTCCCGGTAGGCCTTGGGAATCAGGCGTTCAAGTTGCTCATCGCTGAGTCCATCAAATTGTTCGGGGGTGATCGGCCTGCCGACCTTTAGTTTGAAGCTGTCCATGCTAGCACTGGACTGTATTTCGACAGAATTTATCGAGTGGGTGCACGGCGCTTTTCGCTACGACTGTGTCGCGTGATTTGGGGCCAACCTCCAACCCAAGTTTGAATTCATATTTTTTAAAAAACGCATCAAACAACTCTCCGCCAAGGGTGGCATACGCTGTCAGCGTGTCTGAGCTTGACTCGTGCTCAAGTAACACTGCACACAAGGGTTGTTCAGCCGGACCGCTTTGAACCTTGGCACCTTTGGCCGGGTCGTACTGGCTGTGTTCTGCGCAGCAATGGATCAGGTTGTCAGCCACCCCTTTGGATGACTTGCTCTTGCGAAAACTGATGAAACTGAGCTGCTGGGTTGGATAAACCAGCTGATGCGCGCATATAGCGGAAAAGGCCACGATAGAACGCTTGGGTCCAACTCCACCTGGCCATAGATAAGACCCTTGGTGCTTGGTGCTCAGTTGCTGCGGTAAGGTGGGTGCGCCCAGATCAAGAAGGAAGACCGGGGTGGCAACAAAGGGGTAATGAAAAATATAGTTGGTTTGGGTCTTAAGTTGACTGGCCCGCAATGGGTAACCTCGAACATCGGTCAACAAGACTCTCTCGTAATTGCGCGGCTTGGCATCCGAAGCAATCGCCGGTAAGGTCAAGGCCGCGCTCAGGCAAGCCAGCCCATTTGTGCAGGACTCAACAAACTCGCGACGATCCATGGCCACTCCAGAAATTGATACGTCAAATTATGAGATTGAACCAATCGCTGTCAAGTCAATCAGGCGCTGACAAGCTGCTGTTGATGCATCAAGACAACTCACCTCCTCTAAAGGCTGAGTTGTTGCCAAGTTTTCTCTAGTCTTTTAATACTGACCGGTTGTGGCGTGCGAAGTTCCTGGGCAAAAAAACTGACCCGCTGCTCCTCCAATAACCAGCGAAATTCCAGCAGACGTTCTTCCATAACGCCTTTGCGCTCTGCGACCAAACGCCAAAATCGCTGCTCCAAGGGCTTTAACTCTGCCATACGGCTTGCATCACGCGAGGGATCACCTCGGTATTTTTCCAGGCGCAGACAAATTGCCTTCAGATAGCGCGGAATGTGTTGCAACGCTTGCCAAGCTGTCTGAACGATGAAATATTTAGGCATCAAACGCTGAAGCTGCTGGTTGCAATCAGCGACAGCATCCGCTGCATACTTTGCGTCTTTGATCTTGCGCACCGCATTGGCATACTCAGTGAGAATGATGCCGGCGAGGCGAGCCACCTCATTGGCAATCAGGGTTAGCCGTCCCCGCCCCTGTTCAAGACGCACTTTGAATTCGGACTCATTGGCCGGCAAGGGGTCAAGCAGAAATGCTCGCTCCAGCGCCACCTGGATCATCTGCGATCGAAGTTCCTCCAGCGTGCCTAAAGGCAGGTAAGCAATTGCCATTTTTTGCAGATCCGGAAGGTTTTTTTCCAAATACCTGATCGCATCCTTGAGTTGCAAGGCAAACAGCCGTCGCAGGCCAGCCCGGTGTTTGCTCAGTGCCATCGATGGCTCGTCAAAGACCTCGATCGAGACAGCATCGCCTTGATCAATAAGCGCAGGAAACCCAACCAGCGTTTGGCCAGATTTTCTGATTTCCATAAGTTCCGGTATTTCCCCGAAGGTCCAGGCGGTGTAGCGGTGCTCTGGGGGCATTTTGGATTCACTCGACCCAGACGACGATATCCCTGAGACAGATTGACCGGTCGACTTGTCAGATCGGGCCGAGTTGGACGACTGCTTGGCAGGGTTGCTATCGCTGACCGGAACTGGCCCGACGCTGGACGAGCCCTCAGGCGTCAAACCAAGCTTGAGCCCGGCCAGCGCCTGAAATGCACCACGCGCTTGAGCCCCCAACTCAGCCTTAAGGGATGACAAATTTCGCCCATGCCCCAATTGGCGCCCATGTTCATCAACCACACGAAAATTCATGAAAAGGTGAGGACTCAGCATGTCCAGCTTGAAGTCTGTGCGTCTGACATCCAGGCTGGCTTCATCGCGGACGATTTTCAGTAGGGCTTCGGTCAGACTGCCCTGCCCAAAACTTTGCGGCTCTGATAACAGGGCTGACAAACGCGCCGCAGATTCTGGCAAGGGGACAAAACGACTGCGAGGTTTCTGCGGAAGACTCTTGAGGAGTGCCAGCACCTTGTCCTTGAGCATTCCGGGTACCAACCATTCGCACTGTTGTTCATTGACCTGGTTAAGCACAAACAGGGGTACGGTGACTGTGACACCGTCTTTGGGATCCCCGGGCTCATGGAGATAGCCAGCAGAGCAATCGACACCGCCCAGGCGCACCGTCCTGGGAAATGCTCCGGTGGTGATCCCTGCGGCCTCATGACGCATCAACTCTTCACGCGTGAGTCGAAGTAAGTTGGGTTGCTTTTTGCTCTCATCCCGGTACCAGCGCTCACATTCATAGCCGTTATGGATGTCGGACGGAAGCAACTTGTCATAAAAGGCAAAAATCAATTCGTCATCGACCAGCACATCCTGTCGTCGGGACTTGTGTTCCAGATCTTCGACCTCGTGGATCAGCTTCTGGTTGGCATTCAAAAAAGGCAGGCGCGTTTCCCATTGACCAGCTACCAAGGCCTCACGAATGAAAATTTCCCGGGCCGCCTCAGGATCAACTCGGCCATAGTTGATGCGCCTCCCACTGTAGATCACCAGACCATAGAGAGTGGCACGCTCAAAGGCCATAACCTCGGCGGCCTTTTTCTCCCAGTGGGGATCAAGCAATTGCTTCTTCAGCAAATGTTCGGCCAATCGTTCTACCCATTGAGGCTCGATCTGGGCAATGCCACGACCAAACAAGCGGGAGGTCTCAACCAGCTCGGCACAAACAATCCAGCGGCCCGGTCGCTTGGACAGATGCGCACCAGGGTGTCGGAAAAACTTGATGCCGCGAGCTCCCAGATATTCGCCACCAGCTCCCGAACCGGCCGGTGTTGTCGTTTCTTCAAGCTTGAAGCCAATATTTCCCAACAAACCGGCAAGCATGGACAGGTGCAGCTGCTCATAGCTTGCAGGCTTGGCGTTCAGTCGCCATTGATGTTCCGTGACTACTGTCAACAGTTGACTATGGATATCACGCCACTCGCGAACCCGTCGAATATTGATAAAGTTTTGCCGCAGCAATCCCTCATACTGCCGGTTACTCAGCTTGTGGGTGGACGTATTTGTCGGACTTGATGCTTTGGCAGCGGTTGGGTTGATCGAGGTCTGATTTGTTGGCAACACATGCTGCCCGCCACGTGAGTCGCTGATCCACCGCCACAACTTGAGATAGCCAACAAACTCGCTTTTTTCATCATCAAACTTGGCATGGGCCTGGTCGGCCTGAGCCTGGGCTTCCAGGGGGCGATCCCTGACATCCTGAACCGACAGGGCTGAGGCAATGATCAAGACTTCCACCAGGGCTTGCTGACTGCGCGCCTCCAGAATCATGCGGCCGATACGAGGATCCAAGGGCAAGCGGGCCAGTTCCTGACCAATGGGTGTGAGTTCATTGCTGGCATCCACCGCGCCCAACTCTGAAAGCAACTGGTACCCGTCGGCAATCGCACGGCCTGAAGGTGCTTCGATGAACGGAAAGTCTTCCACCATACCCAGCCCCAAGGACTTCATGCGCAAAATTACACCGGCCAGGGATGAGCGCAGGATTTCAGGGGTAGTGAACCGATCTCGAGCTGAAAAGTCTTTCTCGTCATACAGGCGTATACAAACTCCATTGGCTACCCGGCCACATCGACCGGCACGCTGGTGGGCTGCGGCCTGACTTATCGGTTCAATCAGAAGCTGCTCCACCTTGCTGCGAAAGCTGTAGCGCTTCACCCGGGCTGTACCGGCATCAATCACATAGCGGATCCCTGGGACCGTCAGTGAGGTTTCCGCAACATTGGTGGCCAGCACGATGCGTCGCTGGTGGTGGGTCTCAAAGATACGGTCCTGCTCGGATTGAGACAGCCTGGCAAACAATGGCAGGACATCGGCGTTGCGCGTTATCGCATGATGACTCAGGTGCTTGCGCAAGTGGTCAGCCGACTCGCGTATTTCACGCTCACCTGGCAAAAATACCAGAATGTCACCCTGTTGCGACGGATCGCGCCAGAGTTCATCAACCGCGTCAGCGATCGCCCCGTTCAGGTCGTAATCCTTGCTTTCGGAAAAGGGGCGCCAGCGCTGCTCAACCGGATAGAGCCGTCCGGACACCATGATGACCGGCGCCGACCCGTGGCGAGAGGCAAAGTGACTGGCAAATCGGTCGGCATCAATCGTCGCCGAGGTCACGATCAACTTCAGGTCAGGCCGGCGAGGCAAAATATTTTTCAGATAACCCAGCAGGAAATCAATATTCAGACTGCGTTCATGGGCCTCATCAATGATCAAGGTGTCATAGGCTTTGAGCAGCGGATCAGTCTGAGTTTCAGCCAGCAAGATCCCATCGGTCATCAATTTGATCGAGGTCGATTTACCGACCCGATCATGAAAACGCACCTTGTAACCCACCACCTCACCCAAGGGGGTCTTCAGTTCTTCAGCAATACGTTTTGCCACAGATGAAGCTGCAATCCTGCGAGGCTGGGTATGACCAATCATGCGGTGGCGCAAACTTCGCCTTGCAGGCCCTTGAGCATCCGGTGACTCAACTCGGGGCAGGCCGCGTCCAAGAGCTAGCGCAATCTTAGGCAGTTGGGTAGTTTTGCCCGACCCGGTTTCACCACAGACGATGATGACCTGATGCTTTTGCAGGGCTGCGGCGATTTCGTCGCGTTTGGCTGACACCGGAAGAGATTCCGGGAACTCGATTTTCAGTGGAACAGAGCTCAAGGCGTGATCTTCATAGACAATCTGTCATTATCCCTGCCAACAAAGCTATCTCCTCTTAGCAATGTCCACTGTTTTCAATTTCACGTTTGTGCCCTGGTTCAGATCCGTGGCGCCCTATATCCACATGCACCGGGGCAAGACCTTCGTCGTGGGGATAGCCGGCGAAGCGATCGCTGCTGGCAAACTGCAAAACCTGGCCCAGGACATCGCGCTGATTCAGAGCATGGGGGTCAAAATTGTCCTGGTCCATGGTTTCCGGCCTCAGGTCAATGAGCAACTGCTGGCCAAGGGACACACGCCCAAGTACTCCCACGGGATGCGCATTACCGACGAGGTGGCACTTGATTGTGCGCAAGAGGCAGCGGGACAGCTTCGCTACGAAATCGAGGCAGCATTCAGCCAGGGGCTTCCCAACACGCCCATGGCAGGCGCCACGGTTCGGGTGATCTCCGGAAACTTCATCACGGCCCGACCTGTGGGTATTCTTGATGGTGTTGATTTCAAGCATTCGGGTCTGGTTCGCAAGGTAGATGTGGCAGGCATTACCCGAACCCTGGATATGGGTGCCCTGGTCCTGTTATCGCCATTTGGCTTTTCGCCCACCGGTGAAGCCTTCAACCTTTCAATGGAAGAGGTCGCCACCTCGGTAGCAACAGCCCTACAGGCCGACAAACTGGTTTTCATTACCGAAATCCCTGGAATCCGCGTTGAGCCTCTGGGCCCAGACACCGAGGACAACCCGATCGACACCGAACTGCCCCTTGCCGATGCGGAAAAGCTACTTGCCACATTGCCCCCTGCCCGTCAACCCACTGACATACCCTTCTACCTTCAGTACTGTGTCAGGGCCTGCAAGGGGGGGGTTGATCGAAGCCACATAATTCCGTTCGCCACTGATGGCTCCCTGCTTCTTGAAATTTATGTTCACGATGGCATCGGCACCATGGTGGTTGACGAGAAACTCGAAGAATTACGCGAAGCCACCCCCGACGATGTGGGCGGCATCCTGCGCCTGATCGAGCCTTTCGAGCAAGATGGCACGCTGGTCAAGCGAGATCGCACTGAAATCGAACGAGACATTGGCAACTACACCCTGCTTGAACATGACGGCGTAATTTTTGCCTGTGCTGCGCTTTATCCCTACCCCGAGTCCAGGGCAGGTGAAATGGCAGCCCTTACGGTTTCAGCAGAATCTCAAGGCCAGGGCGATGGTGAAAAAATTCTTCGACGCATCGAACACCGTGCCAAGGCCATGGGCCTGGACAGTATTTTTGTTTTGACCACCCGAGCCATGCACTGGTTCCTGAAGCACGGCTTCAAGTCGGTTGACCCGGAGTGGCTGCCTGAAGCCCGCAAACGCAAGTACAACTGGGATCGCAAGTCTCAGGTCTTGGTCAAAAAACTGTGACGGCTCGTGCCAGGGAAATTGCAGTCCAATAAAAGCCAGCCGTGCGATGAATCAAGCTGGGCCGGCATCGGTCTGGCCGGGTTGTTCTGCGATTTTCAGGGGTGCTGATCGTGCCGGTCTAAAAAGGCCTTGAGGGCCGCGTCAAATTTTTCAGTCTGTTCAATATTGGAGATATGGCCGGCATCCGGTATGACCACAAACTCTGAACCGGGCAGATTTTCGTGAATGCGCTTGGCCATGGCGGGTGGCGTGCCATGGTCATTCTCACCCACCAGCACCAAGGTTGGGCACTTGATTTCCTTGAGTCGATCCTGAGTGTCAATTTGCGAAATCGCATCGCAACACCCACAAAACCCATTGACCGGTGTGGCCAGGATACCTTGCGATATTCGATCGATGACCGCAGGGTTGGCGGCTCGAAAAGGCGGGTCAAACCAGCGTGACAGGGTATTCTCCAGCACGCCTTGCATGCCCAGATCACGGGCCATCTGACTGCGCTCCTTCCACATGGTTTGCGCATTGGGCGGGCGGCGGCTGGTCGTGTCACAAAGCGCCAGCGTTGTGAAGACGCCCGGATATTTCAGCGCATAGGTCTGACCAATCATGCCGCCCATGGACAAGCCAACCCAATGGGTGTTTTGAACGCCCAGCGCCTTGAACAGGCCATGGACATCATCCGCCAGTTGCTCAAGGGTGTAAGGCCCAGGTGGAGCACTTGATTGACCATGACCGCGGGTGTCAAAACGCAGCACCTTGAAACGCTGGGTCAGCCATGACATCTGGGGGTCCCACATGGTGCTGTCACAGGCCAGCGAATGAGACAGGGTCATCCAGGGGCCATGGCCCTCAACGGTATAGGCAATTTCAATATCGCCCAGTTGAACTTTGTTTTTTTCCATCGAACTACTCCGATTTGATGCCTGCCGCACGGGATAGTCGCACAAAACTGTCGACCTCTTCAGCAATCAGTTTGTCAAACTCTGCCGGTGTACTGGTCAGGGCCTGGGTACCCAATGGTTTGAGTCGTTGGCCGATTTCAGGACTTTTGAGAATGACCCCGACATCTGCGTTGATTTGCTGTATCACCTTGGCCGGTGTCTTGGCAGGGGCCAGCAGGCCATACCAGAAGATCCATTTGTAGTCGGGAACACCAGATTCAGCCACCGTCGGGACATCGGGCAGGTCAGGCATGCGCTGGGTGCTGGTCACTGCAATCGCCTTGGCTCGCCCGCTCTGAACCAGCTTGATAGCGCTTGCGTACGGCGAGATGAACATGTCCACCCGACCGGCAATCGTCTCGTTCAACGCTTCAGGAATGCCTTTGAAAGGCACATGCACGATATTCAACCCAGCCTGACTTTTCAGCAATTCCACGGCAAAGTGCGAACCGCTTCCGGTTCCGGCGGATGAATAATTCAGCTGCCCGGGCTTGGCTCTGGCCATGGCAATGAATTCGACCATGTTCTTGACGGGCAATGTCGGTGAGACGATCACGAGCGCCGGGCCGGTCGCAGTGAGTGTGATGCCAGAGAGGTCTTTAAGGGTGTCGAACGGCAACTTGTTGTAGAGGGCCGGCCCAATGGCATGGGCCGAAGACACCGACAACAGGGTCAGGCCGTCAGGAGGTGCGCTGGCCACGGCATGGGCAGCAATCGTGCTGCCGGCACCAGGTTTGTTTTCAACGGTGACCGGCTGTTTCCACTTGTCGCTCAAACCTTGTGCAATCAATCGCGCTGTAATGTCGGGGACGCCACCCGGCGTGAAACCGACCAGAATTCGGACCGGCTTGGCTGGAAAGTCCTGTCCCAAAGACAGGACCGGGTTGAACAAAACCCCCAACCCGAGCAAAAGAAAGATTGCTGGGCGCTTGAAGCTAATTGGCATGATGTGTCTCCTAATTGTTGGTAAGCCCAGCCTGCTGGACAGGGTCTGCGTATTTAGTAGCTAGTATCTATCAACCCAGATCGTTCAATCGCTTGGTCTGACGGCGCACCAAACGATCGATATCCGCCACGTCCTGAGCCGACAGTTTAGGGCCAGGCTTGCGAACCGCTTCACTGGCAATAACGCCGCGCTGGTAGAGAAGATGCTTGCGGACTGCCAGTCCGATGTTTTGCTGCTGCTCGTAACGGGCCAGGGGCAAATAGGCATCAAACAGGTCATGGGCCCGCTCCACATCACCCTTTGCATGGGCGGCGCAAACATCAACCATCATTTCCGGGTAGGCAAATCCGGTCATAGCGCCATCGGCACCACGAGACAGTTCCTCCGGCAGGAACAAGCCGCCACCATTGCCGGTCAGGATAGAGATACGCTGAAACTCACCCTTATCACTGGCTGAGCGGATGGCAGAGAGCTTGGCCAGGCCTGGGCACTCCTCAGCCTTAAGCATGACACAGGTGGGTGAATTTTTCAGAATCTTTATCACCACACTGGTGGACATCTGGACCCCAGTCGCCACGGGATGGTCCTGCAGCACCCACGGTACCTGAGGGCCAAGTGTCTGGTTGACCATCTCGAAATAAGCCGTGATCTGGTCATCTGTACGCACAGTGGCGGGTGGAGCCACCATGACGCCGTTGGCACCAAGGTCCATGACGCTTTGAGTCAACTCTTTCATGGGAGCAAAGCCGGCGGCAGAGGCGCCCACGATCACCGGCACCTGCCCGTTCACTCGTGCGAGCACCTGCTTGACAAACGTGCGAGACTCTTCGATCGTGAGTTTGGGAGCCTCGCCCATAATGCCCAGCACTGTCAGTCCGGTCACACCCTTTTCCAGGCAAAAGTCCACCATGCGGTCCGTGCTGGCAAGGTCCAGCGCTCCGGCATCGGTGAAGGGCGTCACAGTTATCAGATAAACGCCCTTGGCGCTGCGATCAAGTTGAGCCAATGATTTCTCCTGAATTGAAAAAGCTTGCTATCGGGATTCAGCGCGGATCAGTCTCAGCGCAAGGAGCGCCAGACCACAAAAAAAGAGGAACGACCAGTTTGCAATCGAGCCGCCCAGAAAGGTCCAATCCACAGCGGTGCAGTCGCCACCTCCCTTGAATATCATGGGTATGGCCCGCTGCAGGGGAAACGATTCAATCATTCCGTAGAAGTCCCGACCGCATGACAGCACCTCCGGCGGATACCATTGCAGCCAACTCTGCCTGGCCGCGACAAAGGCCCCGGCTGCAGTAATCAGAAACAGGTAGCTCGCCACAACCCGCTGGATGGCAGTGGGAGTAACCATCAGCCCGGCAACAGCGCCTACAGCCGACAGCATCAGCGCGTAACGCTGCACAATGCACATCGGACAAGGCTCCAGACCAACTACATGCTGCAGATACAGTCCGAAACCCAGTAAACCCAGACACACCATCACCACGATGGCCATGCACTGGCGAAAGCTAAGACGAGGAAACATCGGAATAAAGAACAGGAAGAATGGGGCGATCCAAAAACTAGGACAATTGGCCGATTATCAATCCAAGTGAGTAAGAAATATGGCACGCATGGTTAACTGTATCAAGCTGGGCAAGGAAGCCGAAGGACTTGACTTTCCCCCCTACCCTGGCGAACTCGGCAAACGCATCTGGCAAAACGTCAGCAAGGAAGCCTGGGCCCAATGGCTCAAGCACCAGACCATGCTGGTCAATGAGAACCGGCTCAACCTGGCGGATGCCCGTGCCCGCCAATACCTGGCTCGTCAGATGGAAAACCATTTCTTTGGTAGCGGCGCAGACGCTGCGGCCGGCTACGTTCCACCAACGGCCTGAGATTGCTTGACGCCATGCACCTGGCGTCCGAATTGCTCCCGACGCAGTGTCAGGGACAGCCTATCTGGCGTGTACTGGACACCCAATTTGATGGCGCCCGTCTGATGGCGTTGTGGCAGGCAAGGCAAAAGCTGTCGCGCCCTCCAACGGTGACGCATCTGGTGGCCATCGCCCAATTGGCGCCGTCACCCAGCGAGATCAAGACTGAGTTGCAAAAGTGGGCAACCGCTGGCGATGAAACCTTGATCGGTGAATTGATCTCACAATGGCACGGACTTCTGCCTGGTTTACACCGCTTCTGCCTGGCGCAAGGACAGTTTCAATTCACCCTGTGTCTGGGCGAACTACAGCCTATGTTGGTCGAGCAAAACTTTGCTGCCGACCGCATTTGTATGGCGAATCAATTGCCCTGGAACCGCTGGACGGTGAAGGCTTTGGCCCGTTGCTGTCGCCGCGGCACTGCGCTGGTCTTTTCGCAGACCAATCAAAAACTTCTGCCCGAGCTGAAACAGGCTGGATTTTTGATGACCGATGACGGCTGCCGCTATGACCCGCCCTGGACAATCCGCCGGCGACAACCCCGACATGGCCCGGTTCATGCCAGCGATTGCATCGTCCTGGGTGCTGGCCTATCTGGCGCAAGTGTGGCGAGTGCTTTGGCCCGCCGTGGCTGGCAAGTTGAAGTACTGGACTCAGCAGCCTCCCCGGCTGCCGGTGCTTCCGGACTGCCGGTAGGCCTTTTGGTGCCCCATGTATCGTCCGATGACAGTCCGCGCTCTCAGTTGTCACGCGCCGGGTTGAGGCTTGCCAGGATCGATATTGAAAGGCTTCTTGTTCGAGGTCGCGATTGGGCTGACCCTGGAGTACTGGAGCGCCGCCTTGATCGAGACCTTGGTTTGCCGCCCGGGTGGCCTGCTCAGGATGTTGGGCTGAGTCATCCCGTGCAGTCTGAACCGGCGGCCTGGCGTGCAGACCTGGAGCATGCCCATGAACTTTGGCATCCGCAGGCCCTGTGGGTCAAACCTGCGGCTCTGGTTCGAGCCTGGCTCAGTCATCCAGGCATCACCTTTCGTGGCTTGTGCACGGTTACGCGACTAGAGCGATCTAAATCCGAGTTTGCAAACTCTGAAAACAACAAACACCTCTGGCAGCTGTTTGGTCCGGATGATCAATTGCTGGCCCAATCCAGCCATGTGGTGATCGCCAACGCAGCCGGTGTTAACCATCTTTTGACTGGGATGCAAGAAACAGTTCCCTTGCCCGACCTGAGGGCCGTAGCAGGCTGCGTCAATCATGGACTGCGTCAGCCAGGAGATGAGGCCTCCTTTCCGCCCTATCCGGTCAATGGTCTGGGCAGTTTGATCCCTGCTGTCCCAACCGATCAGTTGTCAGGCGGGGGCGTTCGCACCGCCTGGTATGCCGGTGCTACCTACGAAGACAGCCAGCGAAGCGAAGATTCGGCAGGCCGCAGTGAGCAAGATAATTTTCGACGCTTGAGCCGTCTTTTGCCCAGTGCCGCCAGAACCCTGGGGCCCGCTTTTGCACCAGACACAACCCAAAGTTGGCGGGGCGTTCGATGTGTCAGCCCGGACCGGCTGCCCCTGGTGGGAGCCCTTGAGCGCGGACCCAACCCTGGCTTGTGGATCAGTGCAGCCATGGGGTCACGAGGTCTGAATTTTTCTCTGCTGTGCGCCGAGTTGCTTGCTGCCCAGCTGGGTGGTGAGCCCTGGCCCGTGCCAGCCAGCCTGGCCAAAAAGATTGATGCTGGGCGCTTTGAACGCAAGGCCTCAAAACCGTCATCCTTGTCGCGGCAGAACCAGGGCCATGATTCAACTGAAACCTCGGGTGCATCCACTATGGGCCCCAAGGGATCCAAAACCCAATAAAATAGAGGGCTTTGACCCAATCCAAGAACCGCTAAATGACCCACGTTGTCACCGAATCCTGTATCCGCTGCAAGTACACCGATTGCGTGGACGTCTGCCCCGTGGATTGCTTTCGCGAGGGCCCGAACTTTCTGACCATCGACCCGGATGAGTGCATAGATTGCGCTGTTTGCATCCCAGAGTGTCCGGTCAATGCCATTTTTGCAGAGGAAGATGTTCCCGCTGACCAGCAACATATGACGGCACTCAACGCCGAACTGGCCAAACTTCCAAACTGGAAGAGCATCACCAAGCGCAAGGTTCCGCCAGCTGATGCCGATGATTGGAAAGACAAGACTGGCAAGCTCTCGGAGCTTCTTCGTTAATCCCTGCATCCATGCAACCTAGTACCCACCCCACCAAGACCCTGTCCGCACAGCAACGCACCTCCGGCATTGAAACCGATGCGGTCATTGTGGGAGCCGGACCTGTGGGGCTGTTCCAGGTTTTTGAGCTTGGGCTGCTTGAAATGAAGGCCCATGTGATTGACTCCCTGGCCTACCCCGGCGGGCAACCGATCGAGCTTTACCCTGACAAGCCTATTTATGACATCCCGGCCATTCCGGTATGTACTGGCAAGGAGCTGACTGATGCCTTGCTCAAACAGATCGAACCATTCGGCGCAACCTTTCATCTGGGCCAAACGGTTACGGTAGTAGAAAAGCAGCCAGATGGCCGCTTTTTGGTTGAAACCAGCAAGGGAACACGCTTTCTGACCAAGACCCTTTTCATCGCGGCCGGCGTCGGCGCCTTTGAGCCCCGCACGCTCAAGGTAGAT
>Ga0129336_10000683_pt1 | contig 20030 bp, 22 predicted proteins | sample CPB6_02_DNA_FD_96878 | JGI IMG/M metagenome (GOLD analysis project Ga0129336, IMG submission 96878) | Freshwater to marine salinity gradient microbial communities from Chesapeake Bay, USA - CPBay_Sum_0.6_0.2_DNA | ecosystem: Environmental > Aquatic > Marine > Coastal | place: USA: Chesapeake... | reverse complement strand
CCGCAAGGTCGAGCCCTACGGGGGCTGACGGAGCCCCGCACCCGATCAGGCTTCGAGCAGTTGCGCCTGCGCTCCCAACTCCCGGGCGAGCATCGCGGCCCGCCCATCGAAGGTGACCAGCACCCCGTCGTTCCTGGCGGCGATGAGTGCCAGATGCGCATCGGTCACCACACCAGAACCGTGGACGTGCTGCTCCAGCAGGTCGATGGATCCGCACATGCTCGTCGAGTCAGGCCAGAAGACATGGCCGTCGACGTTACGCGCGCGCAGGAGCACGGCCGCCGCCTGTGCAGGTGAAGCCCCATTCGGGAACACCCGCGGATTGCTGGAGACCCGGATGAAGCCGGACTCGGTCAGGGGGGTGGTGGCCCACCCCTGCGGGTGCGCTCGGTCGAACCATCGGGCGGCGGCCACGTGGTGCACATGCCTCGGCCACGCAAGGGCGATCAGGACGTTGACGTCGAGCAGGCTCGTCATCACTCGTCCCCGTCAACCCTCGTCAAGGGCATCACGGACCATCTCCGCCGTCACCGGGTCAGCATCCCCGGAATCCGGGAATGTCGGGAAGGGTGACGTGACCGCTGTGGATGGGTGCGGACGCAGGCCACGCAGGGCCAGTTCGGATACGGCCGCCCCGAGGGAGATGCGGCGCTCGGCGGCCAGGGCGCGTGCGGAGGAAAGCACGCGGTCATCGATCTCCAAGGTGGTGCGCATCACCACACCGTAGCATCAGGGCATCAGGGCATCAGAGCATCATGCGGACATGAAGTTCAGTCGGGGGAGCCCGAGCGTCTCCGCACGCGGTAACCGCGATCGGTGAGGCGCGCGATCAGGGCGTCGCAGTGCTCCGGACCGCGCGTCTCGGCGTGCACGACGATCTCCACCTCATCCACCCCGAGACCTGCATCGTCGCGATGGTGCTCGACGTCGACGACATTGGCGTGCAGGGCCTGGATGTCGGAGAGCAAGCCGGCCAGGGACCCCGGGCGATCCGGCAGCCGCACCGAGAGGGTGAGATAGCGGCCCGCGGAGACCAGTCCGTGGCGGAGGATCCGCAGCAGCACGAGCGGATCCACGTTGCCGCCGGAGAGGATCGCCGCGACCGGTGGCTCGAACGCACCGGGATCAGCCATCAGCGCCGCAACGGCAGCAGCGCCCGCAGGCTCGACGACCAACTTCGACCGCTCGGCCAGGCGCAGGACCGCGCGGGAGAGATCGTCCTCCGAGACGGTGCGGATCTCGTCGACCTCGTCGCGCACGATGGGGAAGGGAACGTCCCCCGGAAGACCCACCGCGATGCCGTCGGCCATGGTCGACATCTCTGTCAGTCGGATGGGATGCCCGGCCGCCAGCGATGCGGGATACGCGGCGGCGCTTTCCGCCTGCACTCCGATGACTCGAACGTCCGGTCGCAGCGCCTTGACGACGGTCGCAACGCCGGCGAGCAGCCCGCCCCCACCGGTGCAGACCACGACGGTTCGCACCTCGGGCATCTTGGCAAGGATCTCGAGCCCGATCGTGCCCTGTCCCGCGACGATGTCGCGGTGGTCGTACGGCGGGATCATGACGGCCCCCGTCCGCTCCGAATGCGCAAGCGCCGCGGCGATCGCGTCGTCGATCGTGCTGCCTGTGAAGACGACCTCGGCCCCGTAGCCGCGGGTCGCCTCGACCTTCGGGATGCTCGCGCTCTCGGGCATGTAGACGGTGGCGTGGACGCCGAGTCGCTGAGCCGCCAAGGCGACACCCTGGGCGTGGTTGCCTGCGCTCGCCGCGACCACGCCCCGCGCCCGCTCCTCCTCGGTCAGCTGGGAGATGCGGTTGTACGCGCCACGGATCTTGAACGAGCCCGCGCGCTGCAGGTTCTCGGTGACCAGGCGCACCTCACCGCCGAGGATCTCCTCCAGCCAGCGTGCGGAGGCGAGCGGGAGGTCGCGGATGACGCCGTCGAGTCGATCAGCGGCGGCCTCGACGTCGGCGAGCGTCACCGTCGACGACATCCCGCGATCATGGCATGTCGCGGGTCAGCCCGTGCCGCGGTCCAGGCGCTCGCCGATCCACGTCTTGATCACTGCCTGGCGCGTGATGCCCAGACGGGCGGCCTCGGCATCGAGGGACGCGATCATCCAGACCGGGAAGTCGACGTTGACCCGGCGCACCTCCCGGCCCGGACGAGTGGCCCTGGTGAGGTCGAGATACGGGGTGATGTCCCCTTTCCCCGCGTCGAAGATCGCATCGAACTCCTCAGCCTTCATACATCCTCTCCTCACCCTTGCGAGCCCTGCGTGCCGAGATGATGCGGACGGCGCCACCTCGGCGCGTGAAGACGGCGATCCACAGACGCCCGTCACGTCTGCCGATCACGATCCATCTCGGTTCACCATCCGAACGAGCCGGGACTTCCACCCGACGTGGGTCGTCCCAGATCGCCTGCGCCTGCTCGAAGTCGATGCCGTGCTTGAGTGCATTGCTGTGGACTTCCTTACATCGTAGATGAAAAGGTATAGAAATGGGAGACTGTCGGGCGAGCTCCTGTGGTCGTCCATCCGAGGACCCCTACTCCAGCTCCCTCTTGCCGCCGACCCCGGGCGCGTCCCCGAGCCGGGCCCGTGACGCGGCCCATCGGCCCGCCTGCGCCGCCGACCCGCGTGCGTCGCGCACTCCCCCCTGGTAGCCGCCCCAGCTGCCGCGGGCGTCGGAGGCCTGCCGGTGGAAAGCCTTCACCTCCGACGCCTTCTCGCGCAGCGCCACCTCGACCGATACCGAGCCCGGAGCACCCGGCTGCTGCCGCGGCGTCTCCTGCAGGGTGCGCTCGCGCGCCTGCCTGAGCCGCTCCTCGATCCGCGCGGTGTAGGCGCGGTAGAAAGCAACGCGGGCGGTCTGCGCGGTGTGCGCCTTGACGCGGCGGCGTCGGTCGACGACCGCGACGTACGTCTCGCCCTCCCACTCCCGGCGCACGACGTACTGCTGGCTCGCGTGGACCATGTGGACCGACAGCGACGCAAACATCGCCTCGATCACGTCGAGATCGGATGGCATCCCGTAGCCGACGACGTAGGTCGAGTTCGCCGCGACATCGACGTGTGCGTCATTGGCGTGCGCGATCACTATGTAGAGGCTGATGAGATGACGATTGGCGCGACGGCCCTTCTCGCCGATCGTCCGGGTGCGCGCCTCCGGCTGCTGGCGCTGCTCCCTGCGATCCGTCGTCGAGCGCGCGAGCGCCAAGTCGATGCTGGCCATGGTCGCGAGCTGCTGGGCCTTCATCAGGTAGGCGTCGGCCTCGGCCTCGTTCTCGGTGCGCTCCGCCTTGACGAGCAGTGCGGCGATGCGCTCGATCGTCACCGCCATCAGCGGACCCCCGCAGCGTCGTATCCCGCGCGCAGCAGCAGGGCGGCCGCCTCGCCGAGCATCGTCGTCACGACGAGGTCCATGGCGGCGCGGAACTCCACGCCGTGCCAGCGGGTCGATCCCCGCTGGGACTGCACGCCCGCGCTGCACGCGAGGTGGTGGGCGATCTCGTGGAGGACGACGGACTCCCGGCCCGCCCACAGCTCTCCGGGCAGGTCGATGATCTGCAGCTCCGGCAGGTAGCTGGCCTGCACGCGACTGCGTCCGGCCCGCACCGTGATGGCCGACGCCTGAGGGTAGGCAGCACGGACCTGCTCCTGCCCAAGCACCGACTCGACGTAGGCCTGCACCGAGGCGACATCGCCGAACCTGCGCTGCATCGGCACGTCGAGTCGCGAGCCGAAGAAGTCGACGACGCCACCGCGATCGAGCACCGCGGACCACTGGTCCTCTGCGGCGTAGACGGCGGATGCGGTCACACCCGGAGGATATGGTGAAGGCGTGACACTCCCGGTGCGCCCGAGCCCCCCTGGGGACGTGTGCCACTGGCTGTGGACATGACCTCGGCCGGACGCGTCGGGCGGGCCATCAGCCGCACTCCCCTCCTTGCCGGGCTGCCGCGCGAGGTCGCCGTCCTCGCCTCGGTCGCCTTCGCGGTCGCCCTCGGGTTCGGCATCCTCATCCCCGTCCTCCCCGTCTTCGCACGCACCTTCGGGGTGAGCGCGCTGGAGGCCAGCGCCGTCATCTCGGTGTTCGCCCTCGTCCGCTTCGTCACCTCGCCCCTCGCCGGCGGCCTCGTCGATCGCTTCGGTGAGCGCCTGGTCATGACGAGCGGGCTGCTCATCGTTGCGATCTCCAGCCTCGCCGCCGGGTTCTCCCAGACCTACGCGCAGCTGCTCGTGCTGCGCGGAGCCGGCGGCCTCGGCTCGAGCATGTTCACCGTCTCGGCGATGGCCCTGCTGCTGCGGGTCGTGGCGACCGAGCAGCGCGGCCGCGCATCCGGCGCCTTCCAGGGTGGCTTCATCCTCGGCGGCGTTGCCGGGCCGGCGGTCGGCGGACTCGTCGTCGCATGGTCGATCCGCGCCCCCTTCTTCGTATACGCCGCGTTCCTGTTCATGGCAGCGGGGATCGCGATGGTGTTCCTCACGCGCTCCCGCCTGCGCGAGCGCGAGGAGACCGTCTCGCACGGCGAGGCGAACCGGCTCCAGCAGCTGCGGACGGCCCTTCGTGACCGCGCGTACCAGGCGGCCATCATCGTCAACCTGATCACCGGATTCGTCGTCTTCGGACTGCGCTCGTCGGCCGTGCCGCTCTTCGTCGTCGAGGGCCTCGGCGAGACCGCGACGATTGCAGGTATCGGCTTCCTCGTCACCGCCGGCATCCAGGCACTCCTGCTGCTGCCTGCCGGGCGCATGGCCGACACCGATGGCCGCCGGAAGGCCCTGCTGTGGGGAACGATCGGCACCGCCATCGGCATGGTCGCACTGACACTGGCTGACGTCGCCGCGAACGGCTGGGGGACGCCCGCCGTCGCCGCGACCATCATGTTCCTTGTCGCCATGGCAATCCAGGGCGCCGCCGGCGCCTTCCTCGGCTCCGCACCCTCCGCGGTGGTGGGCGACATCATGGGCGGACGGCGCGGTGGAATCGTCGTCGCCACCTTCCAGATGATGTCCGACCTCGGCGCGATCCTCGGCCCGCTCCTCGCCGGCCTGATCATCGACGCCGCCGACTTCGACTGGGCCTTCGGCCTCGGAGCCGCACTGTGCCTGCTCGCCGTCGGGTTCGTCGTGCGCATGCCGGAGACCCTGCGTCGAAGTCCGACCTGATCGCCGTCAACCGCGGGTCGGAGGTGGTGGGCAGGCACGGCCCTCCGACGGTGAGGACCTCACGCGCCATGCGCGGATCGATGGCCACGGATCACGCGGGCGTGGACAGCGGGCGAGGCTGACGGAGCCCGCCTACCCTTCCTCCATGAGCATCTTCGGCACGAAGTCGTCCATGGTGGCCCCCGAGAACGCCCTTGCCGGGCGCACGTCACCCGTCCTGCCGCACCCGGCCCCGCACACCGTGCTCGGCACGTCGCTGACCGGGCCATGGCCCGAGGGGACCGAGGTCATCTACCTCGCCCTCGGCTGCTTCTGGGGGGCCGAGGAGATCTACTGGCGGATGCCGGGCGTCGTCACGACGAGCGTCGGGTACATGGGCGGCTACACCCCGAACCCGACCTATGAGGAGGTCTGCAGCGGGCGCACCGGGCAGACGGAGACGGTGATGGTCGCCTATGACCCGGCCGTGCTGCCGACCTACGAGATCCTCAAGGCGTTCTGGGAGAACCACGACCCCACACAGGGCTACCGGCAGGGCAACGACATCGGCACGCAGTACCGAAGCGCGATCTTCACGACGACGGCCGAACAGGCCGACCTCGCACGCAGGACCCGCGACGCCTACGCGGCCGTGATCGCCCAGCGCGGGTACCCGGACATCACCACCGAGATCGACCCGGCCGCCGAGGCCACGTACTACCTCGCCGAGGACTACCACCAGCAGTACCTCTACAAGAACCCCAACGGATACCGCTGCCACGCCAATACCGGCCTGGCGCTGCCCGCCCTCTGACGAGACCCTTACCTGCCCCCGGTAGCCATGCGCACCGGGGTGCGACAGTCTTGTCACATGCGGCGACGGATCCTGTGGATCAACATCGGTCTCGGCGTCCTGCTCGTCGCGATCATCGGCGCCGGACTCGTCATGCTGGCCCCGAGGCCCGCCGAGCTGACCGGCCGCACCGTCTCCGCCCAGCTCGGCACCGTCAGCGAGACCGTCACCGCCACCGGCACGGTCCAGACCTCGGGCACCGTGGACTTGGGCTTCGCGGCGTCGGGAATCGTGGCCGAGGTGCTCGTCTCCGAGGGTGACGTCGTCGCCGAGGGCGAGGAGATCGCCCTGCTTGACGACACGACGCAGCGCCAGTCCCTCGCCACGGCGCGCAGCGCGTACGTGCAGGCGGTCACCTCAGCAGAGCAGTCGCCACTCACTCTGGCTCAGGCTCAGCGCAACCTCACCGAGTCCGAGACGAACCAGCGCATCAATGCTCGTACGTACGCCGAGAGCGTCAGTGCCGCGCGCGAGGCCCTCGCCGACGCCCGATCGTCTTGGTCGGAGTCTTGCCTGCTGCCGACCGGCACGTGCCCGGACGACTCGGTGTGGGCGCAACTGCGCGCAGCCGAGGGCGATGTCGTCTCAGCGCAGACCGCGTATGACCAGGCGGTCCAGAACGCCACCAAGACGGCAGAGACCAATCAGGTCAAGCTGGGGCAGGCACAGGTCAACGTCGACGCCTCGCGCTCAGCGCAGTCGACGACGTGCGACACCTACGGATCCAATTCCAGTCAGTGCATCAGCGCCGCATCCACACTGCGCTCCGCCGAGCAGGCATACGCGCTGCAGCTGCAGGCGAACCAGGCCGCCGACATCACCGCCCAGCAGTCGCTCGTCAATGCCGACGCACGCGTGACCTCCACCAATGTGGCCCTGCGTCGCCTGCAGGCATCCCTCCGCTCGTCGGCCGCCGACTCGGTGCGGACGTCGCAGAACGCCCTGGACACCGCGCTTCTCAACCAACGCAAGGGCCGCGAGGCAGACGAGCAGCTGGTTCAGGCGGCGCGCGAGGCCCTCGCCCTCCAGCAGGCCGCGCAGACCGAGGTCCAGCTCGGCGGGACCCCGCTCACCACGGCCGATGCCGCCGTCGAGGTCGCCCGTGCCGGCCTCGACGCAGCGCGTCAGGCCCTCGCGAACACCCGCCTGGTCTCTGCCGTGGCGGGTGACGTCGTGCGCGTTGACGTGGCCGGCGGCGACGCGGTGACGGCCGGCGCGCTCGCCGTCACGGTCGTGCCCGATGCGCCGTTCGAGATCGTCGCGGAGTTCTCCGAGGCCGACGCCCTGAAGCTCGCGGTCGGCCAGCGCGCCACCGTGAGCTTCAACGCGCTGCCCGGGACGGTCGCTGCGGGCGTGGTCACCGCGGTCGCCGCGCTGCCCACCGAGTCCGCAGCCGGAGCCGGCCAGACGGTGTCGGGTGGCGTCACGACGTACGAGGCCACCATCGCGCTCGACGACGTGCCGCAGAGCATCCGCGAGGGCATGAGCGTCAACGTCGTCGTCACGACCCAGCAGGTCGACGACGTCGTCTGGGTGCCGACCGCCGCGATCACCACCGTGGGCGGGGTCAGCACCGTGACCATCCGTCAGGGCGAGGTCGACACCGTCGTCGAGGTCACGACCGGACTGGCCGGGGACTCCGGCACCGAGGTCACCAGCGGCGTCGCCGCAGGCGACGAACTCGTCATCGAGATCGAGGAGTCGACCTCGTTCACCGGCTTCGGCAGGCCACCGTCGGAGAGCCGAGACCAGTGACACCCGTCATCGACCTGCGGGGGATCACCAAGACCTACGGGGGCGGCGACACCGAGGTGCAGGCCCTGCGAGGGATCGACCTGACGATCGAGCGCGGCGACTACGTGGCCATCATGGGCGCCTCGGGCTCGGGCAAGTCGACGCTCATGAACATCATCGGCGCTCTCGACGTCGCCACGTCCGGCCACTACTCCCTGGACGGCATAGGCATCGACGACCTGGACGAGTCCGCGCTGTCCATCGTGCGCAACCGCAAGATCGGCTTCATCTTCCAGTCGTTCAACCTGATCCCGCGCACCACGGCCCTGTCCAATGTCGAGCTGCCGCTCGTCTATCGAGGAGTGCGGCGCCGAGAGCGCCGAGCACGTGCCGTGGAGGCGCTGACGGCCGTGGGGCTGGCCGATCGGATGCACCACATGCCCAACGAGCTCTCCGGCGGCCAGCAGCAGCGGGTCGCGGTGGCGCGCGCCCTCGTCGCGGAGCCGTCCCTGCTGCTCGCCGACGAGCCCACGGGGAACCTGGACAGCCGCTCGACCCGCGACGTGCTCGATCTGATGGGCGCCCTGCACGCCCAGGGTCGCACGATCGTGATGATCACCCACGAGGACGATGTCGCGGCCGCCTCCGGACGCATCGTCACCCTGATCGACGGGCAGGTCTCCGACGACCGGCGGACGCACGCATGAACATTCTCGAGACGATCCGCATCGGCTTGCAGGGCATCGCCGCCAACAAGCTGCGCTCCGGACTCACGATGCTGGGCATCCTCATCGGAGTCGCCGCGGTGATCGTGCTGATGGCGATCGGCAACGGTGCATCTGTCGCCGTCACTTCGAGTATCGAGGCCCTCGGCACGAACACCCTGACCATCCGGCCCGGAAGCCTCTCCTCGTCGGACGACGCCGCGCGCACGCAGTTCAAGGACCTGACGGTCGACGACGCGGTCGCCCTCGTCGATCCCGTCCTCGCCGCCAACGTCGTGAGTGCGACACCTGTGGTCAGCGCTGCCGTCACCTGCACCTACGAGGGATCGAGCTACGCCACCTCGCTCACCGGCACGTGGCCGTCCTACTTCAGCGCGTCCAACAGCCAGGTGGATGCCGGCACTCCCCTCACCTCCGACGACGTCGTCAACAGCAGACGTTCCATCGTCCTGGGCCAGACCGTGATCAGTGCACTGTTCGGTGACACCGACCCGCTCGGCAGGACGGTGACGTGCGCAGGCGTGCCCTTCGCGGTGGTCGGCACCATCGAGGAGAAGGGCAGCAGTGGCTTCCTCGACGCCGATGACGTTGCCGTTGCACCTCTGAGCACGGTGCAGAGCTCGATCACCGGCTACGGGAGTCTGGACTCGATCCTCGTGCAGGCCTCGTCGTCGGAGACGAGCTCGGCCGCGGAGTCCGAGGTGACGGCCATCCTCGACCAGCGCCACGGCACGATCAGCGAGGACACCCGCGACTTCCAGGTGCTCAACCAGGCGGCGCTCATCTCCACGATCCAGGACACCATCGGGATCTTCACCGTCCTGCTCGGAGCCGTGGCGGCCATCAGCCTGCTCGTGGGAGGCATCGGGATCACCAACATCATGCTCGTCACCGTGACCGAGCGGACCCGCGAGATCGGCATCCGCAAGGCGATCGGGGCGCGCAAGTCGGCGATCCTCACGCAGTTCCTGATCGAGGCCATGGTGCTGTCGGTGATCGGCGGCGGCATCGGCGTGCTCCTGGCCCTTCTGGTCACCCGTATCTCGGTCGCCGGGGTGACCCCGGTGGTGGTACCGGCATCCGTCGTCGGCGCCTTCGTCGTATCGGTGTCCATCGGGCTGTTCTTCGGCAGCTATCCTGCAAACCGCGCAGCATCCCTACGACCGATCGAGGCGTTGCGTCATGAGTGATCCGCAGCCACCGCAGTCGCAGCAGGACGACGACCTGCGTGCCCTACTCGCGAAGCGCCAGCACTCACGCCCTACCAAGGCAACGTGGGTCCTCCTCGCGCTGATCGCCGTCGCCCTCGGCTTCGCAATGGGCGCCTGCAGCCAGCGCGTGCTGTCGAGCGGCACAGGGGCGCCGGAACCCGCGCCCTCGCGCGTTCCCACGACCATCGGCACCGTCACGTCGGTGACCGACGACACCGTCGTCCTCACCACCGCGACAGGCGAGACGGTGACGGTGGTCGTTCCGGAGGGCATCCCCGTGACGACCGCGGTCGAGGTCCCCCTCGGTGAGCTGCCCGTCGGCGCGCGCGTCGAGGTCCAGGGCAGCGCCGACAGCGCCGGAGTGGTCACCGCCGAGTCCATCACCGAGGAATACCCCCGCACTGCACCGGCCCCGTAGTCTGGCGCTGTGCCTGCACCGATCGTGCTGCTCGCCCCCGGGGTCTACCGCATCCCCACCCTGGGCGACTACATCAACTCCTTCGCGTTCCTCGACGACGACGGGCAGGTCACCCTCGTCGACTGCGGGCTGTCGCGGGCGCCAGCGCGTATCGTCGCCGCCCTGGCGGGCATCGGTCGGCACCCGTCGGACGTGACCCGCATCATCCTCACGCACGCGCACGCCGATCACGCCGGAGGCGCCAAGCAGATCGTCGACCAGGCTGCCGCTGAGGGGGTCGACGTGCATGCCGAAGACGCGGACGACATCCGCAGCGGGACCATTCCGCCTGTGGCAGCTTCGACGATGGGCCGGCTCGTGGCGCGAGGGCCGATGTCGCACTTCGAGCCGGTGGCGGTCAGCCGTGAACTCACCGACGGCGAGGAACTCGAGGTCGGCGGCGGCCTGCGCATCCTGCACACGCCCGGACACACGCCGGGTCACATCTCGCTGATCCACCAGACCACCGGCGTGCTGATCACCGGCGACGTCATCTTCCACATGGGCTGGCGCGACCGGATGCGGTGGCCCGTGAGCGCCGTGTGCACCAACGCAACGCTCAACCGGCAGTCGGCGCACGTGCTCGCCGAGACCGAGTACGACATCGCGGCCTTCACGCACGGTCCGGAGATCCGCGAGCGCGCTCGGGAGCAGGTCCGCGACTTCGTGCGGCGGAAGTCCGCGTGACCGCGGATCCGAGCGTCGGCGAGATCGCCGACCGCTGGGAGGTCGAGCGCGAGCTTCGACGGGTGGTGGACCGCCTTGGTGCACTGCCGCTCGCCCGTGCCGCCGCAGCCGCAGGTGACGTGCAGGTGTGCGCTCGGCGCCTCGTCACCGTGGGACGACGCCTCGGGGTGCCGATCCCGACGGACGCGCAGGTGCCGGACCTCGGCCCCTCCGGGCTCGCCGCCCTGATCGCCGTGCTCGGCCGGGACTGCCTGGACGCAGTGCCTCAGGGCGATGCGCACGGCCTGCAGGACATGCACGCTGCCCTCGTCGAGCTCAGACGGACGCTCCCCTGACACCCACCCCGGTCGTGAAAGCGCAATACCTGCAGTTGGCGTCACATGGACCCGAGGTATGTGACGCGAACTGCAGGAATTGGCAGGGCAGACGGACTACTGGCGGTTGACGATGGACAGCAGCCGCAGGAACTCCAGGTAGAGCCAGATGAGGGTGACCAGCAGGCCGAAGGCCATGCGCCACGACTCACGCTCCGGAGCACCTGCGCGGATGCCCTCCGAGATGGCGTCGAAGTCCAGCAGCAGGAAGAACGCGGCGAGGAGGACGCCGAGCAGCGCGACGATGATGCCGAAGCCCGTGCCGTAGATGCCCATGCCGTCGCCGCCGCCGAACATCGCCCAGACCAGGTTGCCGATACCCAGCACGAGGTAGGAGACGAGCGCGACGATCATCACGCTGCGGAACTTCTTGGTGACCTTGACGATCCCCGTGGCGTAGAGCGCCAGCATGACCCCGAACGTCACCATCGTCGCGACGACCGCCTGCAGGATGATGCCGTCGGCGAGGGAGCTGTACAGGTAGCTGATGCCACCGAGGAACAAGCCCTGGAGCACGCCGTAGAGCAGGACGAGGATCGGCGAGACCGTCTTCTTGAGGGCGTTGACGAAGCCGAGGGCGAGGCCGCCGATCAGGCCGACCCACATCAGCCACGGCATCGAGGGCGCGAACGTGTAGCCCACGACCGCGAAGATCACGGTGACGACGAACACCGCGAAGGTCTTCACGATGACGTCGTTGATCGTCAGGCGTGCCCCTCCGGCTGCCGTGACGGTGGCGAATGCGGCGTCGACGTCGGCGCCGGCACCACCGGCCGCGGCCTGCTGGTAGGCGGTCACACCCTCGTCGTAGGCGTAGCCCGAGGAGCCGGGCTTGGTCTCGTAGCGGGACAGGATCGGGTTATTGCTCTGCATGGACCTAGGGTAACTCACGAAGTGCACTTCGCCAATCGCCCGCCCGCGTGCCCTCGGTGGGGGTCGAACCCACACTGTGCCGGGTTTAAGCCGGGTGTCTCTGCCAGTTGGACTACGAGGGCGCGTACCCAGCGTAGGCGCGGTCGCCCTTGCGTGGGTGGGGCCGCTAGGAGGCGTCCCGCAGCATGCGACGCAGGATCTTGCCCGACGGCGACTTGGGGATAGTGTCCGTGAACACCACGTCGTGCACGACCTTGTAGGTGGCCACGTGCTGCGCGGTGAACTCGGTGATCTCCTCGCCTGTCACCTGCTGGCCCGGCTTGAGCACGACGAACGCCCGTGGGTGCTCCCCGGCCTCCTCGTCCGGTACGCCGATGACGGCGGCGTCGGCCACGGCCGGGTGGGTCAGCAGCAGGGCCTCGAGCTCCGCCGGCGCAACCTGGAACCCCTTGTACTTGATGAGCTCCTTGACGCGGTCGACGATCGTCAGGTGCCCGTCGGCGTCGATGAACCCGACGTCGCCGGTGTGCAGCCATCCGTCCGCGTCGATGGTCATGGCCGTGGCCTCCGGGTTGTTCAGGTACCCCTTCATCACCTGCGGCCCCCGCACCCACATCTCACCGATGCCGTCCACCGGCTGGTCCGTGCCGTCCTCGACGCTCACGATGCGGCACTCGGTGTTCGGCACCGTGACACCGCAGGTGCCGGCCTTGAAGCCGCCGATGCGCGTCACATGGGACACCGGGCTGAGCTCGGTCATTCCGAACCCCTGAACCACCTCGCAGTCGATCCGGGTGGCCGCCTCATGGGCGAGCTCCGGGCCGAGCGGGGCTGCCCCCGAGAAGACCTGCTTGAGGCTGGACAGGTCGTACTGATCGACGAGCGGGTGCTTGGCCAGCGCGAGGATGATGGGCGGCACGGCGAACAGACGTGTGATCCGATGCTCCTGGATGATGCCCAGGACCTGCTCGAGATCGAACCTCGGCACCGTCACGATGGTGGCGCCGCGACTGAGGAAGAAGTTCATGAGCACCTGCATGCCGTAGATGTGGAAGAAGGGCAGCACCGCCAGCACGACCTCACCGTCCTCGACGTCGAGGGCGTCCTCGACCTGCACGAGATTGCTCACCAGGTTGCGGTGCGTGAGCATCACGCCCTTGGGGAAGCCGGTCGTGCCTGACGAGTAGGGCAGCACAACAATCTGCTCACCCGTGTCGACCTCGACCTGCTCGATGGGCGCCCCCATGAGCGTCGTGAACGCAGGCAGCCCCTCCGGCGGCTCACCGATGATGAAGACCTCCTGCACGCCGGCCTCGCGGGCGGCCTGCGTCGCCGTCTCCGCGAACATCGCAATCGTGACGAGGAGGGTGGAGTTCGAGTCGCGCAGCTGGAAAGCGACCTCCTCGGCCGTGTAGGTCGGGTTGATCGTGCTCACCGCCACCCCGGCCACGGCCGCGCCGTGGAAGACGATCGCGAACTCGGGGATGTTCGGCGACATCAGGGCGATGGTGTCGCCGGGGCCGAGCCCCCTCGCCCGGAGCCCCCCGGCGAATGCAGCGATCGCACCCGCCAGCTGCCCGTAGGTGTACGTGCGACCGGTCGGTCCGTCCACGATCGCCGGGCGGTCCGGGACGCGCGCCGCCTCCTGCAGGGCGAACTCCGTCACCGGCACGTCGGGGATGCGGACATCGGGCAGGGGGCTGCGATGGATGATCATGATTCCTCCCTGGGGCTCAGGGAGAGTGTGGCGCGGGCGTCGCCTCGCCGGGGTGGAAACGGTCCAGCCGGCTAGCCCGATGCGAGGTCGCCCGCCTGCCGGAGGACGTCGTCGAGCATCGGCTCGGTGAGGCGCCCGGTGAAGGTGTTCTGCTGGCTCGGGTGGTAGCTCGCCAGCAGGGTGACGGGCCTTCCGGACGACGACGTGGCCTCGGCCCTTGCGCCGTGGCCGAAGCGCACCCGCGGCACCTGCCACCCGGCGTCGCGCAGGGCACCGGTCACCGCCGACCAGGCGACCCCGCCGAGGGCCACCATCACGCGCACCACCGGTTCCACGATCCGCAGTTCCTGGCCGAGCCAGCTCGCGCACTCCCGCCGCTCCTCGGTCGTGGGGGCGTTGCCCGGGGGTGCGCAGTGCACCGCGGCCGTGATGCGCACACCCCTGAGGGACTGTCCGTCATCGCGCGAGGTGGACGTCGCGAGCGCCGCCAGGCCCACCCGGTTCAGCGAAGCGAAGAGCCAGTCGCCACTGCGATCGCCGGTGAACATCCGACCCGTGCGATTGGCCCCGTGGGCCGCGGGCGCGAGCCCGACGATCCAGATGCGCGGATCATCACCGAAACCGGGCACCGGACGCCCCCAGTAGTCCTCATCGCGGAATGCGGCGCGCTTCTCGTGCGCGACGCGACCGCACCACTCGACGAGTCGCGGACAGCGCCGGCACTCGATGATCCGGGCATCGAGCCCCGCAAGGTCAACCGGATCAGCAGGCACAGCCGCGCAGCGCGGCCAGCGAGCGCTCCCACGCCAGCTCGGCGTTGGCCCGCTGGAAGACCTCTGGGCGATCGTCGTTGAAGAAGGCGTGCACCGAGCCGGGATAGTCGAAGCGCTCCACCGTGCCGCCCGCCGCGACGATGGCCGCGCTGTACTCGGCGATGGTCGGCCCGGTGTCCTCCTCGTCCGACTCCGCCGCATGGATCACGGCGCACCTGCCCGCGTACCGGCTCCAGTCCGGGGAGTAGTGCGGCCAGGGCATCGCCGGATAGAACGCGACCGCGCAGCACACCTGCGGGGCGACGGTGGGTGCCAGCAGGGCCAGGCCCCCGCCCATGCAGAAGCCGATGACGCCCACGGACTCCCCCGTGACCTCGGGGCGCGCGACGAGCTGCTCCGCCGCCATGCGCAGGTCCCGGCTGACCTGGTCGATGTTCAGGCCGAGCATGAGCTTCTGCGCCTCATCGGGCTCCGTCGTCGCGACCCCCCGGTAGTGATCGACCGCCATCGCGACGAAGCCCGCCTGCGCGAGCCGCTGCGTCACGTCAACGATGTGCGGCAGCAGGCCCCACCACTCCTGGATGACGATGACCCCCGGACCTGATCCCGACTCGGGGACGGCGACGACCGCGCCGACCTCCTCGCCGTCGACAAGGACCGTGGCATTCGTGGTGACGTCGCTCATGGCTCGAGTCTGCCAGTAGATGCCCCCACCGCGCGGGTCGATCCGCGCACGATCAGGCGGGTGGGCAGATGGATGCCCCGGTGCGACGGTCCGGTCGCGGGGCTGCGCATCTGCACCAGGAGCGCCTCGGCGGCGCTGCGTCCGAGATCCGCGACGGGCTGGGCCACGGTGCTCAGGTCGAGGAACTCCGACATGTCGTGGCCATCCACGCCGATGATCGACACGTCCGCACCCGGCTGGAGGCCATGGCGGCGCAGCGCCCGCAGGGCGCCGAAGGCCATCTCGTCCGACATCGCGAACACCGCGGTCGGCGGCCGGGGCAGGCTGAGGAGCGCGGCCATCGCCTGCTCGCCGCCCTCGATCGTGAAGTGGCCGTGCGCCTGCAGCGCCAGGTCGATCTCGACGTTCGCCTCCTGCATCGCCAGCTCGAACCCGTGGTAGCGGGCCTGGCCCGCGGTCTGCGAGGCACCCGACAGCCCGCCCCGGATGACGCCGATCCGCCGGTGGCCGAGGGTGAGCAGGTGCTGGGCGGCGGCACGCCCGGCCGCGACGTCGTCGATGCTGACGCTGGCCACTCCGTCGAGGGCCAGGCCGATGAGGCTCGTGGGCAGTCCGAGGGCGAGGATGTCGCCGAGCTGCGGGTCCCCCGGGGGAAGGGCGATCACCAGCACGCCGTCGACCCGCCGTCGAAGCCGCGGTGCGGGTGGCAGCCGGATGGCGCCCTCGGGCGTGCTGACGCTCATCAGCAGCAGGTCGATCCCCGCGCTCTGCAGGACGGACTCGACACCGGAGAGCACCGTGCTGAAGTACCAGCGGGCGATGTAGGGCGTGACCACGGCGACGCTGCCCGTGCGCCCGCTGGCCAGGCTCGAGGCACTGGGCGAGATGACGTAGTCCAGCTCGGCCGCGACGCTCAGGATCCGCTCGCGGGTCAGGGCGTCGACGTTGGGCAGTCCCCTCAGCGCCCGGGACACCGTGGCCGTCGAGACGCCGGCCGCATCGGCGACGTCCTTGATGGTGATGGCCATGGTTCCTCCCGGACCGCTGGGGAACCATGGTGCCACGACGCGGCAACCGGTTACATGCCTTCTTGCAGCACCCGCGCCAACGCTACGTCACGATGCTGTAAACGATGCCATCGAGGATGTCCGTCTCGGAGACGACGACCTCGTCGGCCCCCACCGCCGCCATGACCTCGTCGAGCACCATCGCCCCTCCCGCGATGACGTCCACGCGGCCCGGATGCATGTAGCCCAGCGACGCACGCTCGGCACGCGACATGGCCGTGAGCCTCAGGGTCGCGTCGCCGACCTGGGAGCGGCTGATCACCGAGCCGTGCAGGATGCTGGCGTCGTACTCCGGGAGGTCGAGGGCCATGGCCGCGACCGTGGTGACCGAGCCCGCCACCCCCACCAGCGTGCGCACGTCGCCGAACGGCACCTGACGGGCCGCCTCGGCGATCGCTGCCCGGATGTCGGCACGCGCCGCACGGACCTGCTCGGCAGTGGGCGGATCGCCCGCGAGATGGCGCTCGGTCATGCGCACGCACCCGACGTTCACGCTCACCGCCGCCTGAGGACGATCAGCCCCGAGCACGAACTCCGTCGACCCCCCGCCGATGTCGACGACGAGGATCGGCGCTGCGACCGTCGCCTCCGGAAGTCCTCGCACCGCGCCGACGAACGACAGCGCAGCCTCCTCGGTGCCGGGGATCACCTCAGGATCCACCCCGATGCGCGACCGCACACCGTCGATGAAGACGTCGCGGTTGCGCGCATCACGGCTCGCCGAGGTCGCCACGAACCGAGTGCGGGTCACGTCATGCGCGCGCAGCAGGCCCTCGTACTCGTCGAGCGCCGTGAAGAGCCGTTCCAGAGCCGCCGCGGAGAACTCCCCGGTGCGATCTATCCCCTCGCCGAGCCGCACGATGCGCATGACCCGGTCCCGCTCGTGCAGCACGCCGGCATCGTCGACGTCGGCGATGAGCAGGCGCACGGAGTTCGTCCCGCAGTCGATGGCGGCGACCGTCACGCCGTCACCTCGTCCGCGCACGAGATCGGCTGCCACCACTCGGGCAGTGCCGCGAGCGCCTCGTCGCCGAGTGGGTTCACGCCCGCACCGGCCGCCAGAGCATGCGCGACAAGCACGTGCAGGCACTTCACGCGCGTGGGCATCCCACCGGCGCTCACCCCTGCGATCTCGGGCACGTCACCGAGCCGCGCACGGTCGGCGAGGTACGCCTCGTGCGCCCTGCGATAGGACGCCGCCAGCCGCGGATCATCCGCGAGGCGCGCCTCCATCTCCCGCATCAGGCCGCCGCCCTCGAGGGTGCCGATCGCCGCCGCCGCACGGGGGCAGGTCAGGTAGTACAGCGTCGGGAACGGCGTGCCATCGGCCAGCCTCGGCCGGGTCGCGACGACGTCGGGCTGGCCGCAGGGGCATCGGTGCGCGACCTCCTGCGCGCCGCGCGGAGGGCGGCCAAGCTGGCGGGCCACGCAGGCGCGGTCGGCGTCGGTCAGGCCGTCGTCGTCGTCGAGCGGCTCCGCATCTGGGGCGGTCACGGACCGGAGTCCGGCGCTGCCCCAGCATCGTCCGCGGGCTCGGCCGGCTGCTTGCCCGCCTTCCTCCCGTCGCCCTCCCTCGGCCCGGCATCGGCGTCGCGCGTGGTGGACCAGAGGACCTCGAACCACGGACGGACGTCCTCCTGGACCACCTCCTGCTGCTCCCGCTCGGAGCCCACGCCGAGGGTGACGTACCCGACCTCGCCGGGGAGGACGAAGTGCAGGCGCTTGCGCGCCTCCGCCGCGATGAAGGCTGGGTCATCCCAGCGCTCCTGCTCGATCTGCAGGGCGGTCACTCGCTCGCGCGTGGCCTCCACATCGGCGCGCAGCTGCGCGATCTCAGCACGCTGGCTGAACCAGGAACGAACCGGGCCAGCCATGGCGACGAACAACGTCACGGCCACCAGCACCAGGATGAGGGCCCGCCCCGTCAGCGATGCGCCGCCTGTGCGGCGGCGCGGGCCAGGGGTGCTCACCCTCCGATGGTGTCATGGAGTGGCGATGGGAGCGCGATCCGCCACGGCCGGCACACTCCGCACTCCCGGCCCTCGGGGCGATCGTCAGCGCGCGAGCCTCGGGAAGGCGGACGCACCGGCGTAACGGGCCGCGTCGCCGAGCTCCTCCTCGATGCGCAGCAGCTGGTTGTACTTGGCCACGCGCTCGGAGCGCGCAGGCGCTCCGGTCTTGATCTGCCCGCAGTTGGTGGCGACCGCGAGGTCGGCGATCGTGGTGTCCTCGGTCTCGCCGGACCGGTGCGACATCATGCTGCGGTAGCCGTTCGACGTGGCCAGCGCGACGGCATCCAGAGTCTCGGTGAGCGTGCCGATCTGATTCACCTTCACGAGCAGCGCATTCGCGACGTCCTCGTCGATGCCTCGGCGCAGGCGGGTCGGGTTGGTCACGAAGAGGTCGTCGCCCACGATCTGGACGCGGTCGCCGAGCGCCTCCGTCAGGTGCCGGTACCCAGCCCAGTCGTCCTCGGCGAGCGGATCCTCGATCGAGACGAGCGGGAAGTCACTCACGAGTCCCTCGTAGTAGGCGGTCATCCACTCGGCCGAGCGCTCCGCCCCTTCGAAGGCGTACGAGCCGTTCGCGAAGAACTCCGTCGACGCGACGTCGAGCGCCAGCGCGATGTCAGCGCCCACCTGCAGGCCCGCACCCTCGATCGCCTTGACGATGAGCTCGAGAGCCGCACGGTTGCTCGGCAGGTTCGGGGCGAACCCGCCCTCGTCGCCCAGGCCCGTAGCGAAGCCCTCGGACTTCAGCACGCTCTTCAGGCAGTGGTACACCTCGGTGCCCTGGCGCAGCGCCTCCCCGAACGTGACCGCACCGATCGGCGCGATCATGAACTCCTGGATGTCGACATTCGAGTCCGCGTGGGCACCGCCGTTGAGGATGTTCATCATCGGGACCGGGAGCACGTGCGCGTTGGGTCCGCCGACGTAGCGGAAGAGCGGCAGCTCGGCCGAGAGCGCCGCAGCGCGCGCAATCGCGAGGGATACGCCGAGGATGGCGTTCGCGCCGAGCCGCGACTTGTTCGGGGTGCCGTCGAGGTCGATCATCGCCTGGTCGACGAGCCGCTGGTCCGAGGCGTCGAGGCCGATGAGGTCCGGGGCGAGCTCCTCCTCCACCGCAGCGACCGCCTGCAGCACACCCTTGCCCCCGTAGCGTGCTCCGCCGTCGCGACGCTCCGAGGCCTCAAACGCACCGGTCGACGCCCCCGACGGGACCGCGGCACGAGCCACGGTGTCGTCGTCGAGCAGAACCTCGACCTCCACCGTGGGATTGCCCCGGGAGTCGAGGATTTCGCGGGCGATGATCGCGTCGATGGCAGCCATGCGGCCGAGCCTAGGGCGTGGGCGCCTCGTCGATCCCAGACGGGGGCTGGCTAGGTGAGGCCCTCGGCCCCGCGGATCTCCACGATGCGCCGACGCGACGCCTGCCGCAGCGCCGTCTCGGCGTCCAGGCCCTGCGCTCGTCCGAGCGCGACGAGAGCGAGCAGCAGGTCCCCGTATGCCTGCTCGTCCCGAACCCCGGACATCGCCTCCGCGGCAGATGCCTCGGCGGGCAGGGCAGGCAGCGCGGTGAGCGAGGCACTGCGCGAGAGCACCTTGCCCGCATGCGTGAGGGCGGGCAGTGCCGCGGGAATGCCGTCGGTCACCGACTCCCGGCCCTTCTCGGCAGCCTTCAGCGCATGCCAGTTGGCCTCGACCTGCTCAGCAGT
>Ga0129336_10000682_pt1 | contig 20034 bp, 34 predicted proteins | sample CPB6_02_DNA_FD_96878 | JGI IMG/M metagenome (GOLD analysis project Ga0129336, IMG submission 96878) | Freshwater to marine salinity gradient microbial communities from Chesapeake Bay, USA - CPBay_Sum_0.6_0.2_DNA | ecosystem: Environmental > Aquatic > Marine > Coastal | place: USA: Chesapeake... | reverse complement strand
GGCGTGGGCGCGACCCCGATGTCGATGACCCGAGCGCCCGCTGCCACGGCGCCAGCGGCGATTGCTTCGGCAAACGCCGGACCCGATTCCCGCGTGTCTCGTCCCACTACTACATCGGTGAGCGCGAGCACCTCTACGGCGACGCGACCGAGTCGCTCCACGTAATCGAGAGTGAGTTCGCTGAATGCAGCCCCACGCACACCATCGGTGCCGAAGGTCGGCGTCATCGCTGATTCCACGCGGCCGTGGGCCGTCGTGCCAAGGCCTATCGCTTGGTGTACTGCGGCGCCTTGCGCGCCTTCTTCAAGCCGTACTTCTTGCTCTCCTTCTTACGGGAGTCGCGAGTGAGCAAACCGGCCTTGCGCAGTGCGAGGCGCTTCTCGGGATCGAGATCGAGGATCGAGCGGGCAATCGCCATGCGCAACGCGCCGGCTTGACCGGCGATGCCACCACCTTGGATGTCGGCATCCACGTCGTAGGCCGTTTCGGCCTCGATCACGCGCAACGCCTCGGTGGCCTGTGCACGCTGAACTTCGTTCGGGAAGTAGTTCTCGAACGTGCGACCGTTGACGGTCACCTTGCCGGTGCCGGGGCGCAGACGCGCGCGGGCGATTGCGGCCTTGCGACGACCGGTGGTCTGGGTGAGTGGCTTGATTCCCACAATTACTCCTTTGATCAACGAGCCTTGGCGTGCGACATGTCGAGCGCCTTCGGCTGTTGTGCCTGGTGGTTGTGCTCAGGGCCAGCGTGCACCTTGAGCTTCTTGATCATCTGACGACCCAATGGGCCCTTCGGCAACATGCCACGAACGGTGCGACGAATCGCATCCTCAGGCTTGCGCTTCAACAACGTGCCGTAGGTCTGCGTGCGCAAACCACCGGGGTAACCGCTGTAGTCGTGGACGAGTTCAGTCTCGGCCTTGCCGCGGGTGAGCACCACCTTGGAAGCGTTCACGATGACGACGTGGTCACCAGTGTCCATGTGGGTCGAGAAGATCGGCTTGTGCTTGCCGCGCAAGACGCGCGCAACTTCGGTGCACATGCGACCGAGCACCAAACCATCGGCATCGACAAGATGCCAATCGCGTGTGATGTCGCTTGTCTTCGGGGTAAAGGTACGCATGTCAACTACTTTCAAAGATGTTCGCTGGACCGCGAAACCCGCGCCAACTGGACTCTTCAGGATACGGGGAGCCGCCCTTGGTCACAATCGGCAAAGGACTCTTTGGCGCCCATGGGGAGTGGTTTTGCAGGCTCATTCCGGCTCGACGGGATACCCCACCTCCCACAGTGTCAGCCCCTGGGGCGGCGCCAGGTGAGCCGCCTCACTGCGGTCCCCCGCGAGGATCAGCCCGCGCATGTCACTCGGCGGGCGCTTGCCGATGCCGATATCGGACAGCGTGCCCACGATGGAGCGCACCATCTGATGACAAAAGGCATTCGCTGTGATTTCGAACTGCAGCACGTCTCCCTCGAGTGCCGTCCACTTGGCCGCCATCACGTAGCGACGCATCGAGCGTTCCTCGCCTTCTGTCACCCTCGGTTTGCGGCAAAACGCGGAGAAATCGTGCTCCCCGATCAGCGCGTCACTTGCCAATTGCATGGCGCGCATGTTGAGAGGACGCGAGATGTGCCATGCGGTTTCCACCATGAACGGGTTCGGCGTTGGCGAATTGAGGATGTTGTAGCGATACGAGCGCCACAATGCGGAGAACCTGGCATGAAAGTCGGGCTGGGTCCATCGCGCCTCGCGCACCACGATCGACGGACCACACAGCGCATTCAACTGTTTCGCCAAGAGGTCGAGTTCGATTCGCTCGGGAAGATCGAGGCTGATCACTTGCCCCCACGCGTGCACACCGGTATCGGTGCGCCCCGCAGGAATCACCTTCACCTCTTGTTGCATCACTTGCTGCAACGCGGCTTCAATCGTTGAGGCGACGGTTTGCACGCCGGGGTTGACGGCAAAGCCGTTGAATAGATCGCCGCGATACGCAACGGTCATGCGCGCGCGACGCATGGTCGGACTACTAGACGAGTTCGATTCTCGCCATTGGCGCGTTGTCGCCGTGCCGCGGGCCGAGCTTGAGGATGCGCGTATAGCCACCGGGGCGACCCGCGTAACGCGGCGCCACTACGTTGACCAACTTGTTCGTCATTTCCTTGTCGTTGAGATACGACTGGATCTGACGGATGCGATGCAGGCGCATCGGGCCTTCGCCCTGTGCCTTGATCGCCTTGGTGATCAACTTCTCTGCGATGGGACGCAGCGCCTTGGCCTTGCCTTCCGTGGTGACAATGCCCTCGGCGGCAAACAGCGACGCGGCGAGGTTGGCCATCATCAATTTCTGGTGAGCGGCGCTACCGCCGAACTTCGGCGCACGACGTGGTGTTGCTGGCATTGGTCATCGACTCCTGTTTCGAAACCTGCGGTCAGATCCTCAACGAAAGGCCGCGCTCGTCGAGCTTGACCTTGATTTCGTCGAGTGACTTCTGGCCGAAGTTGGTGATGTTGAGCAGGTCTTCCTCGCTGCGCATCAAGAGCTCGCCGACCGTGTTGATCTGGGCGCGCTTGAGGCAGTTGCGGGGACGCTCGGACAACTCGAGATCCTCGATGCTGAGGTCGAGATCGGGCGAACCAGAACCCATGCCGGCGGGCTCGCCAAGCTCGAGAGCGGCAGGCTCGTCCGACAAAGTGGCCACCAGGTCGACGAGGTTGCGCAACGTGGCACCGGCCGAAGCCAAAGCCTCGCGCGGCTCCATGCTTCCGTCGGTCTCGATGTCGAGGATGATCTTGTCGTAGTTGGTGGACTGCTCCACGCGGGTGGGCTCCACGGTGTAGGTGCAACGACGAACCGGCGAGAAAATCGCGTCGATCGGAATCACACCGATCACCTTGCGCGTGTCACGATCGCTCGACATGTAGCCCTTGCCGCGCTCGACCGTGAGGTCGACGACGAGACGGCCCTTCGGCGACAACGTCGCAATGCGCTGGCTCTTGTTGAGGATCTCCACGCCTGCAGGACACGGAATGTCCGCGGCGGTCACTTCGGCCGGGCCCTTGATGTCGAGGGTGATCACGACAGGCTCATCGGTCTCGGAGACGACGACGATGTCCTTCAAGTTGAGGATGATCTCGGTGACATCCTCGGTGATCCCTTCGATCGTGTCGAATTCGTGCAACGCAGATTCGAACTTGACCGTGGTGATTGCTGCACCAGGGATCGACGAAAGGAGCATGCGGCGCATCGAGTTGCCGATGGTGTGGCCGAGACCCGGCTCCAACGGTCCGATCGAGAACTTCTGCCGATTGTTCTCCGCGACGCCGATGGCTTCCACGGTGGGGCGCTGAATGACGAGCATGTGCTTCTCTCCTTAGGGGGTTACTTCGAGTAGAGCTCGACGATGAGCTGCTCACGGACGGGGACATCGATGTGCTCACGCTGCGGCAAGTCGCGCACCGTGACAAGGCGGCCGGCTTCGCCGGTCTCCAACCAGCCCACCACCTTGCGGTCGAGGGTGTCGATGTTGTGTTGAATCACGATCATGTTCTTGGCCTTCTCGCTGAGCGAGATCATCTGGCCCTTGGTGACGCTGTACGACGGGATGTTCACACGCTTGCCGTCCACCATCACCAGACCGTGACTGACGAACTGACGAGCCTGCGGACGAGTGCTCGCCCAACCTGCGCGGTACACGACGTTGTCGAGACGGCACTCGAGCAGGCGCAACAGGTTTTCACCGGTTGGGCCGGCGAGACGGGTTGCCTGCTCATACATCTTGCGGAACTGACGCTCGAGCACGCCGTAGATGTACTTGGCCTTCTGCTTTTCTTGCAGCTGGGTGAGGTACTCGCTGCCGGCGCCACGGCGACGGGTGCGACCGTGCGTTCCCGGGGGGAACGGACGACGCTCGAGCGCCTTGGAGCCCTTGGCGTTTTCGAAGACGTTGACGCCAAGACGACGCGAGATACGAACTTTGGGACCGGTGTAACGAGCCATGATTACGGCCTCTTCCGCTTCGGCTGGAGGCAACCGTTGTGCGGCACAGGAGAGACGTCCTTGATGCCGGACACTTCGATGCCCAGGTTTTGAATCGAACGAAGCGCGGTGTCGCGGCCAGAGCCCGGACCCTTCACGTGCACTTCGGCACGGCGCAAACCCTGATCCATCGCTGCACGACCAGCCTTTTCGGCGGCCATCTGCGCGGCAAACGGAGTCGACTTGCGCGAGCCGGAAAAGCCCACGCCGCCGGACGACGCCCAGGAAATCACGTTGCCCTCGGTGTCGGTGATCGAAACGATCGTGTTGTTGAACGAACTCTTGATGTGCACGATGCCCGACGCCACGTTGCGGCGGTCGCGCTTGCGCTTGCGGGGTGCTGGAGCCTTTGCCATTGCTTACTTCCTCACTGCCATCTTCTTGTTGGCCACGGTCTTCTTCGGTCCCTTGCGGGTGCGCGCATTGGTGTGGGTGCGCTGACCACGCACGGGCAGACCCTTGCGGTGGCGCACGCCCTGGTAGGAACCGATCTCGATCTTGCGCTTGATATCGGTCTGCACGTCGCGACGCAGGTCACCTTCGACGGTGAGGTTGTTCTCGATGTACAAACGGATCTTGTTGACCTCGGAGTCCGTGAGGTCACGAACACGTGTGCTCGGGTTGAGGTCGAGCTCAGCGCACATCTTCTGTGAGGTGCTGCGGCCGATGCCAAAGATGTAGGTAAGTGCCACTTCCAAGCGCTTCTCGCGCGGGATGTCGACTCCGGAAATACGTGCCATGTGTTGTCCTTCTCAGCCCTGGCGCTGCTTGTGGCGCGGGTTCTCGCAAATCACCATCACGCGACCATGGCGACGAATGACCTTGCACTTCTCGCAGATCTTCTTGACGCTCGGTTTTACTTTCACTGTTGCCTCGTGATTCCTATTTGCTCGTACTAATTACTTGTGTCGGTAGGTGATGCGGCCTCTGGTCAGGTCATACGGTGTGAGTTCCACCTGGACCTTGTCTCCCGGCAGGATGCGGATGTAATTCATTCGCATCTTTCCCGAGATGTGAGCCAGAACCGTGTGGCCGTTGTCGAGTTCGACCCGAAACATTGCGTTGGGCAATGATTCGGTGATTGTGCCCTCCAGCACAATCGCATCTTCCTTGTTTTTCGGCAGAACACTCTCCTCGACACGCGATCTGGTTGGTGCTTTTTGGGTGGTACACCCTCCCAAAAGGCGAAGGGTGACTCTATCGGCGGGACTATGTACCCGAAAACCCCGAATTCACGCCTTGGTGACGCCCTCAACGGCCACGACCAGCCGCGCGAACACCTCGTCGGGCGTGCCCACGCCATTGACGACGGCCAGCACCGACTTGGCCCGGTAGTAGTCGATCAGCGGGGCGGTCTGCTGGTCGTAGAGGTCAAGGCGCTTGTTGATCGCCGCCGGGGTGTCGTCCGCCCGCTGAGTCACCGCTCCCCCACATTTGTCACACTTCCACGGGCTGGGCTCGCTTCCGGTAGCCACGTAATTGGCCTCACACTGCTCGCAGGTACGGCGGGCCGACAACCTGCTCACCACCAACTCGCGATCCACCGCAAGGTCGATCACCAGGTTCACGGGGCGGGCACGGCTGATGTCGTCGAACGATTGCGCTTGGCTGACCGTGCGCGGGAAACCGTCCAATACATATCCAGCCGTGCGCGCATCAGGTTCACCGAGTCGACCCTGCACGAGGCTCACCATCAACTCGTCATCCACCAACTGGCCGGCGTCAAGCACCTGCTTCACTGCCCTGCCAAGAACCGAATCCTGGCGGACAGCAGCGCGAAGCATCTCTCCCGTAGAGATGTGTGGCACACCGAAGTGTTCGGCAATGCGCCGACACTGCGTGCCCTTGCCCGCGCCTTGGCGGCCAAGCATGACGATGCGAAGTCCAGTTGACATGTGATGTCCGTTCGTTTCGTACCTTACGGGGTACGGACTACTTGAGGAACCCCTCGTAGTTTCGCTGCATCAACTGGCTGTCGATCTGCCGCATCAACTCGAGGGCCACGCCCACCGCAATCAACACAGTGGTGCCGGCAAAGGGGAATGTCTGCACGTCGCCCACCCACAACACGATGTACGGGGTGATCGCGATGAAGGCGACGAACATCGCGCCAGGAAGAGTGATGCGGTTGACCGTCTTGCCGAGGAACGACTCGGTCTGCGGGCCGGGACGAATTCCGGGAACGAAACCACCCTGCTTGCGCAGCTGATCGGCTTGACGAATCGGATCGAACGCGATCGAGTTATAGAAGTAGGCGAAGGCGATGATCATCAGGAAGAACACCGAGATGTACAGCAAGTTCTGGCTGTTCACGAGGTAGTCGTTGACGAAGCCGGCGATCGACCCACGCCATCCCTCGGCCGAACCGAGCATGTTGGTGAACAACACCGGCAACAACAGCACCGAGCTGGCGAAGATGATCGGCACCACGCCGGACTGATTCACCTTCAGTGGAATGTAAGTGTTCTGTCCCCCGTACATCTTGCGGCCCACCAGACGCTTGGCGAACTGAACGGGAATACGACGCTGACCGAGATCCACACGAACGACAGCGACGAGGATTGCCAGCGTCACTGCAATGAGAATCACAAACACGAGGCCTTTGCGGGTCTCGAGTAGTGAGTAATAGGAATACGGCAGGTCGGCCACGACGGAGGCGAAGATCAACATCGACATTCCGTTGCCAATTCCGCGCTGGCTGATCAATTCACCAATCCACATCAAGAATGCGGTGCCAGCGACCAACGTGGGGATCACGAGCAACGCTCGTGGCATGAACGGATCGAGCAACACGATGTCGGGAACGTTGGCGACCGAGCCGAAGAACGCCGAGCCGTTGCCCTGACCGAAGATGAATGTGAGACCGGCTGCCTGCAGCAACGCAATTCCGATGGCCACGTAACGCGTCCATTGGGTGATCTTGCGCTGACCGACGGCGCCCTCTTGCTGCCACTGCTCCAACTTCGGAATCACCACGCCGAGCACCTGCATGATGATGCTCGCGGTGATGTACGGCATGATGCCGAGCGCAAAGATGGAGAAGCTGCCAAAGGCACCACCCGAGAACAGGTTGAGGAAGCCCAGTGCGCCTTGCGAACGTGAAGCTTCGCGCAACTGCTCGACCGCCTGACCGTCGATGCCGGGAACGCGCAGCGACACGCCGAAGCGGTAAACCATCAACATCGCCAACGTGAACAGGATCTTGTTGCGCAGATCGTCCACTCGAAAGACGTTCTTGATGGTGCTCAGCATGGCCAAGGCCTCCGTATGGATTAGCGGTTGGTGAACTGGTTACCACGGGCCGCAGGACGCGGGCCCTTGTGCGGCAAGGGCAGGATCGTCACGCTGCCACCGGCCTTGGTGATCGCCTGCTCGGCCGACTTGGACACGGCATGCGCCGAAACCTTGACGGCCTTGGTGATCTTGCCACGACCGAGCACCTTGATAAGGGTGCCCTTGTGGGCGACGCCACTCTTCACGAGCGATGCAGGATCAACCTCGGGAAGGTTGAGCGAATCGATCGAGTCGAGGTTGACGGCGTAGTACTCCACGCGGAACGGGTTGTTGAAGCCCTTCAACTTCGGCACGCGCTGCTTGAGTGGCATCTGACCACCTTCGAAGCCGCGAGCAACCGTGTTGCGGGCGTACTGACCCTTGGTACCACGGCCTGCGGTCTTACCGCCCTTGCCACCGATACCGCGGCCGACCCGCTTCGGCTTCTTCTTCGCGCCGGCTGACTGCCTGAGTTCGTCTACGCGCATGTCTACTTACCTTCCGTTACTTCGATCAGGTGGGGAACTCGCGCGATCATGCCGCGAATCTCGGGGCGATCGGGCAACGTATTGGTCTGTCCGATTCCGCGCAGACCGAGGGCGCGCAACGTGGCGCGGTTCTTCGGCTTGTTGCCGATCTCGGAGCGCACTTGGGTCACCGTCAACGTTGCACCGGTGAGCTTCGGCTTCACGCGCGGAACGCGCTTCGTCGAGGTGTTGCCCGACGCGGCCTTCTTTTCCGCGGCAGCAAGACGAGCAGCAGCTTCGCGCTTCTTGCCCTGCGGCTTGCGATCCTTGGTCGTACGACCCGGCTTCTTGAACGCCACCATTAGTGCGCTCCCGACTTCTTGCGATCGTTGTACGCCTTGAGCAAGCCCTTCGGCACGAAGCTTTCGGCCGGAATTCCGCGGCGACGCGCGACCTCATCCGGACGCTGCAACGACTTCAAGCCGTTGATCGTGGCGCGAGCAACGTTGATCGCATTTGGCGAACCGAGCGACTTGGCGAGCACGTCGTGCACACCAGCCTCTTCAAGGATGATGCGAGCAGCACCACCGGCGATGACTCCGGTACCGGGAGCAGCGGGCTTCAACAGCACGCGGCCGGCACCGTTGATGCCAAGAATCTGGTGTGTGATCGTCGAACCGGCGAGCGGAACGTTGAACACGTTGCGCTTTGCTTCCTCGGTGCCCTTCTGAATGGCCAACGGAACTTCCTTGGCCTTGCCGTAACCGAGACCGACGCGACCGGCGCCGTCACCCACCACGACGAGCGCGGTGAACGAGAAGCGACGACCACCCTTAACCACCTTGGCCACGCGGTTGATGTGCACCACGCGTGACTCACGGAGTTGACCGGGTTCGGTGACCCGTTGTGCTTGCGATGTGTCAGTCATTAGAACTCCAAACCTGCCTCTCGGGCGGCATCTGCCGCCGCTGCCACTCGACCGTGATAGAGGAATCCACCGCGGTCGTACACCACCTTCGTCACACCGGCCTTCTTGGCTCGCTCGGCCACTAGCGTGCCGACGCGCTTGGCCGCCTCCACCGTGGAGCCCGTTCCGGCCTTACGCAGATCTGGCTCGACCGTCGAAGCCGACGCGAGCGTGTGACCTGCGAGATCGTCAATCACCTGGATCGTGATGTGCTTGTTGCTACGGAACACGGCCAAACGGGGGCGCTCGGCAGTGCCCGTGATCTTCTTGCGCACGCGACGGTGCCGACGGAGTCGGCCCGAGTGGCGCTGGCTTGCTGCGGTTGTCATCTCTTCGTCTCCCGTTTACTTCTTGCCGGTCTTGCCCGCTTTGCGCAGGACTCGCTCATCGACGTAACGCACACCCTTGCCCTTGTACGGCTCCGGCTTGCGAATCTCACGGATGTTGGCGGCCACCTGACCGACCACTTCCTTGTCGGCACCCTTGACGATCACCTTGGTCTGTGCAGGCACTTCGAAGGTGACGCCGGCCGGTGCTTCGAACACCACCGGGTGAGAAAACCCGAGTGCCAGCTTCAACTTGTTCGGGCCTTGCGCTTCTGCGCGATAACCGACGCCGATGATGTCGAGCTCCTTCACGAAGCCCTCCGTCACGCCAACCAGCATGTTGTTCATCAAGGTGCGTACAAGTCCGTGACGCGCACGCGCGTCACGCTCGTCGTTGTCACGAGTGACGACGACGGTGTCGGCTTCACGAGCCACCGACACGCCATCTGGCAACTCGCGGCTGAGTGAACCCTTGGGGCCCTTCACCGTCACCGTGCGACCGGCGATCGTGACATCGACGCCCGAAGGCACCTGGACCGGGGAATTTCCGATACGAGACATCAGTTGTTCTCCTCTGTTACCAAACGAAGCACATGACTTCGCCACCGACGTTGCGCTGGCGCGCCTCGCGGTCGGTCATGAGCCCTTGGCTGGTGGACAGGACGGCGACGCCGAGACCGCCGAGTACGCGAGGCACTTCGGTGGCGGCGCGGTACACCCGCAAACCGGGGGTGGACACTCGCTTGATTCCCGAGATCGTGCGCTGACGATCGTCGGAGTACTTGAGGCCGACCTTCAGTTGCTTCACCGGGCCGGCATTGTCGACCACCTGGAAGTCGGAAATGTAACCCTCGCGCTTGAGGATCTCGGCGAGAGCGACCTTCTGCTTCGACGACGGCATGGTGACGTCGTCCTTCATCGCGGCATTCGCATTGCGAATGCGGGTGAGCATGTCGGAGATGGGATCAGTCATCATGAGCGATCACCAACTCGCCTTGGTCAAACCGGGGATCTCGCCCGCATGCGCCATCTTGCGCAGGCACAGGCGGCACAGGCCGAACTTGCGGTACACCGCACGCGCGCGGCCGCACTTCTGGCAGCGCGTGTAGGCGCGCACCTTGAACTTCGGTGTGCCGTTCGCCTTGTTGACGAGTGATTTCTTTGCCATTTGGGTGTGCCCTCTCGTTACTTCTTGCCGGCTCGGCCCTTGGCCTTGCCGCGCGACTTTTTGACGGAGGCTGGTGCCTCGCCCTTACGGAATGGGAAACCGAACGCATCGAGCAGCGCTTTGCCGTCGAGGTCGGTCGTTGCGGTGGTGACAATGGTGATGTCCATACCGCGAGTGGTATCGACCTTGTCGTAATCGATCTCGAGGAACACCAACTGCTCGGTGAGACCGAACGTGTAATTGCCGTTGCCATCCCACGACTTGCCCGGCAGACCGCGGAAGTCGCGGATACGTGGGATCGCCACGCTGATCAAACGGTCGAGGAACTCCCACATGCGGTCGCCACGCAGCGTCACCTTGGCACCGATGGCCTGGTTCTCACGCAGCTTGAAGGCGGCGATTGAGGTGCGCGACTTGGTGACGATCGGCTTCTGACCGGAGATGGCGGTCAAGTCGGCCACGGCACCGTCAATCAGCGACGATTGCTGGGTGGCACGACCAACGCCCATGTTGATGACGATCTTCTCGAGGGTCGGCACTTGCATGACGTTCTTCACTCCGAGCTCTTTGATCAGCTCGGCGCGAACGACATCGTGGTAGTGCGCCTTCAGGCGGGGAACGTACGTAGTGGTGCTCATCAGATCTCGTCTCCGGTGCGCTTCGCGACGCGCACCTTGGTGCCGTCACTCTTGACCTTGTAACCGACGCGGGTGGGCTTGCCCTTGTGCACGAGCATCACGTTCGATGCATTGATCGGCATGTCCTTGTCCACGATTCCACCAGTGTTCGCCGCGGTTCCGCGGGAGGCGAGGTGACGCTTGGCGGTGTTCACACCGGCCACGATCACCTTGTTCTCCTTGGGTTGCACGGAGATGATTTCTCCCTGCTTGCCCTTGTCCTTACCCGCGATCACGATCACGGTGTCGCCCTTCTTCAACTTCATGACTACAACACCTCCGGGGCCAGCGAAATGATTCGCATGAACTTCTTGTCACGCAACTCGCGACCGACAGGTCCGAAGATGCGGGTGCCGCGCGGGGTGAGGTCTTCCTTGATCAACACGGCGGCGTTTTCGTCGAAGCGGATGTAGCTGCCGTCGGGACGACGCTTTTCCTTCTTCGTACGCACCACCACGCAACGAACGACTTCACCCTTCTTCACGCCAGCGCCGGGGATCGCGTCCTTGACGGTGCCAATGAACACGTCACCGATCGAGGCATAACGACGGCGGGTGCCGCCGAGAACCTTGATCACGAGCACTTCACGAGCGCCCGAGTTGTCGGCTACGCGGAGACGGGATTCCTGCTGAATCACTTCGCACGCTCCAATACTTCGATCAGGCGCCAGCGCTTCTGCTTGGAGAGCGGGCGGGTTTCCATCACGCGCACGCGGTCGCCCACCTGCGCGTCGTTGGCCTCGTCGTGTGCGTACAGCTTCTTGGTGCGCTGCACGAACTTGGCGTACTTCGGATGACGAACACGCTCGACGATCGAGATGACGATCGTCTTGTCCATCTTGCTCGACACCACGATGCCCTCGCGGACCTTGCGTGCCTGGCGAACTTCAGTGCTGGTTGTTTCAGTCATTTCGATTCTCACTTCGCTTCTGCCGCAGCGATTTCGCGCTGACGGATCAGGGTGTTGATTCGGGCGATCTGGCGACGCACCTTGCCCAACTCCGACGAAGAGTCGAGTTGTCCGGTGGCGTGGCGGAAGCGCAGGTTGAGCGCCTCCTGCTTGGTCACCCGCAGCTCTTCCACGAGGGAAGCCAGGTCGAGTTCCTTCAATTCCTTCAATTCACGAGCCATCTCAGATCATCTCCTCACGGCTGATCACACGGGCCTTGATCGGCAACTTCTGCACGGCGCGATCGAGGGCCTGGTGAGCGACTGCCGACTCGGGGTACGACAACTCAAACAGGATGCGACCGGGCTTGACCACGGCCACCCACAACTCGGGGTTTCCCTTGCCGGAACCCATGCGAGTTTCAGCTGGCTTTTTGGTCACCGACTTGTCGGGGAACACGTTGATCCACACCTTGCCACCACGCTTGATGTGGCGGGTCATGGCGATACGCGCAGCTTCGATCTGACGCGCGGTGATCCAACCCGGCTCGAGAGCCTGGATGCCGTACTCGCCGAACGCCAACTCGGTGGCACCCTTGGAAATTCCTCCGGTGCGGCCGCGATGGTGCTTGCGGTGCTTGACCTTCTTCGGCGACAACATGTCAGCCCTCCCGTCCGAACTTCGGCGTCTCGTGCGAATCCACAATTCGACGCTGGATGTCCTCTTCCTCTGCGAGCAACCGCTCGAACTCGGGATCAGCTTCCTTCACGAGCGGAGTCACTTCGATCTCTTCGACGTCCGCACTACGCGGGCCAGCCGAGGTCACGACGCGCATGGTCGGCTCGATTGAACCGGAGGTCTGACCCACGGCCATCGCCGCCTCGCGCGCGATGCGCTCATCGGACACGCTCTTGTACGGCAAGATCTCGCCCTTGTACAACCACACCTTCACACCAATACGACCAGCGGAAGTCGCAGCCTCGCGGAAGCCGTAGTCGATGTCGGCGCGCAACGTGTGCAACGGCACGCGACCCTCGCGGTACCACTCAGTGCGGCACATTTCTGCACCACCGAGACGACCGGAGCACTGGATACGAATGCCTTCTGCACCGTACTTCTGTGCGTTCTGCACCGCGCGCTTCATGGCGCGACGGAAGGCGATGCGGTTTACCAACTGATCAGCCACACCCTGGGCGACGAGTGCCGCGTCGAGTTCAGCCTGCTTGATCTCGGTGATGTTCAACTGCACCTTGTTGTTGCCCGTCATCTTGGTCAACCCTGCGCGCAACTCATCGGCCTTCTGACCCTTACGACCGATCACGATGCCGGGGCGCGCGGTGTGCACGTCGATGCGCAGCTTGTCGCGGGTGCGCTCGATCTCGATGCGGCTAACGGCGGCGTCGGCCAATTGCGTGTTCAAGTACTCGCGGATCTTCCAGTCCTCGGTGAGGTACTGGCGATATTCCTTGGTCGAGAACCAACGACTCTTCCAGTCGGTCGTGACTCCCAGGCGGAAGCCGTACGGATTGATCTTCTGGCCCATCAGTTCTCCTCGCCGGACTCGGTCTTGGCGTCTTCGGTGGTGGTGTCGTCGGCTGGTGCGTCGGCGGCCGGCTTTTGGGCAGCCTTCGCCCGCGCGCGGCTGGCGGCGACGCGTGCCGAACGACCAGACGTCTTGGCTTGGCCCTTCGCGCTCATCTTCGCCTCGCGCACGGCCAACTGCTCTGCACCCATCGTCTCCACGACGATCGTGATGTGACAGGTGCGCTTGAAGATGGCGCCGGCGCGGCCCTTAGCGCGCGGACGGAACCGCTTCAACGTCGGACCTTCGTCGGCGAAGCACGCCTTCACGTACAAGTCGTCGGCGTCTTTTGAATCGTTGTTCACGGCGTTGGCAACGGCAGAGGCGAGAAGCTTGCGCACGTCGTGCGCGGCGTCACGCTGCATCAACGCAAGCATGTTGTCGGCCGACTTCACATCCAAACCACGCACATGGTTCAACACCATGCGCACCTTGCTCGCCGACATCCGCACGTTCATCGCCTTGGCGCGGGTGCCGCTCGACACGCCCGCCTTGCGCGTTGCTTCGTTCAACTTTGGACCGGTCATGGCTTACTTCTTCGCTGCCGCTGCAGGAGCTGCGGCCTTCTCTTGTGACGAGTGGAACTTGAAGGTGCGCGTCGGCGAGAACTCGCCGAGCTTGTGACCCACCATCGACTCGCTGACGTACACGGGTACGTGCTTGCGACCGTCGTGCACGGCGAACGTATGGCCCACCATGTCGGGGATGATCGTGCTGCGGCGCGACCACGTCTTGATCACCTTGCGATCGCCACTTTCGTTCATGGCGTCGACCTTCTTCAACAGGTGCTCGTCCACGAAGGCACCCTTTTTCAAACTGCGAGACATGTATTAACCCCGTGCCTTTCCGGAACGACGACGACGAACGATGAGCGACTGCGACGCTTTGTTCTTGTTGCGCGTGCGACGCTCGGGCTTGCCCCATGGCGACACCGGCGGACGACCACCGGAGGTCTTGCCCTCGCCACCACCCATGGGGTGATCGACGGGGTTCATGGCCACACCGCGAGACTGCGGACGCACACCCTTCCAACGGTTGCGACCGGCCTTGCCCACCTTGATCAACTCGTGCTCGGCATTGCCCACCTCGCCCACCGTGGCGCGGCAGTCGATCGGGACGCGACGCATTTCCGAGCTCGGCATGCGCAACGTGGCGTAGGCGCCTTCCTTGGCGACGAGCTGCACGGCCATGCCTGCGGAGCGAGCAACCTTGCCACCCTGACCGGGACGCAATTCAATGTTGTGCACCATCGTGCCCACCGGCATGTAGCGCAGCGGCATCGCATTGCCCACCTTGATGTCGGCCTTCGGGCCACTCTGCACGCGCATACCTACCTCGAGACCCTTCGGGGCAAGGATGTAGGACTTGGTGCCGTCGGCGTAGTGCAACAGCGCGATACGGCAGGTGCGGTTCGGGTCGTACTCGATCGCGGCAACCTTGGCGTCGTAGAGGTCGTAGTTGCGCTTGAAGTCGACCACGCGGTACTGCTGCTTGTGGCCACCACCTTGGTGACGCGAGGTGATGCGACCGTGTGCGTTGCGACCACCCTTGCTCGTCTTCTTGCGAACGAGGGTCTTCTCCGGCTTCGACTTGGTGATGTCGGCGAAGTCCGACGTCGTCTGGAAGCGGCGTCCTGCGCTCGTTGGTCTGCGTTTACGAATTGCCATTGCCCATTCCTCAGTTCTCGAACAGCGGGATCTCGTTGCCCGCTTCCAGGGTGACGATTGCGCGCTTGGAATCGGCGCGACGGCCGAAGCGGTTGGTGCCGCGCGTCTGGCGCACCTTGCCACGTCGGTTGAGCGTGTTCACGCTGCGCACCTTGACGTTCCAAATCGACTCGACGGCGTCGCTGATTTCCGGCTTGCTCGCCAGCGGATCCACCTCAAAGGTGTACGTGCCCTTGTCCATCAACGCGTAGGTCTTCTCCGAGATGATGGGGCGAAGGATGATGTCGCGAGGATCTTTCACTTCGAGGCCTCCAAGGTCTTCGTCTTCGGCAGGCTGGCCTGGGTGAACACCAGCCAGTCGTTGCACAACACGTCGTACGCGTTCAACTCGTTCGTCTGCACCACCTGCACGTTGCTGATGTTGCGGAACGACTTCGAAGCCATCTCGTCAGTGCGCTCCACCACCACCATCACCTTGCCGTCGACGCCGAGCGAGTCGAGCAACGCGGAGGCGAGCTTGGTGCTCGGCTTGTCGAAGCCGAAAGCATCAACGACGACCACGCGGTTGTCGAGGGCGCGATCAGACAACGCCGAACGGAGGGCGAGAGCGATCATCTTCTTCGGCGTCTTCTGCGAGTACTTGCGCGGCTTCGGGCCGAGAGCAACGGCACCACCACTGAAGTGCGGCGCGCGGATCGAACCCTGACGGGCGTTACCCGTGCCCTTCTGACCGAACGGCTTTTTGCCACCACCGCGAACTTCCGAACGGGTCTTCGTGCTCTGCGTACCGGCACGACGATGCGCCAACTGCGCGGTGACGACTTGGTGCATCACCGACACGTTCGGCTCGATTCCGAAATACTCCTGCGGCAAGCTGACGTTGCCCGTCTTCGGCGCACTTGCCTTCTTCTCCGTTGCGCCTTCGGCACTCTTCTTGGCGGCCGACTTCTTGGCAGGAGCCTTCTTTGCTACCGCCTTTTTGGCGGCTGCTTTCTTCGCTGTCGCCATGGCTTACTTCTTTCCCTTCACCGCGTTACGCACGATCACGACGCCACCGTTCGGTCCGGGCACGGAGCCCTTCACGAGCAGTAGTCCGCGCTCGGCATCGGCTTGCACGACTTCGAGGTTCAACGTGGTCGTCTGCTGGTGACCGAGGTGACCGGCCATGCGCAGACCCTTGAACACGCGACCGGGGAACGAGCACGAACCGATCGAGCCCGGTGCACGGTGGTGCTTGTGGTTACCGTGGCTTGCGCCCTGACCACCGAAGTTGTGACGCTTCATGCCACCGGCGAAACCCTTACCGCGACTGACGGCGATCACGTCCACCTTCTCACCCGGGGCGAGCGTGTCCACGGTGATCTCCTGTCCCACTTCGAAACCATCCACTGAGTCGAGACGCAACTCGACGAGCTTGCGACCGCTCTGCACATTGGCCTTGGCGAAGTGACCGGCTTGCGCCTTAGTCATCTTCTTGGCGTCCTTCTGGCCGTAGGTGACTTGCAGCGCGCTGTATCCATCGCGCTCGCCCGTCTTCACCTGCACGACTCGGGCTGGTTCGACGCGCAACACGGTCACGGGGATCACGCGCTGGTCATCACTCCACACCTGTGTCATGCCGACCTTCTCGCCGACGATTGCTTTTTGTGCCATAACGGCGACCCTTTTCTTCAAACTCGAGTGTTCGTTGCAACCGACGTTTCACCGATGCCATTCACGCAAATGCTCCGCTCGGCATGGCCGGCGGAGCACCGTAAATGGTGGTGCTGCGCAGTTCCCTTTCGGGCTTGCGCAGACGTCGGTTGTGACGTCTTGCCCGCAGTCAAACCCTGATGGGGGCTCAAATGCGGACTTGTGACTCTATCTGCGACCTTCCCTGCTCCCACCCGGGCGGGGGTCGAATTCGGGGCTGGTTGGCCCCTCCGGAGCTAGCTTTCGCGGGCCTCCAGGGTGGCCGTCACCGTCACCCGTTCCCCCTCTCGGGAAAGCTGGATTTCCACCACCTGGCCGGGTTCACAGTCCCGGATGGCCGCCACCAGGCCGGCCTGGCCGTCGATCGGCTCCCCATCCACGCTCAGCACTACGTCGCCCTCGCGAATTTCAGCTCGCGAGGCCGGCGAATTGGGCTGCACGCTCGTGATCACCGCTCCCTGACCGCCGTCTTCACGGCGATCCACGCTTACTCCGAGGTACCCCTCCACGCGCTGGCCGTTGCCGGCCTGGCTCCGCAGTTGATCGACTACCCGCAGGATTTCCTCCACCGATATGGCAAAGCCCACGTTGTTGGCCGCCGAGCTGGCGTCGCCTCGGGCAACGGCCGTGTTGATGCCCACCACTTCGGCGCGCATGTTGACGAGCGGTCCCCCCGAGTTTCCGGACGAGATCGCTGCATCGGTTTGGATCAGTCGATTGAGCGCACCCGAGTCGGTGACGATCGTGCGACTGAGTGCCGACACGATTCCCGTTGTCACAGTCGGGCCTCCGTCGAGATCGAGTGCATAGCCGATTGCCACCACTTCATCACCAATCCGCACGGTTTCGGGTTGGGCAAACGTTGCCGGCTTCAAACCAGTGGCGGCGATTCGCAACAACGCGAGGTCGTTGCCGGCATCTGCAGCCACGACACGAGCAGTACGCGGCTCAGTTTCACCCGCAAAACGCACACGAACTTCATCAGCGCCTTCCACCACGTGGGCATTCGTGAGAATCTCACCACTCGCCGACAACACCACACCCGAGCCCACTGATTCGCCAGGTCCAAACCCTTCGTCGACGACGGCAGAAATCGTCACCACGCTGTCGGCCATCGCATTCGCCACTTGAGCCACCGGTGAATCACCGACACTCGGATCGTTCGGTTTGACCGCACTGGTGACCACGGGGGAAATCGTCGTGCCGTCGATGGTCGTGTCAGCAGAGGTCCAACCGGCTTCGTTGGCGATGAACGAGCCGCCAATACCGGCCACCAAACCGACGAGAAGAGCGAGCAGCGTCACGCCAGCTCTGCCGAGTGGCTTGTCACTAGGTGTCGGCTCCATCTGCGGCGGTGGAAACGAACTCGACGGCGAATTATGCGTCGGCTCGAGCGAGGGAAAGGGGTTCTGCGGTGCTGGGGGTTGCGACCAATCAGTCATGGATATTTTTCTACCACTCAACGAGTAAGTTCGCCCTGATGAGCGGCTTCAACATTCGCAACGCCGTGGTGGCCGACGCCGAAGCCATACGTACTATCTACAACCACGAGGTGGAGCACGAAACTTCCACCTTCGACCTGGTACCCCGCAGCCTCCAGGCTCAGCGCGACTGGATCCAGGCTCGCAGCGGCGCGTTCTCGGCGCTGGTGGCGGTGGACGAATCGGGCGAAGTCGTCGGCTTTGGTGCGCTTTCGGAATATCGCGATCGCGCTGCCTACAGCACCACGGTCGAGAACTCGGTGTACGTCCGCCGTGACATGTCTCGTCGCGGCATCGGCAAGGCACTCCTCACCGCACTCCTCGACCAAGCCGAAGCATCGGGTTTCCACTCGGTGATCGCCCGCATCGAAGCATCCGGGGCGGCATCTCGTGCGTTGCACGAGTCGTGCGGCTACCAGTTGGTGGGAATAGAACGCGAAGTGGGTCGCAAGTTTGGACGCTGGATGAGTGTGGCACTCATGCAGTGCCTACTGCACGAAAGAGGCGCGAACTAGCCGAGCTTGATTTCGATGTCGACGCCCGCCGGCAACTCGATGCGCTGGAGGCTGTCGATCGTCTTCGCGTTCGGATCGACGATGTCGATCAGACGCTTGTGGATTCGCATTTCAAAGTGCTCGCGCGAATCCTTGTCCACGTGTGGCCCACGGATCACCGTGTAACGGTGATTGTCCGTGGGCAACGGGATCGGGCCCCGCACCGTCGCGTTGGTTCGCGCCACCGTCTCGACGATCTTCTTGGAAGATTCGTCGATGATCTGGTGGTCGAAAGCCTTCAGACGGATGCGGATGCTCGAAGACATGTGGAGTTACTTGATGATCTTCGTTACGCGACCGGCACCAACGGTGCGGCCACCTTCACGGATGGCGAAACGGAGACCCTCGTCCATGGCGATCGGCTTGCCGAGCTCCACGGTCATGGTCACGTTGTCACCAGGCATCACCATCTCGGTGCCCTTCGGCAGCTCGACGGTTCCGGTCACGTCAGTGGTGCGGAAGAAGAACTGCGGACGGTAGTTGTTGAAGAAGGGCTTGTGACGGCCACCCTCTTCCTTGGTCAAGACGTAGACCTGACCTTCAAAGTTGGTGTGCGGAGTGATCGAACCGGGGGCGCACAGCACCTGACCGCGCTCGACTTCTTCCTTCTTCGTACCGCGCAATAGCGCGCCGATGTTGTCGCCGGCCTGACCTTCGTCGAGCAACTTGCGGAACATCTCGACACCCGTGCAGGTGGTCTTCTGCGTGTCGCGCAGACCAACGATTTCGATTTCGTCGCCGGTGTGTACACGACCCTGCTCCACCTTGCCGGTGACCACGGTGCCACGACCGGTGATCGTGAAGACGTCTTCGATCGGCATGAGGAACGGCTTGTCGAGCTCACGCTTCGGCTCCGGAATGAACTCGTCGCAAGCGTGGATCAGATCCATGATCTTCTCCTGCCAAGCGGCGTCACCCTCGAGGGCCTTCAACGCCGAGACGCGAACCACGGGGGCGTCGTCGCCGGGGAACTCGTACTGGTTGAGCAGGTCGCGAACTTCGACCTCCACCAACTCGAGGAGCTCCTCGTCTTCCACCATGTCGGACTTGTTCAGCGCTACGACGATGTAGGGCACACCCACCTGACGGGCAAGCAGCACGTGCTCGCGGGTCTGGGGCATCGGGCCGTCGGTGGCGGCAACCACGAGGATTGCGCCGTCAACCTGGGCGGCACCGGTGATCATGTTCTTGATGTAGTCGGCGTGACCTGGCATGTCGACGTGTGCGTAGTGACGCTTCTCCGACTCGTATTC
>Ga0129336_10000681_pt1 | contig 20039 bp, 8 predicted proteins | sample CPB6_02_DNA_FD_96878 | JGI IMG/M metagenome (GOLD analysis project Ga0129336, IMG submission 96878) | Freshwater to marine salinity gradient microbial communities from Chesapeake Bay, USA - CPBay_Sum_0.6_0.2_DNA | ecosystem: Environmental > Aquatic > Marine > Coastal | place: USA: Chesapeake Bay... | reverse complement strand
CTGGCCAGCCAGAACGTCATGGCGGCGTTTGGCACCGGCAACGACAAGAACTTCCACGAATACATCCGCGCCTGCGTAGAGAAAATGTCCTCCGAGAAAACCCCGATCAAAGTACCCTCCAGCTTCGGCTGGCAAGACGACCACACCTTTGTCTACGCTGGCAAGGTCTACAGCCCCAACGCCCAGCCGGTCATGGTGCCCATGTCGGAGCTAGCCAACATCGTCAGCAACACCCAGCCCACGGGCTCGATGGAGAACTGGCGCAAGGTGGTAGACATGCTGGTGCGGCGTCAAATGTGGGATCAGCTGGCCGTCATGATGGCAAGCGCAGCTTCACCCCTGATGGGATTCACAGGGCTGTTCGGATGTACAGTGCACGTTGCCTCGTCCGAGTCAGGTACGGGTAAGTCCCTATCGCTGGATGCAGGGGCGTCGATCTGGGGTCACCCGGTGCACTACCGCACAGGGGCGGGGACTTCTGCTGTTGCGATGCAGCAACGGTTAGGGTTACTACGCAGCATGCCACTCATCACCGATGAGATCACGACCAACAACCGCAAGGACTTTGAGTGGTTCCCGGCGTTCCTATTCAGTATGAGCGAAGGGCGCGGCAAAGAGCGCATGGAGTCGGGCACCAACCGCGAGCGGCTAAACCTGTCTATCTGGGCGGCGTTGGCCATCATGTCGTCGAACCGTGGGGCTATGGACTATCTGGCCGGAGCCCGGGACCATGCGTCTGAGGGCGAGCTACGCCGCCTGATCGAGTTTGCCATGGACCAGAAGCTGGACTGGACTCAGGACGAGATCAACCTCATCAAGTCGCTACACAGCAACTACGGGCTGGCTGGCAATATCTACGCCCAGTATCTGGTCGACCACCGCGAGGAGATCAAGGCGCTGACCAACGAGTGCGTTACCCGGATGTACACCGAGTTTAGTGCTGCCAGCGACGAGCGTTTCTGGATGGCCACAGTGGGCTGTGTTGTAGCGGCTTGCATCATATTCAAGCGGGCAGGCATTGCGACGATCCCGGTGCAGGAAATCATCGAGGCGTACAAGCGGCAGATCATCACCCTACGCGCCTGTATCAAGGGCGGCAAGCGCTCCGCTGAGGACGTGCTCAACGCCTACATCCAGGAGTACCAGGGCAAGTTTGTCGTCATCAAGTACGGCGAGAAGGCCAGCCCCGCAGCGATGTTTGGCGATGGTACCTCGGTAGGCAAACAGACTACACGCGCAGAAGTGATGGGCCGGGTCGAGCACGGCGTGACCGAGGGTGGCGTGGATTTCTACATCGAGGAGCGGCTCATGCGGATGTTCTGCTCCAACATGAGCTTCAGCTACACCAACTTCAAATCGGATATTGCCAAGCTGTTCACGGTGACGTTCATCTCCAAGAAGGATATGATGTCCAAGACCGAGGGGCCGCCGATGCGCGTGGCGGCGATCAAGATCAGCCGACACATTCACAACCTAGAAGATGTCGTACTCCAGCCGGTTATTCCCGTGGCAGTTGGTTGAGAAGGGGCAGGGGTTCTTCGTCCCCTGCCTCGACGTGGAGAAGGTGCGCAAGGCCGGACTCAACGAAGCCCTACGCCATCGCATCTTCAACGCCAAAGCCTACCCAGCCATCAAGAACCGCCTCAGCGGGGTATGGTTCTATCGGTAATCGCGTAGAACTGCTTTGCGTAGTTGTTCTCCAACAGCTTAAGCTGCTCAATTTGCCGTTCTTTCTCGGCTTCGCTGAGTCGTGGGTTGGCTGCAATTGCGCGTTCCTGCGCAAACAGCTCGCCCATTTTCTGCCGGAACTTACCCGCCATTGCCTCACCCATCAATAGGTCCGACTTCTCCCGGGCATAAGCAGCGGCTCTGTCTGGCATACCCCGCTTGATGTAGTCCTTGTAGGTCTGCTGGGCTTGAACAATCTCATCCATGCGTTCATACGCTCGGTCAATGTAGAAACGGCCCTCGGATGTCTGGAACAACCCACCAATAAACGGCTGCTTGGCTGCACCCAGCGGAACCTTTGCCCCCTCTTCACTTGAACGCAACAGCGGGTTCAACGTGCTCATCAGGGCGATCCCCAACCCACCTGTATAGCCACGAACAAAATGCTCCAGCATCAACGGCGATACGCCCACCGCACCAGTAAAACCACCCAAGGTTTTGGCAAGCTCGGTCGTCTGCGGACGGAACCGCTCACCGGCTTCCAGCTTCTTCTCACGCTCGGACTCAATCGGACCGAACTGCGTCTGGCCGTAGAAGGCTTCCAGGATAGGCTTGGGAGCCGCCGGTATGACGCTGGGAGCGGAGTTAAGCAGCAGCTTACCCATAGCCTTGATGGCTTCTTTTGCCTTAGTGTCGCCAACGGCCATGTCCACCAGCGCCTGCGGCAGGCCCATAAAGAACAAACCAACTTCAAACGGCACGGGCAGCTTGAGCGGGTCCTTGACGCCCGGGATATGTACAAAGAAGTTGGCATACCGCTCTTCCGGCTTCGCCTTCTTGTAGTCCTCGTCGTCTTGCATCATCAGCGCGTAAGCCATCGATCCCACGAACAACAAAGCGCCACGGGCTGCAATCTTGCGCTGAATTTCCAGCTGCTCCGCGTACGGCATGCGGCCACGGAACGAGCGGTACAGCACGTCCAGGCCCTGGATCTGTGCGTTAAAGAACGGAACCAGCGTGTTCATGATCTGCATGCTGGGCGACAAGCCACGGCGGCCAAAGTTCTGGGACTCCATGGCACGGAACTGCGCCTGGGCTTCGGAGAGACCCTTCTTCAAGCCGTCCTGATAGATAGTTGCGCGGGTAGCCGAGTCAGCCTGCAAGGCCATCGTGTCGAGTTTGCCCAAGAATTTGTCCCAGCCGCTGCGGCCAGCGGCCACATCGTTCAGGAACTTCTGCATGTCGGCTTCGTCGCCGGTGTAGATGTTGGAGCTAACCACAAGACCACGCATGAGCGCCAGCTCTTCTGGGCTGCGCCCAGCCCGCATATTAGCCAACTGCCTGAGCGCGTTAAAAACCGGTACCCCATCCACGCCAGACACAATAAACGCGTTAACAGGTTCACGGACCAGCTGACGCACAACGTAGGCTGGGCTACGGGTGATGAACTTGCGCAAGATAGAGGCGGGAATACCCAGCATTTTTACTACGTCAGGCACAAGCGTCTTGATACCTTCCATGCCGCGCACAATCAGCTCTGCCGGGATACCAAACGTGTCGGCGTCAATGGTGGCAAAGTGGTCAGCACCGTCAATCTTGTAGTGCACCGTGCTCGGATTAGCCAGACCAGGGCCCTTACCCATCTTGCTAACAAAGCCAGCCTTGAACAGGGCGTTGCTGGTCTCCATGGTCGACTTGTTGCGCATGGCTGCCCGGGTCAGCATGAACGTGTTTTGCACGGCGCTGGTCAGGATCGGCATGATCTTCTTGTTGTCACCCAAGAACTGCTGGAGGTCCGGGCTGTCTTTCAAGTTGCCGATGGTAATCGGGCGCTCGCCCAGCACGTTAAGTTGGACCTTGCCGTCTTCAACACGGTAGAACGAAACGTACGGCAGCTTGTTCAGACGAGCAACCTCGTCCTTGCTGAGGTAGCCACACTGCGCGGCGAAGTTAAGCAAGCCCTCGTTGTAGGCCTTGTACTCTTTCATCGCAGCTTCCATAGCTTCTGCCAGCTTGGGGTTGGCACGCATACGCGCCTGGGCGTTGGCATATTCGGCCTTGGCCGCTGCGGGGTTGTCGGACTGCAAACGCTCCCAGCCGTTGACCAAGGAGTTAGCACGCTGACCAGCAATCAGGGTAGTCAGCATCACCTCGGCTTCTTGCGGGGACATGTTGGCGGCCTTGGCTCCGCGCTCCAGGTGCTCACTCATACTCAACAGGCTCGGGCCGTCGGTAGACTCATAGCGGTACTCAACGCCGGTACTGCGCTTGTCAGCCACGATACGGACGGGGCCGCTTGTGATGAACTGGCCAGCCGCCTGGGTAACTTTGTCCCCCATACGCATAAAGTACTGGGCGTTGAACGCCTCGGTGGAGGACAGCTTACCCGCACCCTCGGCAGCAACAATACCTTTGTCAGCCGCCGCCAAAGCGTCGATGTATTGCACACGCCCAGCCAGCCCAAACAAGTTACCGCGCAGGGTATCAATCTTGCCTGGTTGATCGGTTGCCACCAGCGACGACTGCACGGGCGCTTCCCGACGGAAGATAGACGGTACGGTCTTCTCTTCAATCTTTTGCGAAGGCAAGTAGATTTCGCGGGTAAGGCGGCTGGCACGGTCGGCAATAGTCTCGATCGGGGCCGTGGACCACAGGCGGGTAAGCGCATGCCAGAGACGTTTGTACCAGGGCTGCTTGTTGATGGCGGCACGGAACTCGGCGTTAGACTGGACCTCAGACACGAACTCTTTCAGGTTTTTCAAGCCGTGCTCTTCCACCAGCGCCTTGTTCTTGCTGACCTGTTTGAAGATCGCTTCCAGCTCTTTCTTGGCGTTGCGCTGTCGGTCTGTCAGGTCCGAGTCAGGCATCGACATCACGCGCATGGTGGCAGCGTGGGTAACCTCGTGGATGATGTCCTCGTCCGTGATCTCGGTTGGACGGAAGATAACCGCGTTAAGCGACGGGCTGTAAGCGGCGGGCACCGGTTTACCATCAACAGTCAAGTCGGGGTCAATGATAACTTTAGTACGCAGTACAAGGCTACGCAGCTCCTTGGCGTTCTGTTTGATCAGGTCAGACGACCCCTCAACTGCCAGGCGGTCAAGCGCGTCCAACAAACGCCCATCCAAGATTGCCTCACGCACAGCCGGGTTGGACTCGGTGCGCGTTGCGGTGCTGGTGTACATGGTGGGCGCCAGGTCTTCGCCGTACTGACCACCGCCGGATTCTTCCAGGCGCAAGCCTTCTTCAATTGCCCGTTCCGATTTTGTCTTGAGCGGAATGTTGGGCGTCATGCCTGTGGCAACCAACGCCTGTGCGTTGCGGTATGCCTGGGTGGCCCGTTCAGCGGCTTCTTCTGCCAAGTCCAAGGTGTCTTTGGCAATCTCTTTGGCAGCAGGGGTAGTAGCCGCTTTGTATTCTTCCTGTGCAGTTTTCAAGGCAGCGTCAGCAGCACGCATACGCTCACGGGCAGCCACAACTTCCGCAGCCCCTGGCTCCGCAATCAGCTTATTGCCCTCGTCAATTTTGTCGTTGATCTGGGCTTCGGTCATGCCGTTAGTAGCGGCTTTGAACGCGGCATCGAGTTGCGTCTTACGGTCCCCGGTAGCGGCGTCGCGCTGTTGTTGCAGCACAGCCAGGCTAACCGATGTGGCGTTTTGCTGATTCATATCAGCAGCGGTCAAGCGTTGGGTACCCGTCTGCATTGGGCGGTTGCCCTTGGAGATAGCCTCGCGGGATTCAGCAGTACCAGACAGCATCTGCCCCGGGGGCTGCGTGCCAACGCGAGCCACAGGCCCAACGCGACGGCGGGGGAGGCGGGTGCCGGGCAACACGCCAGACTCCTCACGCTCAACCACACGCTCTTCAGCGCCTTCACCCACCGGCGTAACAACACGCTCGCCCAAGTCCCGAACGCTTTCAAATGCGTTCTGAAGTTCCTGCACCTTAAGCGTCTGCTCACGTACGGCAGCCGCGTTCTCTGCCTGCAATTTTTCAAGAGCGTCTTGCATCGAGTCGATACGCACTTGTTGGCGATCGGCTTCTTTCCAATCACCGTCACGTTTTGCGGCGGCTTGTTCGTCCTTGACTTTAGCAAGTCGTTGTTTGGCAGTCTCAATTGGCGCTTGTAGCTTATCCAGCTTGGCTTGCTCCAAGGTAAGCGTCTGGCGGATAGCAGCCTTGGTCTTGGTAACCAACGTGGAGGTGGTGTCGGTTTCGTACCGCACACCAGGCAAGCCCAAACCTTCGCGGATGCGCCGTAGCGCCTCGCGCTCTTTTGCCGTGTACTCAAACGCAGCTGTCTGGGGCGGTACTACCTCTGCCGCCTTCTTGCGCTCTTCAATCTTGGCCTTGGCCAGGGCTTGGTTGGCTTTGTCCAGCTGGGCTTTGGTCTCGGCGTTTGCTTTGGCCTGTTTTTCAATTTCAGGCGTTAGTTTTTGCACTTGCTCAACTTCTGCGTTGATGCTGGCTTGTAGGTCGCTGCCGTAGGCTTTTAACAGGCTGAGCTGTTCAACACGGGCTTTCTGGTACTCTTGTTGAGCACGTTCATACCGTTCTTGATATGTGTTGCTTTCGTCAACCGCTTTTTTGTAGGCAGCTAACTGTGCGTTGTATGCTCCGACTTCGTAGCGGCGTCGCATTTCAGGCATACCCAGCGCCGTAACATCCGCAACAGCACGAGGTTCAACCGGAAGCCCCGCCATCTGCCTTTCCGACACGTCGTTGAGCTCGTCCAGCAACGCAGTTTTTTCCGCCGAGTCCGGCATCTTTTTTGCATCTGCAATACGTTTTCGTGTATCAGCAGAAAAACTGTTAAGTTTGCGTCGTTCAGACTCAACTTCAAGCTGGGCAAATCTAGCTTCCTGAGCCGGTAATTCCATTTCTTGAGAAGCCAACAACGCATTTGCGTTGGTCTCCTGAATCAACGCGTTAAATGACGCCGTCCACGGGTCTGCTGTTTTTGCTTGGCTTTGAATAATACGGTACTGGTGCCGTAGGTTGCTGATAAGTTCTGCCAAAGAGAGTGTCTTTCTCTCTTCCATGTTTTTATCGGCTTCGCCTCGGCGTGTGGCAAAACGACCCGGTTCTTTGGCAAGCCTGTCAATCTCTGCTTGAATCCGCGCAAGAACATCCTCTACGGTGTTGCCTGCTACAGAGTTCTTCAGGTTTGCATACACCTGCGCCATGTCGCGCATTTCCGCTCGTACTTCAGGAGACAGCCCCGCTGCCAGCAAGTCGGTAATTTCTTTATCCGTTGACGCAGCAACTGAAGCGGGATATACCTGTTGCAGGGCGTTGTTAAGTTTTTCAATGTTAGCCGTTGCTCTACGCAACTGCATGTTTAACGTGTCTTTTGCAAACGCACCCGTGGTCGCAGCCGTTTCTACTTGCTTCTGGTACTGACGCAACACGTTGGAGGTCATTGCCACCTTAGCCGGTGCAACTGGCGTTGCGTTCTTTTTGGTAATAGTGGTTATGCCCCAGCTTGCTAACTTCTTGGGTGCCTTGCGGGTAGCGCCGGTATCCGTGCGGTAACCCTCCCCTTCAATCAAACGTTGAGCTTCTGCTTCACCAGGGGCCGCACCGGTACGCACGGCTTCTTGCTGCTCATATGCGCGTTGGCGGCTTTCCAGTTCAGCAACACGTGCACGGGCCTGGTCTTGCTTGTCCAGGTTATCTTGGACTGCCTGATCAACATCCCGGCGGGTGCCGCCCCGCATAATGTTTTCAAAGTACTTGACTTGTTTACGCAGGGCGTCGTAGTACTCTACATCCCGTTGTGTGGGCTGGATGGTCTTGGGGTAACGGCGCTTCAGGATGGTCAGCTTTTGCGCAGGCCACGTTTTAGTTATCGGGTCATCCGATTGCGTCAGGAACGCTTCGTATTGCTCGTTCTTCTGGATAGCCAGCTGGCGCAGGTACCGGGTTGGGTTTTTGTCTTGCGAGGCTTGAACTTTACGTAGTTCTTCCCCAGTGTTTTGCAGTGCCACCAGCTCGGTACGGGCATCACGCAGCTGCTGCTCATCAACAGGACGAACGCCAGCACGGCGCTCAAACCCGGGCAGTGTGGCGGTTTTTTCTTTGGGGGCGGTGCCCTTACCCGTTTCAAGCCGGTACTGCTCGTACTCGATGCGTTGTTCAGCTCGCCGAATAGCATCTTTAATCTGTTGTACAGTCTTGCTGTCGCCTACTTGTTCTACGTAAGGCAGCGCATCACGGAGCTTCTTCAGCTCTTGCTCAGCCTGCGCCAGTCCAGACGGTGCTTCTGCGGTACGTTCCGCTTCGCGGGCCAGGGCAAACTCAGTAAAGCGCGCGCTTGTCTTGCCGCTGACGCGTTGCAGCTCGGCTTCTTGCTTGGCAATCTCGTCCTCAACTTGGCGCAGACGCGGGGTATCTTTGCTGTATTGGTCAACCAAGGCTTGCAGTTGTGGGGTAGCACCCACTTGCCCACGACGCTGGAGGTCAGCACGCAGCGTATCACGCTCGTTATACAAGCGGTCTAACTGCGCTTGTATCTGGTTCTTTTCCGACCGGGCTTCCTCCAAGCCGCCAAACAGATCGGCAGTTGACGGGGTTTCCGGGGCTTGCTGTGCCGCAAGTTGGTTTTCACGCTGTTTTAGTTGCCCAACAATCCCACCAACGATACCCTTACCTTTACCCAGGTCAACCCCATAGTAACGCTCCGTAGCATTTTCTAACAGGCGTTCGGTGCTATCCCGAAGCTCCCGCAGGTCCTGCAAACGTGCAATCTTGGCTAGACCGTTGTCAATACGTGTCAGTAACCGTTGTTTAGCTGCATCTGTTTTTGCCTCTGCCAAATCTTCCCGCAACTTGTCAATGTCGGGGCTGCTGCCTTCTGCTTTAATTTTTTGGTTTGTCTCGTCAAGCTGCGCTTGCAGACTTTTAATTTCATCCAACGCGTTTTGCGCTTGCTCAATTGGCAGCTCGCCACGGGCTTGCGGTTCCTTCCGAGTACCGCGTTCAGCTTTGTAGACAAGGTTACCCTCTTCGTCATACATCCGTGCTTGGATAGTTGATCCAGGCAACGCGGTGCGTCTAGCCGCCTCTGCAATTTTCTTTTGTGCGTCAACGTCAAACAACGAAGGCGCCAGGTCTTCCAACGGGCGTTGTGCTTTTTCTTCTGCGGTACGATCGGTGGCCGGACCAAGTAGCCGGTCAATTAGGTCAGCAACACGCTCGTCGCTGGCAGTAAGCGCTTCGGACGCAACGTCGACCAACTCGCCTTTTGGCTTGGCTTCTGGATAACGCGGGTCTTGGGTTTTGAAAACCCGAGGCGCACCTGCCGGGTACTTGGGGCTATACGGTACTACCTTGTAGCGCTTTTCATTTTCGTCATATACGGTGACAAGGCGCTGGCCTAATCTTTCCGCTTCAGTCTGCCGTTTCAGTTTTAGCTCAACGTCTGCCAACGTCTTTTTAATGGCGTCCGTATAGGTCTGGTGCAAAAACTGCAACGCAGGGGACGGCTGTACAAACTGGGCGTAATCTGCTTCTAGCTCGGCCAACTTTTGTTGGAGTTCTTTACGCAATGCTTCGCGCTCTTGGACTTTGCGCGGAATGTCCTCGGCTGTTTCTTTACCATACGCAGACCAGTCCTGCTCGTTACGGCGAACCAGTTTTTTGACTTCTCTACCAGCAGAGAGTTTGCCATCAACAACGTAATACTTGATGCCTTTAGATACCGTACGCTCGGTGGGTTTGGTTGCCCCACGCAACGCTTCACGGGCTTCTCGCAACGTTTGGCTACGCCGCCCCAACGCAAAGTTAGACAGCGGTTTGTTACCAATCCGGGCAAGCGCCTCGGTTTCCGCTTTAACAACTTCATTGTTTACACGAGCAGCGTTTTCACGGCCTTGCGCAATTTCGGCAGCTATATCATCACCGGGGCGGGCAGCGGTAGACGGCAGGTTCTTGGACAACTCCGCAATCTCAGCGTCCACCTCCGCAATACGCGCAGCAATGCTGTCACGTTGAATAACTGAAGGCGTGTTCCTGGCCTGCGCTAGCAGCGCCTCGCGTTGGGCGTAGGCTGCCTGAAGCCGGTCCTCAATATCAATCTCGTACTGGGTAGGGAATGGCAGCTCAGGACTCTTCTCCGCTTCAGCCAGCATCGGGGTCAAACGCTGCAACGCCTGGAGGTCGCCTGCTTCTTGGGCTTTGTCTACTTGCTTCCGCAACTCGGTTAGTTGCTCTGGGGGTGTTTTAATAAGCGGACGCAGCTTCTCCAGGTCTGCCTTTGCTTTTTGCAAGCGTTGCAGGTTGTCGGTGTGGCGTTGCAAGTCGGCGGTGGTCGTGGCAGCAGTCAGCCCTTTGCCTGCCGTCTCAATCATGGCATCAAGCTGGAGCCCAACTTCCTTGTACTCACCCATCGTGGGTACATACGGCTGTACTTTTTCCAGCTGCTCTTCTAACGCATTGATGCGGTTCTGGAACGGCTGCTGCTCTGCCAGGGTCAAGCCCTTCTTGGCTTGCTGTTTCTTCAGGTCCGCAATCTGGGCTTGCAGGCTGAGTGCTTGGGCGGCAGGCGACGTGTCTTCCGGGGTGTACAAGTCTTGCTGACCGAACAGGTCTTCGGTGGCCTTGCGTTTTTGTTCGATCTGTTTGAGGAGCGGCTTGGCCTCGATAAATTCAGCCAGCGTCTTTTGGTAGTCGTCGGACGATCTGAAGTCAGCCAGTTCCTTACGCGCAGCTTTCTTCTCTTCTTCGGCAATCTTCATAGACGCCGGGTCAGTGCCTTCCGGTTTGACCTTGGTCTTGGCAATCAGGTCTTGTTCTTGTTTGACTAAGTCAGCGTAGCGTTGCTGAATGTCGGCTAGGTACTCAGGTGTTTGCCGGTATGCTTTAAGTTGCTCGGCTTCTGCCGCAGCCAGCTTGGCCTCCTCGGCGGCTTTCTTGGCCTCTAGGTCACGCTGCTCCTGAGCCTGGCGTTGGGCAATCTGCCCGCGCTCAATATACCGACCGGCAGGTGCTAGGGCACCGCCCAGAACAGCACCACCAACCAGGCTGTCCCAGTACTCGTCACGGGCTTTTGCATCGGTCAGGTTCAACCCGGCTTGCAGGCGTTCAAAGAACTGCTGCCCGGCTTCCGTAATACCTTCTGCACCCATGGCTCTGCCGGTGGCAATACCGTAGTCACGGAGCGTGCGCATGGTGCCTTGCTTGGCAATCTGTTCTGCAACCTGCTCCGGCACCTCCTTACCTGCGGCGGCAAAGATTTGACGGATACCGGGCGCAAGTTTGAACGACAGCAAGTCAAGCGCAGCCTGGGGAACGGCAGCGCCAAAGGCGGAACCTAGCTCGGTCTGGCCAAGTCGCGCACCCTCGTCCATCTGACGGGACAAGTTAGAACCCGTGAACTGACCAAGAGACGCAAGCCCAGCGGCAGCAGCACCGGCACCCGCAATAGGTGTGGCAGCACCGGCTACGCCAGCTGCCAAGGGAGCGGCCATGTACGGCAACGAGCCGCCTAGTAGCTCCAAACCTTTTGTTAGTGGTGCCTCACCCCAAGTCTGCGTGGGCTTGAAGATACGCTTGCGGTACTCTTCCTCCGCCTGGATTTTCTTTTCAGCGGCAGCCTCGTCCATGAGGCCGGTACGGCCTGCAAGCGCAGTGATGTCTGATGTAAGAGAGGAGATACCTGCCTTGGCGGCAGGTAAAAAACCGGACTCTGGGCCTTTTTGTGCTGGACCGCCAAACGCCTCCGGGTAATCCCTAAATGCCTTCTTGTACGCTTCGCCTGGAGATAGCTCATCGGGAGCTTCGTAGTAGGCACCATTGGGAAGTTGGTAGTACTTTGGCATACAGGGTCTCGAATTTTAGTGCGCCGGTGCGACGGCGCGTTCTACGCACAACAGCAGTGTAGCTGTTTTATGGCTTAGCGGGAAGTATCGGTGCGTTGGGCGGTGGTGTTGACGAGCCCAGCCCTCTACTAAGCGCGCTTTGCATCTGCGCAACAACCATAGCATACATCTCGGGGTTGGTTGTCCGCAGCTGTTCCAGCTCCATCGGATCTGCATATTTGCCAAGAAGCCCGTACAACCCTGAGCTACGCGCTTGTTGCGTAAGATCAAACCCTTTACGCAGTGCGCTGTCTGGCTTGGCTGCACCCAACTGCTGGTACACATTGAGCGGGGAGTTAATCTGAGCTGCCTGCAAACGGGCGTTGATGTCGGCAAGACCAAGACGCTCGCGGGAAAAAAGCTCAGCACCCAGTCGCTGGTCAGCAACGTAGGCGTTGAAGGCAGCCCGAGTGTCTTCTTTCCTCCAGCCGTAGGCTTCGCGGGCACCAGCCAGCACGTCTTTCTTGCTCTGAGCAACGGCTTTGTTGACGTCTCGTTCCAGCTCCGCTCTTTCTTTTTGGTTCAGTACCAGCTCGCCACGGCGCACTTGCTCCAGGCGGTCAAACGCATCGTCCAGCCGTTCACGGGCAGCATCAATCTTTTCACGCCCTTTAACGTATTCTTCGACACCCACTTGAGCGCCAGCGCCAATGTTTTGCAGCGCATAGGGAGAAGAACCGCTCATAATGGCCAAACCGGCTTTGAGCAGTGCCAAACCACCAACCTCACCCTCGGTCTTAGCCAGTTTTTCTTCCCGGGCTTTAAGGCGGCGCTCTTGCTCAACGCCAGCAAGCCCCATTTCTTGCAACTGTTTCTCGCGTGTAGCTTTGTAGTCTCTGGCGGATTTAATGTCGGCCTCACCTGCCTCACGTATCTGCGACTCAAACGGGCTACGCACTTCACCCTGGGGCTGCATGGCTTCCAACTCGGATATATAGGTAGTCGGGCGGGTGCCCAGACCCAGACCCTCGCCAGGCTTAAACCCAATACCCTGACCACCGCCTGGACGCAGTTGCGCCCCAGTATCGGCTGCGGGCGCTGCCCCGGCACCACCGGTTGCACCCGTGCCACCAAACACGTCTTTGTTGACGGGCATTGCGGGAAGGTCTTTGGCGCCTGCGCCAATCGACGCCATCGTGGTCGGATCAAACGCTTCCCCTGCTTTTGTGGCGCGTGCAATTGCTTCTTTGCGTCTGTTACGTTCCAGATAGTCTTCGGGTGGCGGTCCAAAAAGCCCTTCAGCAAGTGCAAACCCCGGAGCTACTCTGCCCAGACCACTTAACCCGCGTGACAGTATATTGCCCGCGCCAGACGCAGCGTTACCAATAGCCGTGATGCCCCGCTCAGTCATAGTCGGGGTTCTTGCAGCAGCTGCTGGGGTTGCCGCTGTGGCAGCAGGGGCCGCCTGTGAAGCGGTGCCAGCAGCGCGGTACGCATCAAACTCTCTTACAAGCTGAGCTTGTTTAGCCGGTTCCATTTCTAAATACTGCCGCGAAGTCAGCCCATAATGGCGCAAAAAATCTTGGATAGAGTTAGGGGACGGCGGTCCAACAAAAGAACCTGCCGTGCCATTAAAGCGCGGCACCTCGCCACCCTCATCAAACGCCACGATGCCGCCAGCGGCGCCGGTAGCAATACCTTGCAAGTTGTTAGCCGGGAGTTGAGCAATACCTACGTCCTCGGGCAACGGCTCGGCAGCCATAGCTGCCAAATTCTGGTCAACTACTTTTGCCTGGGGTTGCTGTTGCTTAGCCTGTTCTTCCGCACGCACCTGTTTGCGCATCTGGCTTTCTTGGAACGCCAACGGAAAGATAAACGGGTCGTTTTTGTGCATTGCAGCATACTGCTGCAACTCCGAGTCCTTCATAAAGCGGAGCGACGTCAGGATGCTTCTGGTATCTGGAGTCATTGCCATGGTCGTTCCTTACATTTTCGACAGGGCCAGGGCTTGCAAGCCGCTGGGGGCGTCGTCTTTTTTCTTCTCAAAGTCTTTGGGCAGACCGCCTTTTTTACCCATCAGCTTGCTCAAGCCGTAGGCGCCCATACCCAAACCTGCCGCCTGGGACAAGTAGCTCGGCGGGGCTTGATACGACTGGGTCGTGCTTGACTGCATGGGCAGACCGCGAAGCTGGGCATTCATAAACGCCAACTGTTGTTGCGGATACTGCTGGGTCATTGCGTAGTTCTGAATGGCCTGGTTCAGCACGTTCTGGTCATATGCTTGTCTCTGAGCGCCGTACTGGCTCTGCAAACCGAGGTTGCCTGCGCCTTGGCCATACAGCTGCTGGCCGCCTGCAATACCTGCCTGGGCGCCTTGAAGACCTAGATTGGCGCCAAACTGCTGAGCCTGACGTGCCTGATCAAACGCAGACTGTAAGCCTTGAGCCTGGATAGCCCCTTGTTGCGTAGCCAGATTGCGCTGACGTTCAGCCTCCATAATGGCTTGACGGCTACCGCCAAAAGCCCCGGCTTGAGTAGCCTGCCCGCGCTGCTGTGTACCCGCAATATCCGACATGCGCCGGGCTTCGCGCTGCTGTACATCCACCACGTTTTGCATGTACGGAGACATGTAGGCGGCAGTGGCGTAGGGGTTGGTTGCCTGGCGTGCGTATTGTTGACCCGCACCCAGAGCTTGTGCCGTACCAGCAGCCGTGCCGCCCATGCCTGCTTGCATAGCGGTGCCGGTTTCCAAACCGCTTGCCGTCTGGTACGCCTGGTTTTGCAGGGGGTCAAATTGAGCATAGGCAGAACGCGCCGCAGCCATTTCACCGGGGCCAAGACCCGCTTGACCGCCGTCTACTTGCGCACCAAACGCTTGATAAGGCTTGACGCTGGTAATCTGCGTGGTGCCGTCGGGACCTGGTGCGGTATTGAACAACTGCTGCTGAGTGGCACCCAGCATGGTCTCCACGTACGGACGGGCGTACTCGGGGATGTTTGAGGTCTGCGTTGTGCTCGTAGTCGGGCCACCACCACCACCGCTGCCTCCGCCCCAAAGGGTGAAATTTTTGATAATAGCCAGCGGGTTCCAAAACGATTGGAGCAAGTTCATAGCAATGCCTCGACCAGAGTGTTGCGGGGTTCAAAGTTGTAGCGTCTCCACAACCGGACGATGGCGTCTCGTCCTGACCCTTGGATTTTCGTAGCGCCTCGGCTTTTCAGGATTACCTTGAGCTGCTCAAAGGTCTCCTTACTGGAAATCAGTTTGCCTCCAATGCACGTGATAAACGCCACGCGGTGCAGGGGGTAGTTGATAAACGACACAGTGGCCGCCCCATGAATTTTATTCTCTTCGTCCGCTGCCACCAAGAGAAGCCACTGCCCGCCCGTCACAAATTGCTGGACATGGTGGATGTTGTAGCAAGCCGCCCAGTCGGGGAAGTCCACACCCTTGGTCAGCGCGTCGTTCAGGAAAGGCTCCACCAGCGGCCAGACTTGCTGGACGTGGTTTGTGTCGACGTGCTGAACCGCCAGTTTCATGCGGGTGTGTACTTATTGGGGTTAATCTGCTTACCTTGCTTCTTGGTACCAGTGCGGGCCGAGCGGACCTTATCGAGCATCTTGTACAACTGCTTGGCACCTGCTTCTGTTGAGCCGTTGCCCAGACCAGAAACGACGTCAGCTGGGACCACAAACTCACCATCGGCCAGACGGGCCGGTTGCTTACGACCAATCGTAGCGGGAATGTTGTCAGACATACCGTCGCCCGGGCCTTTCAACAGACGCCCGCCATCAGAGTAGCCGCCCAGATTGGCAATACCGCCGCCCGCCATGCGCTCCATGCCCGTCATCTGGTCAACACCGACATCTCCTGCACCTGCCACGACATTGCGTGACACGGGGGTTTGCCAGGGCGTAGCGTACGCACCCTGCTGGATGTCGGATTGGGGATAACCCGTATTGGCCCCGATAGCGTTGCGGTTGGACATCTCTTCCACCGGGCCGCCAGCAACATAGGGTTTATACGTATATGGGGTGTACGTGTCGGGGCTGTACCTAAACTTGGACAGCGGACCGTCGTATTTCTCGGGACCTGCCACGCCTTGGGGTTTGTTCAGGTATTTGGCGGCTTGCAGTGCACCAAGGCCCATACCGCCGTACTTCATGACGCCCTGTGTCAACGGATCTTGTTCTTTATAGATTTTGTAGATGGAGGACAGGGGGCTAGAGAAGGGGAAACTGGATTTGGCGGCAGCGGCAGTGTTGGCCTCCAGTTGTGCTTGCGCCATGCCTGTAGGGTCTGCGGACATTGCTGCCGGGCTTCCGGCAGGCACAGCATTGCCAAAAGCATCAAACGAAGTTGGTGTCGATGGTGCAGCAGCGGCGGCTTCATTGGCCATACCGGCGGCTCCCAAACTACGATCTGTAGCTTCCAGGTCATACAACCCCTGCCCTTGTGTGGCGTCGGGCATATAGCTGTTCATGAACTCCGGGCTGATGTTCTTCATGACATCCGCTGTCTCTAGCGCATTCATCTCATACAGAGGGGCTGCCGGATTTACGTTGGCAACACCACTTCCAAATTGCTGGGCCAACAAAGCAGGGTCACCAATCTGACCCGCACCCAAAGCGGCATCAACGCCGGGCATAGCACCCATGTTGGCAAACTGAGCCGTCTGGGCTGCAACTTCCGGCATAACAGCGGCGGTTTGCCCAAGGGCGGTTTGAAAAGCAGGACTCAATGCGCCCAGACCACCAGCACTAGCCAGCCCGGTACCAAGACCCGCGCCCGTGCCAAGACCAAGACCGGCAACACCCGCACCTTCAAGCGCAGAAACACCCGCCATGCCTTCGAGAAAGCCAGCACCCGCAGTAGCAGCTTCAGCTGCTCCAATCGCTTCCGCCGCCAGGGCGGCTTCACCTACACCAGTACCCATGGTGTTCTCCTGTAAATTGGTTGAATCGTAACATTTTCAGATCTTTGACACAAACGTCGCCGTGAAGATAACGGACGGTATTGCCGGGCGTGTTGGGGTAGCCGCCACGGGCTCTGACTGGATAAACGCGCTGGTATTTGTGGTATGCCACTGTAAGCTGACGTTGTCCCCTGCGGCCATATCAACAAGCAAGTTCACCGTACCCACCGCATAGAACGGCGTTGCTGGGTTCTTACGGGCGGCCATACCAATCCGGGTGTTGGAGCGCGGTATGTTGGTGCCGTTATAAAGAAACCAAACGTCAATGGATTCCGTGGAGTTGGCCAGGTTGGCGCACTGAATACTGTACTGAAAGTTATACCGTCCCGCTTTGGCAGTAGTTACCTGATACCCGCTTACCAACGAAACGTAGTTAGACGCATCGGTGTCAGTAAACGTAATATCGTAAGCCGCTGTGGTGCTGGCTGCCGTTTGTGAAGCCGAAGATGAAAACGCCCCGTTGGGGAAATAAATGGCCGACCCATCATTGATGGGGGACAACGCGGTTGTACGCAGCTGGCTGTTAAAGCTGTCCAGTTGGTTGAAGTACAGGCGCAGGATGTTGGTGTACTGATCCATAAACCGCTGGTCGTACTCGACCGGGGCGGCTGCCAGACGCGGAGCAACGAACCTGTTGAGGTCTTGCTCGGTATAAACAAACAAGTTGCTCATCTACGGCCATCCGGGCGCACATCCATGCGCGGGGTTCCCAACTGCCACGACACGCCAAGCTGGTCAGACTCCACACGAAACGCCATCTGACGGCCACGCAGACGGACGTAGACTTGCTCGGTGAATTGCTGCACGTTATAGGACTGCTGCCCCGTGTAGTTCTGCGTGCTCTTGACCGCCGGATTATCCGATGTGCCGTAGTTGGTACCGGGGAATTGCCGAGGGCGCACGGTAAAATTGGCTTGAGGTTGATTAACATTCGAGCCGTCAAACGTGATGTCGGGGATTAGACGCCACACAAAACCAAAGTTGTGGCCATCGCCAATATCAAAGTCCGAGGACTGCACGTAGGCGGTAATGGGGGAAGCCGGATTAGTCGTGCCGTCGTCGTTACCGGTCTCGTGGTACACCAGTTGGCCGTTTGATCCGGCGTAAGGAGTGGCCATCGGCTGCGAGCGCAGCGGGCTATCCAACCAAGAACTGCGGGCCAGCGTGCCGTAATACCACGTGCGCTCCAGGTAGTTGTACACGACGTACTTGTCTATCGTTGAAGAAGAAGCAGAACAATAGAACCACCAGATTTCGTTGTAACCCTCATTGGTTCCGGCAAATGCTTGGAAACCCTGCGAGGTATTGATGTCGTCATAGATGTACTGACGCAAGGTACAAGGGAGGGTTTCCACTCGACCGGAGTACATGTAAAACTTGTCGACACCCATCCAGTAGGTAATGTTGTTGACTGTTGCAGCTGTATTGGGACCGAGGATTGAAATGTTGTCGCCCATGATCTGGAATCCCCAGACGTACGGCGCTCCAAGATACTGCATGGAATAAACGGCTGCGTCGGTAAGCACCAAGACTTCTTGTCGTGTCTGGATGGCGGTGACAATTTGTGAGCCCCTACTCAGGCGATAACTGCCCGCTTGGTTAGTAATGGCTGGCGTCCATACATTGGGGTTCTCTTGCTCGGACCAACGCACCAGCATCGGGTCCTGAATTGCAGAACCGTAATCGTTCACACCAAACGCCAACACAAAGCGAGATGCGTCGGACACCATGACGTGGTTGCAGAGGGATGGCGCGTCGGCCACCCGCATGTAGCTTGCCCCCGTCGTGGAGCCGGTCATGGTGACAGGTGTTAGCAAGTCAACAGTTGAGGAAAGCGTGTAGACCAGCGGGGTAGCGGTAGAAACAAGGTAGTACGGAGTGTTCGCAACAACCCCAGTCGGGAGCGTTCCGTTGGTTGTAAACGAAACACCAGTACCCTCCGCCAAGTAGCTAGCAAGGGTGACTTCAGAAGTCGCTATATTAAAAGTTACCGTCTGCTGAGTCAGCTGCACAGCCCGGTTAAATTGCGTTGGGACAACCGTGTTGAACGCCCAGTAGTAAATAGGACCGCCACGGGGGTTGAACACCAAGTCCTGGCCAAAGTTGGACTGGCTCCATGTGCGCAATTGAACACTGATGCCAGACGCAGCTTCCTCGCCCCAGCCAGTATTTGTTCCGGGAGAAGCCACAACGCCGCCCCAAGTACCTGCGCCCCAACCGTTGACGGCGCCAAAGACATCTGCGCCCGAGGCAATTGGGTATTGGGCGACTGTAAGCGACCCACCGTTTCCAACGTCGCTGGCGTTAGCCGTTGCGCTGGTCGTGATGCTGTAGGTGTTTGGACCAATGTACGTGACTTGGAACTCGCTGTTGAGGATGGCAGCCGTGATGTTGCCACCCAGAGAGGCCGCTCCACTGAACGTTACAAAGTCGCCCGTGTTGCCACCCCAACCCGAGTTGGTAACCGTGACAATGTTTGAGCCTGACGTAGCGGCAAAGGTCACCTGCCCTGCCAGCGTAGTTTTACGCAGCGGCGTCACATCGTTAATGTTGCCACCGACCCCGTTCTGAATATAGAACTTCAGGTTGGTACCAAGGCTCAACAGGTTGAACCCGTTCAAGGACACCCAGTTCCACATGGAGCGGCAGATACCCCAGAACATGCCGGTAGGCGGCACAGCAGGTTCCGTAACCGAGCCAAAATCCTTGACCCAGCCGCCAATCTTCTCAGGATAGCCGGAGCGAAAACGCACTTTATCGGACTCGAACCAACCGCCCTCGTTGGCCAACGTGGTTGATTCCCGGTTGACACCCGGTCGGAACTGAAGCTTCTGTAAGGGCATCTGGACTCCTACGACATGAACAGGGCGCGTTCGTCAAGTCGACGGTTTTGTAACCCTTTCAGTATTTTGCCACCAGCCATGCAGTACTTCAATAGTTCCTGCGAAGCGCCCTCTTTATCGCCACGTAGCAGCTTCTGACGAAGCGTCGAACGCTGGAGTGTTCCCAGGCCGACATTAAAAGCAAAAGACACAAGACCGTCAAACATGCCTTGGGTGAGAGGAACGGGGCAATACTGAGCAACCCCTCGCTCAAAGCGAGCCAGGTCCGATCGAAGAATTCCATCAACCTCCTCCATGGAGAATACCCGGTCGTCCTCCGGGCGCAGGGGCACCGACATGCGGTCCTCTAGTTTCAATTTGCCCTGCTCCGGGTACAGCACATGACCAACGCCAATCGTCCAGAGCTTGGCCGGGCAACGGTAAGCCTTTTGTCTTACACCCTCATGGTGCATGATCATCTTGACGGCTTTGGGGCTGACGTTCATTTGCCGAATGCCCGACCACCAAAGTGGAACGCAATGATGCTGGCAAACAATGCCTGGGTCTCGTCATCCCAGAGTTGGTCGGCCATGTCTTCAAAACTGACGTTGTTTGTAAAACCGTGGAAAACCAAGGCACAGTCGATCGCCACCAACAGGAAGAAGAAGCCATAGGTAATAGCTGGGCGCACGCTGGCACGGAAGTTCTTCATCCACTGGCTAGTGCCCTCGTTGAGCGCCGTGTCGTGGGCGTAGATGGCCTGCATCTCAGCT
>Ga0129336_10000679_pt1 | contig 20136 bp, 19 predicted proteins | sample CPB6_02_DNA_FD_96878 | JGI IMG/M metagenome (GOLD analysis project Ga0129336, IMG submission 96878) | Freshwater to marine salinity gradient microbial communities from Chesapeake Bay, USA - CPBay_Sum_0.6_0.2_DNA | ecosystem: Environmental > Aquatic > Marine > Coastal | place: USA: Chesapeake... | reverse complement strand
GTATCGAGTCGGAGCTCGAGTCTTTGGGGCGTGAGCGCAGCAGCCTGGAGCAGCGGCTGGCCGACCCCGCGTCTTACGCCTCGACCGACGCGCAGGTTAAAAACTTACCCGCGCTGCACGCGAATACGGTCAGGCGAATGGGTGAGCTGGAAGAGCGTTGGCTGGAGATCAGCGAACGGCTGGGCGGCGGCTGAACGAGCCCCACCGCCGAACGGGCCCGACCGCCGAACGGGCCCCGAAAAAGAAAAGGGCGGATCTTTCGATCCGCCCGAACGGGGGTCACTCGTCAGAAGGGACGGTTGACGGGCGAAATTCTACCGCCCGGTATGGGTCTGTCAAGCATTTGTATTAAACAAAAGCTGGACGGATGGAAGGCAGCCCGGCACGGCCACCCCGGTCAGAGGCTACGGGGTCGGGGTTGCGTCCTGATGACGAGCGGGGATCGATTCGAGGGCGATTTCTGTCTGCCTGGTGGTCGCTAATAGGGCTTCGCCGACTGCTTTCTCGAACGCCGCGACGATCACGGCGAGTCGATTCTCGGTGGCCTCGACCTCGGCCGCGCTGGAAAAACGGGCGATGACCTCGCGATCGCGACGGCGAGCCAGCACGGCATCGATGACTACGTGGATCGTGGGTCGAGTGCCCTCCACCGCGTACTCGGCATCGAATCGCCGGACGTCGAGCCGCAACGTATGGGTCGCCGCGATCGGCATCGTCGCATCGAAGGCTTGCAACCTTCCCGAGGTCTTGAGCGCTGCCAAAGCGAGATCGCCGACCACCCGCGGCAATTCATCGGGCCAGCGGCTGGCTGCGAACACGTCGAGTCGACGATCGGGACGGGTCACCAGGATGTCGGCACCTGCGTAGCCCGGCGAAACACCGACCGTCGCGAGTTGCACGACCACCGCTGAACCTTGCGCCGCACGCGGCGTATCGGGCTCGGCGTCATTCGCGACCACGAATGCGGGACGCAGCACGTAAGTCACCGCGGCGGGACTGCGGCTGGCCAGCAGATTGCCGCAACCCGCGAGAGCGAGCGCGAGCAACACGAGGCCAAGAATTCGCGCGGGCGTACCGATGAATGCGGCCGTGGGCTTGCTCATCGCGGAACCTCGATACCGCGCGGCGGCGGCTGCAGGATGAGTTGCGAAGGATCTGCACGCAGCGAGCGGCTCAGGGCTTCGAGCTCGTCGGCGGCGGCACTGCCCTCGCGCAGCAGACGCTCGAATTCCGGCAAGCCGTGCTGTGCGAAATCATTGAGGCTGGCTTCGTTATTGCGCATCAACTCGTCTAGCCTTGCGCTCGTGGTCGCAAGATTGTCGGCGACGACGCCGATGCGATCGACGGCCTTGCGAATCGCCGGCGTGGTTTCGGTGGTGGCACTCTGCAAGGCCTGAGTCATTTGCGAGAAATCGCGAGAGATTCCGCGCAGGTCTCGTACCAGCAAATCCATTTCTTTCATGGTGGCGGGCAGTTCGCGACTCGCACGATCGATATTGGCGACGGTGCGCGAAAGCGCATCGAGGTTGTCATCGGAGAGCAGGCGACTCGCCCGCTGCGCGACTTCCGAGACACGACCCATGACCTCGGGTACCCCGGAGATGATCACGTCGAACCCCGATCGCACCGAACGAATCACCGGATATTTTTCGCTGCCGACCGGTGGCACGAGTCTTTTGGTGCCCGCATCACCAAGCAAGTCGATGTACAACAAACCCGTCACGCCGAGCAGTGAAAGTTCGGCAACGGTTTTCGAGGAGACGGGCGCCTCGGCATCAAGCTCGACGATGACCTGGACCCGCTCGGCCGAACGACGATCGATGTTGAGCGCGAGCACCCGACCGACATCGACACCGAGATAGCGTACCGTGCTGCCGACGGTCAGCCCCGACACCGAACCCTCGAAATAAACTTCGTAGCGCTCGTAAGACTTGGCATCGCGCGCATCCGAGTACCAGTAGACGAAGCCGATCGCCATGGCGACCACCAGCAGCACGAACGCGCCGACGGCGGCGTAGTTGGCCTCACGCTCCATGACCCGCTCCGAAGCGACGCGCCCGGTCGCCGTGAAAGTAAGCCTGTATCCAAGGATGCGGGTTGGCGGCGATCGACGCCAGATCACCCGACACCATTTTGCGATCGACGATGACTCCCACACGATTGCAGGTTCGGAAAATGCTGTCCAGATCGTGGGTGATCATCACCACGGTAAGCGCGAGTTCCCGTTGCAGGCCCATCAACAACTCATCGAAAGCGGCCGCACCGATCGGGTCGAGTCCGGAGGTGGGCTCGTCGAGAAACAACAGCCTGGGATCGAGAGCCAGCGCCCGCGCCAAGGCCGCACGCTTGATCATGCCCCCCGACAACTGCGCCGGATATTTTTGGGCGGCATCTGCCGGCAGACCCACGAGCCGTACCTTGAGCATGGCAAGTTCCTGCAGCGCCCGCTCGCCGAGATCGAGATGCTCGAGCATGGGCAGCTGCACGTTCTGCAACACCGTAAGCGAACTGAACAGCGCCCCGGCCTGAAACGTGACGCCGTAAATGGTCTTGAGTTCGCGCAGCGCCGCGTCATCGAGCCGGGTGATGTCAGTGCCCTCGATACGCACCTCTCCGGCCTGCGGCCTGCGCAAGCCGAGAATGGTGTTGAGAAGCACGCTCTTGCCCGAACCGGAACCACCGACGATGCCAAAGATTTCGCCGGACAGCACCGTCAAATCGAGCCCGTCGTGCACGCGCTGCGCGCCGAACTGGTTGACGATTCCCCTGGCCTCGATGACGGGCTGCGTCATATCCCCATTTCCATGAACAGTACGGCGAATAGCGCGTCGGCGAGAATGACCAGGAAAATCGACTGCACCACCGCCACGGTGGTGAGCCGGCCGAGTTCGCGCGACGAGCCGCGAACCTGCAAGCCGCGATAGGTTCCAGAGCCTGCGATCAGCAGGGCGAAGACCGGCGCCTTGACGAGCCCCGCCCAGAAGGTGAACTCTGCCACCGATTCCTCGACGCGCTGGAAGTACTGCACGAGAGGCATGTCGAGCAGGTAGTGACAAAGCAACGCTCCACCCAGCACACCCACGGCGTCCGCAATCACGGTCAACAGCGGTAGCGCAATCACGAGGCCGATCCAGCGCGGCAAGATCAGCACTTCGATCGGTTCGACGCCGGTGGCCTTCAGTGCGTCGACCTCCTGGTTGAGTCGCATCGCGCCGATCTCCGCGGCGAACGCACTACCCGAACGCCCTGCGACGATGATGGCCGTGAGCAGCACGCCGAGCTCGCGCAACACTCCCACGGTCACGAGGTCGACGACAAAGATATCGGCGCCGAATTTCTGCAGTTGCTGCGCGCCCATGTAGGCAATGATCACGCTGATCAGGAAAGCGATCAGTGCGACGATCGGGATGGCATGGATACCGGTTTCGTAGACGTGACGCGCAATCGAGATCGGTCGCCAAACGCGCGGATCGAGGAACCCTCGAGCGAAACGCAAGGCCGTCTCGCCGAGGAAAGCGAGCCCGCTCAGCGCAGCCTGCCAACGATCGATGACGCTACGACCAAGCGCCGTGACCGGTTGCAGCGGTCGCTCGAGGCGGGTGACGACCGATTCACCGTCATGGCCCAGGGTTTGTGCGACCAAGCGAACGGTTGGCGGACGATCGCCGAGATAACTCACCGACAAACCAGCGGCCGTCGCGCGTTTTTCGAGGTCGTAAAGCAGCCAAGCACCCGAAAGATCGAGCGTGACGACTTCACGGCAATCGATTTCGAGCTGGCGAAGGCCAGAGAAATCGAGGGCGAGCACAGCGGGCTCGAGCGCACCCACTCGGCGCGCTGTCCACGCCCCTTCGACCGAAAGGCAGAGCGCCGAGTCGCGCCTTGCCTCCCGGAGGGACATCAGGCGAGGTTCTTGTGGGATCCGTCGCACATCGGCGCTTTGGCCGTGTGCTTGCAGCCGCAGAACCAGACTTTGCCGGTTTTGTCCGCGTCGTATTTCATGGGCACGAATTCGGAGCCCTTGTGCGAGCCGTCACAAAACGGCTGTTTTGCCGACTTGCCGCAGGTGCACCACCAATACGTCTTGCCGGCCTCCACGTCCACGGGAAGGGGTGTCTTGCTCGCGATCACGGGTGCGGTCATGGTTGCAGCTCCTCGGCATGAGTTTGATCAGGATCGTTGCCGAGAGTCTAGCGCGTGCCATGCTCAGGCGTCATCGCGCCAGCGCCGAAGACGAACCGCGCCATGAAGCAGCACGGCGGCGGCCGCGAGTCCCGTGTAGACGTGCAGCTCGCCCAGCAGCGGCAGCGCACTCAGATGCTCGGACGCGACGCGGATCGATTCGCGGATGTGCTCTGCAGATCCCCGGCCGTCGACGTCGGCGATGCCGAAGCCGGATTTGAAAAATCCGGTCAGACGATAGGCAATGAGCTGAGCCACGTGGCTGGTGTCGAAGACGATGTCCTCGAAAAGAGCGAGCAATGCGGGCGGCAACACTGCCCAAAGAAATGGCGCACGTTTTGCCCAGGCCGAAACCAGCAACAACCACGCGGCGATCGGCGCATACCAGAGTGCCGCGACCAGCAGATTGAGCAGTAGCGTCGCCTGCAGGGCGAACCAAGTGCCGACGTGAAAGTTGCCTAGAGGGGCGAGAGGCGTACCACCGACCTTGAGCGCCACCACCACGAACACCAGCAGCCCCATCACGAGCGACAGCAGCCAGATCCACACGGGAACGACCACCAGCGCGGTGAACGCCTTGGAGAGAACCGTAGCCGTATCGGAGACCGGCATGGACTTCCAAAAGAGGATGCTGCGGTCCTTGCGCTCGGCGTACAACGCATCCAGCAAATAGAAGAAGAGCACGGTGAGACCGACGACGATCAGCGGCAGGATAAGCGAACTCATCCAGACGGCGAACAATTGCGACTGCTTGGCGGTGTCGATCGCCAGTCGGGCAAAGAATTCGGATTCTTCGCCGTCGACACGAATTTCGATGCTGTTGGTGACGTTGGTGCTGAGGATGGCCGACACCACGATCAGCGTGGCCACGACCAGCGGTACCCAAACGAGGCTGCGATGCTCCCAGGTCTCGCGGCGCAGCAGGGTGATGAAAGATCTTGCGTTCATTGCACACCCCCGCTCATCTTGGCGACGAACAGGTCCGAGACCGACGGCGTGCGCAGCTCGCCAAGGCCCGCGAGTTCGCTTGCGACTTGGTCTTCGTAGATGAACACGGTGCGACCAAATACTTCACGCTCGTGGATCGGCCGCCGCTCGCGAGCGGCAGGTACGTGTTCGCCACTCGTGATCAGTTGCAGGTAGCGGTTCGCGATCGCCTCGATCGAGGAGTCGAGCACGATGCGGCCGTGATTGATGAGCAACACGTCGGTGAGCAGGTTTTCCACCTCCTCAACCTGGTGCGTGGTGACCAATATCGTCCGTTCGTGATCGAAGTAGTCGTTCAGCAGCATTTCGTAGAACGAACGTCGGTAAAGCAGATCGAGTCCGATGGTCGGCTCGTCGAGTACCAAAAGTTTGGCATCGATGGCCATGATCAGTGCGAGATGCAGCTGCGTGATCATGCCCTTCGACAGTTCCCCGACTTTGCTGCGCTGACGGATCTCGGTCTTGCCGAGTACGGTCTCGGCGCGGCTTCGATCGAAGCGCGGATGGACGCCAGCGACGTAGTCGAGCGCTTGCGACACGCGCAGCCACTTCGGCAACACGGCCACGTCGGCGATGAAGCAGACGTCCTGCATCAACGCATCGCGCTCGCGGCGTGGATCAAATCCGAGGACCGAGAGCTCGCCGTCGAACGGCGTGAGTCCGAGCAGCGCCTTGAGGGCGGTCGTTTTCCCGGCCCCGTTGGGGCCCATCAAGCCGACGATGCGTCCCGCACCGATGGTGAAACTCGCGCCGTCGAGGGCGAGACTGCCCTTGCCGTAACGCTTGCGCAGATTGCTTGCGCGGATGATCGGGGTAGTCATTTCTTTGATCCTGGAGGAACGGTCGACTCCGTGGTCGCCGCTGCTGCGAACAACTCGTCGGCGGTGAAGCCGAGTCGCTGAATGGTGGCGCGGGTGCGTGGCCACTCGTCGCTCAGAAAGCGCGCTCGCTCGTCGGCGAGCAGCGCGACACGCGCACCGACGTTGACGAACATGCCGCGGCCACGACGCTTTTCGACGAGATTCTCGTCGGCAAGCTCCTGATAAGCCTTGAGCACGGTCAGTGGATTGATGCGAAATTCCGCCGCGACGTTGCGGACCGAAGGCAAAGGGTCGCCTTCCTTCAGTACGCCTTCGAGGATCATTGCAACCACGCGGTCACGTAGTTGACGGTAGATCGGGGCGTTTTCGGTCCACTGTGACATTCGCGGAGATCTCGCGTCAGTTGGCGCCGAGCTGCGTCAGGTGGCGAGCGAGGTCGCCACCGGCGCGGCACGCGGCGGCTGCAGGTGTTCGGAAGAATGGCCGAGCCCCCAGAACAACAGCATCGTCAACGCGACGGCGGTGAGGCCGGCGGTCAAGGTCGAGGCGGTGGCGGAGGAACCGGGGATGGCGGGGCATGTGTTCACGTTACTGTCTCCTGTTGAAACCTTCTAGTGTTATATATAACTACAACACTAAAACGGAGTCAAGGGGGAATCTGATCACGTAGAATTCGCGCGCCATTTTGCGGCCCCGCCGCCCCCTTTTCGGAGATGAACTGGAATGAAGCAGCCCTTGAACGTAGCGATCACCGGTGCCGCCGGTCAGATCGGCTATGCCCTCGCCTTCCGTGTGGCCTCCGGCGCCATGCTCGGTGCCGATCAACCGATCAACCTGCACCTGCTCGAAGTCACGCCGGCGCTGCCGACGCTGCAGGGTGTGGTGATGGAACTCAACGACTGCGCCTTCCCGACCCTCAACAAAGTGGTGGCCACCGACGATGCTCGCATCGCATTCAAGGATTGCCATGCCGCCCTGCTCGTCGGCGCGCGACCGCGTGGCCCCGGCATGGAACGCAAAGATCTGTTGCTCGCCAACGCGCAGATCTTCTCGGCGCAGGGCAAGGCACTCAACGACGTCGCCGCCCGTGACGTACGCGTGCTGGTGGTCGGCAACCCGGCCAACACCAACGCGCTCATCGCCATGAAGAATGCGCCGTCGCTGAAGCCGCAGAGTTTCACCGCGATGACGCGCCTCGATCACAATCGCGCGCTGTCGCAACTCGCCGAAAAAACCGGCAGCCACGTGAATGACATTCAAAAGATGATCATCTGGGGCAACCACTCGGCGACCCAGTATCCCGACGTCAATCATTGCTTCGTGAAGGGTCAGCCGGCGCGCTCGCTGGTCGATGCCGACTGGATCGAGAAGACCTTCATCCCGACGGTGCAGCAGCGTGGCGCCGCGATCATCAAGGCGCGCGGTGCCTCGTCGGCGGCCTCGGCCGGCTCCGCCGCCATCGACCACATCCGCGACTGGTTCCGCGGTTCCACCCAGGGTGACTGGGTGTCGATGGGGATCCCCTCGGATGGCAGCTACGGCATCCCCGAAGGCGTGATCTATTCCTATCCGGTGGTCTGCCGCGGCGGTCATTACGAAATCGTCCAGGGCCTCGCCATCGACGAAGGTAGCCGCAAGCGCATGGACGCGACGCATCAGGAGCTGCTCGAAGAGCGCGACGGCGTGAAGGACCTGCTCGGCTGATTTCCCCGGGCGGCAGGTTTCGCACCTGCCGCTCTTTATCATTGAGCGCGGCGACAGTAGGCTCTGGGCATGAGCCATTTTCTCGTAGCCCTCGCCCTGCTGGCACTGACTGCCTGGGCACTGACGCTCAAGGGCGGCGTCATCGCGATCCTGTTCGTCGTCGCACTGCTGTACCTCGCGTACAAGCGACTGAGCCTGCTCGCATACACGTCGACTTTCGGCGTGCTGCTCCTCGCCTACTCGGCCATCGGTGAGCCTGCAGGTCTCTGGAAAGGATTTCTTTGGTTGCTGTTCGCGGCTCTGGCATTGCTCAACGTGGTGCCATTGCGGCAGCGCCTGCTGACTCGGCCTTTCATGCGCATCTACCGACGGATGCTGCCTGCGATGTCTTCGACCGAGCGCGAAGCCCTAGAAGCCGGCACCGTGTGGTGGGACGGCGAACTCTTCACCGGCAAGCCCGACTGGTCGAAATTGCTCGGCGCGAAAACGCCGGTGCTCACCGCCGAGGAACAGGCTTTTCTCGATGGGCCCTGCGAGGAACTCTGCAGGATGGTCGACGATTTCGACATCACGCATCGCCGCGGTGACATGCCGCCCGAAGTCTGGGACTTCCTCAAGCGCAAGGGCTTCTTCGCGATGATCATCCAGAAGAAGTACGGTGGCCTGGAATTCTCGGCCTATGCGCATTCCTGCGTGCTGGCCAAACTCTCGACTCGCAGTACGACCGTGTCTTCGACGGTGGCGGTGCCGAACTCGCTGGGGCCCGGCGAACTCCTGCAACACTACGGTACCGAAGAGCAAAAAAATCACTACCTGCCGCGACTCGCGCGCGGCGAAGACATCCCTTGTTTTGCACTGACCGGTCCACGCGCGGGTTCGGATGCGGCCTCGCTGCCGGATTCCGGAGTCGTCTGCCGAGGTCAGTGGCAGGGACGCGAAATCATCGGTTTGCGCCTCAATTTCTCGAAGCGCTACATCACGCTCGCGCCGGTCGCCACCGTCATCGGGCTGGCCTTTCGCATGTTCGATCCCGACCGTCTGCTTGGCGGTGACGCCGACATCGGCATCACCTGCGCACTGATCCCGCGAGAAACGCCGGGGATCACCATCGGTCGTCGGCACTTCCCGCTCAACGTGCCCTTCCAGAACGGGCCGATCCAGGGTCGCGATGTCTTCGTGCCACTCGACTTCATCATCGGCGGCCCCACGATGGCAGGGCAAGGCTGGAGGATGCTGGTCGAGCAACTCTCCGTCGGTCGCTGCATTTCTTTGCCCTCGAGTGGCACGGGCGGCGGCAAGGCAGCAGTGTTTGCCACCGGCGCCTACGCGCGCATCCGTCGTCAGTTCAACATGCCGATCGGCAAATTCGAAGGTATCGAGAGCGTGATCGCGCGCATGGTCGGGCTCACTTACACCATGGATGCCGCCCGCTCGGTCACGGCGGGTGCCATCGACGGCGGTGAAAAACCATCCGTACCCTCGGCCATGCTCAAGTACCACGTGACCGAAATGAGCCGACAAATCGCCAACGATGCGATGGACGTGCACGGCGGCAAAGGTATCTGCCTCGGGCCCCGCAACTATCTCGGTCGAGGTTATCAGGTGGTGCCGGTAGCGATCACCGTCGAAGGGGCTAACATCCTCACACGCAGCCTCATCATCTTCGGCCAGGGCGCCATACGCTGTCACCCTTACGTCCTCAAAGAAATGGAGGCGGCGCGCAATCCGGATCGCGCACAGGGAGTACGCGACTTCGACGATGCGCTGCTCGGTCACGTCGGCTTCACGCTGAGCAACGCCGTGCGTTCCTTGATCATGGCGCTCACCAACGCGCGTTTCACGGCCGCACCCGTCGACGGCCCAGTCGCCCGCTACTACCAGCATATCGTGCGTTTTTCCGCGAGCTTCGCTTTCGCGGTCGACGTCGCCATGCTCAGCCTCGGCGGCTATCTCAAGAAAAAAGAAAATCTATCGGCTCGGCTCGGCGATGTGCTCTCTTGCATGTACCTCGCCTCGATGGTGCTCAAGCACTACGAAAATCAGGGCCGTCGCCCGGAGGATCTGCCCATCGTCGAATGGGCCTGCCGCAATCTGCTCTACAAGGCGCAGGAGCAGCTGCACGGCTTCCTGCGCAATTTCCCCAATCGCTTCCTCGGCGGCGCGATGCGTTTTTTGATCTTCCCGCGCGGCTTGCAATACTCGGCGCCCGACGACCGTCTCGGCCGCACGCTGGCAGAGTTGGTGCTCGAGCCCGGCCCGGTACGCGATCGGCTTTGTTATCCGGTCTACCGCCGGGTCGAAGCCGGTAACGCACTCGGCCTGCTGCAAGAAGTGCTCGAGATGGCCGAGCAGGCCGAGACGCTCGAAAAGCGGCTGCGGGTCGAGGGCGTCAAAACAGGACGCGTCCGTGCGCTCGATCTGCCCGGGCAGATCGACGAAGGCGAGCGTGCGGGACTCCTGTCGAGCGACGAGGCCACCTGGTTGCGCAACTACGATCGCAAGGTCATGGATCTGATCCACGTCGATGACTTCGCGCCGCATGAGCTCGGCACCAACGGCAAGCCGCGACTCCGAATCGATACACCCGTGCAGGAACAGAACGAACTGTTCGCGTGAGCTGCCAGAACGGCGATGAGTTTCGAAGAACGCGCCATTCTCCATGTCGACATGGATGCGTTCTATGCCTCCGTCGAGCAGCGCGACAACCCGGAGCTTCGTGGTAAACCGTTGATCGTCGGTGGTACGAGTGGGCGAGGCGTGGTGGCCGCTGCCAGCTACGAGGTCCGAAAGTACGGCGTTCGCTCTGCGATGCCGATCCGGCGTGCGCTTGCACTCTGTCCTGACGCCGTCTGCGTGAGGCCGCGAATGGCCCGCTATGCCGAGGTATCGGCACAGGTGTTCGAAGTTTTTCGGGAATACACGCCGCTCGTTGAGGGCCTCTCGCTCGACGAGGCTTATCTCGACGTCACCGCGAGTCGTGTCCTCAAGGGCGACGCCGTCACGATCGCGAGCGACATCAAAAATAAAATCCGCTTGCGGACGGCCCTCGGTGCCTCGGTCGGAGTCGCCACCAACAAGCTCGTCGCCAAAATCGCCTCCGATCTGCAAAAACCCGACGGACTCACGGTGGTGGCACCCGAACGCGTCAATGAAATACTCGATCCCTTACCCATCAAACGCCTGCCCGGACTCGGTCGCAAAAAAGGCGAGCAGGTCGTCGCCGCCGGACTGCACACCCTCGGCGAGCTGCGTCTGGCCGAGGAGGAACGTCTACGTCCCTTGTTCGGCAAGCACTGGCAGGAATGGCGCGATCGTGCCGCGGGCATCGACGAGCGCCGAGTCATTCCGGAACACGATGAAAAGTCGGTCAGCAACGAACGTACCTTCGGCGAAGACTTGACCGACAGCTCCGTCATGCATGCCGAGCTTTCGGCGCTCGCCGACAAGGTCGCGGCACGATTACGCGCCAAACAACTGCAAGCCAACTGCATCGGCATCAAGATCCGACTGCATGACTTTCGCACTCTCACCCGCCAGACCACGTTGGGCAAACCAAGTTGCGAAAGTCGGGTGATAGCGGACTGCGCGCGTGCGCTGTTCGAGACGTGGTTGGTAGAGAACCGCAAACCGCGCATTCGACTGCTCGGCGTGTCCACGACCGAGTTCGTCGAGGAAGCGCAGCAAGATCTGTTCGTCGACGTGGAGCGCGTCCAGAACGAAAAACTGGATGCCACACTCGATGCGATTCGCGAGAAATTCGGCAACGCCGCCTTGGGTCGCGCGAGTTTGCTCAAGCGCGAGCGCTAATTTCGGGCGGCAGGCAGCATTAGTCCCATCGTCATGCCGGCGAGCACGCCGAACAAATGCGCGTCGGTCACGACTGCAGCGGTATCGGTCGCGAAGGGCAGCGCACCCCAGAGATTTTCCCGTACGATTTTCGCGAGTCCGAAGATCGCCATCAGCCACGCGATGCCGTAATGACGATCACGATCGATGATCAGCCTAACCACCGCCGCGGCGCCCCAAGCGTGCAACAAACCCGATAGGCCCACATACCAATCGATGTCACTCAGCCACCAGAGACCGGCGTCGATCATCGCCATGCCGACGAGCCCGACCGCGAGCAAGTGGCGCGGCGCGAACACTCGGCCAAATAGCCGCCAAAGCAACAACGAGGCCGCGACGTTGAGACCCGCGTGCCAGAGATCGAGGTGCACGAAATGTCCGGTCAACAGGCGCCACCACTCACCGGCGGCGATCGCCTCTCTCGACCATTGCAAGGAGTCGATCAGCCAATGGCTCATGCTTGTAGTTCGAAGAACTCGCCGTGCGCGAAATCCGTCTCGTTCGACAGCGTTGCAACTGCGGCCTGCCCCTCGACCGGCAAATCCACCGAAAATACGCTGGCCACTTGACCTGGCAGTCTACTCAAAGAAACTCGTCGCGCACGACGATCGGTCCCGACCTGTACTTCGCGTGCGTTCCAAGTGAAACCACTGCCCGCGGCTTTGAGCACGGCTTCCTTGCGCGTCCAGCCTCGCAGAAAAACCTCATCGGGCGGGTCGGCATCCGCCGCTGCGAGCTGCGCGGCGGCAAGCTCGGCGCGTTCGCAGTCGGTGAATACCCGCTCGGCCAATCGGTGCGCATTGGGCACCGCTCGTCGAGTTTCCAGGTCCACGCCGATCGCGCTCTCGAAGCCAAGCCCCAGCAACCACGCGCCGTGACTATGGCTTTGATTGAAATGCAGGGGCGGCGAATCATCGGCCGAAGAAATGCTGGGCTTGCCATGTTCGCTGAGCACGAACGTCAGCGAACCGCCGTGCACGCCGAGTCGGCTGCCGAGCACGCTGCGCAACAAGATTCTCGACACCACGAAATCGCGGCGGACTTGCGCCGCAGTCATCGCGTCGGCACGGTCGCGCTCAGCGCTCGAGAGCAACTCGAGCTCGGCCGCGTTACACGACAGTGAAGAAAACGCCGTGAGATCGGCGAAATAAAGTTCGACGCCGCGCGGGGGCTCGCGATGCCGGAGTGCATGAAAGGCGAGCGGCGACCAGATGGGTGACACGATGCGGCGGACTATGCCCGGGCGGGTCCTGCCCGTGCAATACTTGGGCGCTTCGGGGAAGCCTCGCCTGCCAAGGCAAGTTGCGCGACATGTCGATCATTCTCGATGCACTGAGAAAATCCGAAAATTCGCGGCTGCGACAAGATCACCCGGCGATCTTCGCCGCACGCGCCGCGCCGACTCGATCACGGCTGCCGATCTGGGCGCTGGTGCTGGTCGCGCTGCTGGCGATCAATTTTCTGGTGATTGCCTGGGCACTGCTGCGTAGCGAAGGCCGCAGCCGAGATCCATCGCGAGCTGAGCCCCTTGCGGCGGTGATCGTCGCCACACCGACCCCCGCCGTACCGACCCCCGCGGCACCAAGCGCCGCGGCACCGGCACCCGCCGCGATCGCGCCTGCCGAGATCGCCCCAGCAACGCTTGCCTCCACGACGGCACGTACCGCCGTAGCGGCCCCCGCACCCGCAGCGGCGGCGTTGCCGCGGCCGCCGAGTCGTGACGATCTGCTCGCGCGCGGCTCGACGATTCCGCCGGTCGAACTCAACATGCACGTTTACGATCCGAATCCGCAGGCGCGCTTCGTACTACTCAATGGTCAAAGATTGCGGGAAGGCGAAAGCTCCCGAGAAGGACTCGTCATCGAGCGCATCACCGCCGAGGGTGTCATCCTGCGCTTCGGTATTCCACTTTTGCGGTGAACCTGCAATGAGTGAGCTGACAGAGCTCGATGGCCTGCAATTGGCGGATGTGCTGCGTGCGGGCATCTACCGACTGTTCGAAAAAACCGATCATCTCAACAAAATAAACGTCTTCCCGGTGCCGGATGGCGACACCGGTACCAACATGTCACTGACACTGTCTGCGGTACTTGCGTCGCTCGATCGCGCTCCGGAGCCCCATGCGGGAAGCATGCTGGTACGCGCGGCGGACGCTGCACTCGATGGTGCACGCGGTAATTCAGGAGCAATCCTCGCGCAATTTCTGCTGGGTCTCGGCGATGGCGCAGGTCATCTCGCGCGGCTTTCGACCGGCGAATTCGCAAATGCGCTACGCAAAGGGGCTGCCTACGCCCGTGATGCGCTCGCCCAGCCGCGCGAGGGCACCATCCTCACCGTGTTGCGCGAATTTTCACTGGCTGCCGAAGCTCAGGTACCGCTCTCGAGCGGTTTTCCGAGCTTGTTCGCCAATTCATTGAGTCGCGTTCGCGAGGCGCTCGAGGCGACGCGTGGGCAACTCGAAGAGCTGCGCGCGGCGAACGTCGTCGATGCCGGTGCCCTCGGATTCGTCGAGGTTCTGGAAGGCATGCGCCGATTTCTAGAGACGGGAGAACTGGGCAAGGTCGTGACTCCCGTCCATTCCGGTGATGAGTCGATGGCCGGAACGGCGCCTCCGGCAGTCGATCAGGACTATCGCTTTTGCACCGAATGCTTGGTCAACGCTTCTGCCGATCAGGAAATCGATCTTCGACATCTGCGCGAAACACTCTCCGCGATCGGCGCCAGTCTGGTGGTCAGCGGCAGCAAGCGCAAAGCGAAGATTCACGTCCACGTCGACGATCCGGAACAGGTCTTCCGTATTGCCGAAAACTTTGGTGTCGTCAGCGGTCAGAAAGCGGACGACATGCGCATGCAGCAAAGTGCTGCACATCATCGAAAGACGCAACGTACGGCGGTCGTCACGGACTCGGGAGCAGACATTCCAGAGGAGTTCGTCGAGCGACTTGGTATACACGTGGTCCCGGTGCGCATTCACTTCGCTAATCATTCTTACCTCGACAAGGTGAGCATGACCCCCACCGAGTTCTACCGCGAACTCGTGAGCAATCCGGCACATCCCAAGACGTCGCAGCCGCCGCCCGGCGATTTCCGCCGCATGTTCGAATTTTTGGCCTCGCACTACGAGGCCGTGGTGTCCGTGAACTTGACCTCTCGGCACAGCGGAACCTGGGATGCCGCCAACAAAGCGGCGCAACGGGTCGGCGCCGAGGGCAAGCCAGTCGCGGCGATCGACAGCCGCAACGCGTCGGTAGGTCAGGGGCTCATCGCCGTCGCAGCTGCGGAGGCAGCGATCGCGGGTGCGGATCCGCAGGACGTCACGGCCGCCATCCAAGCGGCCGCCGAACGCACGCAAACGTTCGCGCTGCTCGGCAGCATCGATTTCGCTGTACGCGGGGGTCGCGTGCCGGCGATCGTCGGCAAGGTGGCGCGTTTACTGTCCCTCAACGTCATTCTGCGCACCTATCCGGACGGGCTGATTCGTGCGGGGGGCGGCCTGATGGGCTCACATCGGCTGCGCAGCCGTTTCGTGCGGTTCGTGGTACGACGCTGTGGTTTCGATGCGAGCCGCGAATCGCTGCGGATCTTCGTCGGTCACGGCGGAAAGCCGCAAGAGGGTCAGCTGCTGGCGCAGGAGCTAGAACAAAGATTTCCGGCAGGCAGCGTGGAATTTTGTGCGCTCACCGACATGGGCCCGGCCATCGGTGTCCATGGCGGGCCGGGCACGCTGATCGTCGCTCTCCACCGCAAACCCAAGGCGACGGCCTAGCCGAGCGATCTAGCCGAGCGCGGCGATCACCGCGGGCGGCGCCTGCACGAGTTCGATCAGCACGCCCTCGCCGGCGATCGGAAATTCTTCGTTCGCCTTCGGATGCAGAAAACAGATGTCGTAACCCGCTGCGCCCTTGCGCACGCCACCCGGAGCAAAGCGCACGCCGCGCGACGTCAACCATTCGACCGCTTTCGGCAGATCGTCTATCCATAGCCCGATGTGGTTGAGCGGCGTGGCATGCACGGCAGGTTTTTTCTCGGGATCGAGCGGTTGCATGAGATCGACTTCGACGCGCATCGCGCCTTGACCCATGGCGCAAATGTCCTCATCGACATTCTCGCGCTCGCTGACGAAGTTGCCGGTGACTTCGAGGCCGAGCATGTCGACCCAAAGTTTGCGCAGGCGTTGCTTGTCTGGGCCGCCGATCGCCACCTGCTGTATGCCGAGGACCCGGAACGGTCGTTTCATCGAAACGTCACTCATTGGAACTTGATGATCACCTGATCGACCGCGAGACTGTCGCCCTTGGCGGCCAACACCTCGGAGACCACGCAGTCCTGGGTGGCAAACAGAATGTTTTCCATCTTCATGGCTTCGATCGCTGCTAGCCGTTCGCCGGCGCGTACCGTCTGTCCGGGTTGTACCGAAATGTCGACCAGCAGGCCGGGCATCGGCGAGAGCAGCACCTTCGACAGATCGGGCGGCGCCTTGAATGGCATCAGCGCTTCGAGCTGCGCCTGACGTGGCGAGAATACTTTGGCGAACAGACTCGAACCATTGTGCGAAATACGATAGCCGAGCCCGATGCGTTCGATTTGCGCACAGAAGGGTTTGCCGTCGAAGTGGCCGTGCACGGCGATGTCGCGCAGGTTGTCCTCGAAAGAAACCTCGTGCGTACGGCCACCGATACCCACATGGAACATCGAGCCGATCGGTCGCACGGTGACCGGAATCTCGTCACGACCTCCTTGATCGTCGCGCAGCACGATCACGAAATCCTCGCGAATGCGGACTTCGCGGTGACGCAACTGTCCGGTGAGACGCGCAGCGCGTTCACGGGAGCGGCGATGCGAGACGGCAGCCAAGGAGAGCAGGAATCCCGGTTCCTCGTGCGGCACGGCCGACGCAGAAAAGCCTTTCGGATACTGCTCGGCGATGAAGCCGGTGTTGAAATCGCCGGCGACGAAACGCGGATGTGCGAGCAAGGCTGCTTGAAATGGAATGTTGCTGGAGATACCGCGGATCACGAAACCGTTCAAGGCCTCGCGCATGCGGGCGATCGCCTCGTTGCGATCGGCGCCGTAAGTGATGAGCTTGGCGATCATCGAGTCGTAGAACATCGGTATCTCGCCGCCCTCGTAGACACCGGTGTCGACGCGGACGCCGCCCTCGGCAGGAACCGGCTGCGAGGCTTCCATGGTCGGCATGGGCGGTCGATATTTGACCAGTCTGCCGGTCGAGGGCAGGAAGTTACGGAACGGATCTTCGGCATTGATGCGGCACTCGATCGCCCAGCCCTTGCGCCGGATGTCGCTCTGGCCGAAGGCGAGTCGCTCGCCTGCTGCAACTCGAATCATTTGCTCGACGAGATCGAGCCCGGTGATGCACTCGGTGACCGGGTGCTCCACCTGCAGCCGAGTGTTCATCTCGAGAAAATAAAAGCTGCGATCTTTGCCGACCACGAACTCGACCGTGCCCGCGCTCTGGTAGTCGACGGCCTTGGCGAGCGCAACCGCCTGCTCGCCCATGGCCTTGCGCGTCTTGTCGTCCAGGAACGGGCTCGGCGCCTCTTCGATCACCTTCTGGTGACGACGTTGAATCGAGCACTCGCGCTCCCAAAGATAGACGCAGTTGCCGTGACCGTCGCCCAGCACTTGAATCTCGATGTGCCGAGGCTCTTCGACGAACTTCTCGATGAACACGCGATCGTCGCCGAAGCTGTTACGAGCCTCGTTGCGACAGGAGGCGAAGCCCTCGTGCGCGTCCTTGTCGTTCCAGGCGACCCGCAAACCCTTGCCGCCACCGCCGGCGCTCGCCTTGATCATCACGGGATAGCCGATGTCGCGCGCAATCTCGACCGCTCGCTCGGGCGACTCGATCGGTTTGTTCCAACCGGGGATCGTGTTCACCTTGGCCTTGGCGGCGAGCTCCTTGGACGCGATCTTGTCGCCCATGGCCGCGATCGACTTGTGTTTCGGGCCTATGAAAATGATGCCCGCCTCTTCCACGCGCCGCGAGAACTCGGCGTTCTCGGACAAAAAGCCGTAGCCGGGGTGAACCGCCTCGGCGCCGGTTTTCTTGCAGGCTTCGATGATGCGATCGGCGACGAGGTAGGACTCGCGCGATGGCGCCGGTCCGATCAGTACCGCCTCATCGGCCAGCTCGACGTGACGAGCGTCCTTGTCGGCTTCCGAGTGAACGGCCACCGTCTTGATGCCCATGCGTTGCGCCGTCTTGATGACGCGGCAAGCGATTTCGCCACGATTGGCGATCAGTATTTTTTTGAACATGATTCTTCAGACTCCGTGGCGCGCGCTCAAAGGGGGATGTTGCCGTGCTTGCGCCACGGTTCCTCGATTTTCTTGTCGCGCAACACCGTCAGCGCGCGGCAGATCCGCCGACGCGTGCCGTGCGGCATGATGACGTCGTCGATGTACCCGCGGGCACCGGCGATGAAGGGATTGGCGAACTTCTGCCGGTACTCGGCCTCTCGCGCCGCCAGTTTGGCGGGATCGGATTTCTCTTCGCGGAAAATGATTTCGACTGCACCCTTCGCACCCATGACCGCAATTTCAGCGTTCGGCCAGGCAAAGTTGATGTCGCCGCGCAAATGCTTCGACGCCATGACGTCGTAGGCACCGCCATAGGCTTTGCGCGTGATGACGGTGATCTTCGGCACCGTGCACTCGGCATAGGCATAGAGCAACTTCGCGCCATGCTTGATGATGCCGCCGTATTCCTGCGAAGTGCCCGGCATGAAACCCGGCACGTCGACGAAAGTCACGACTGCGATGCCGAACGCGTCGCAAAAACGCACGAAACGCGCGGCCTTGATGCTGCTCTTGATGTCGAGGCAGCCCGCGAGCACCAGCGGCTGGTTGGCAACGATGCCGACCACCTGACCGTCGAGCCGCGCAAAGCCGATGATGATGTTCTTCGCATAGTCGGGCTGCAGTTCGAAGAATTCACCATCGTCGACGACTTTGCTGATCAGCTCCTTCATGTCGTAGGGCTTGTTCGGATTGTCGGGTACCAGCGTATCGAGCGAGTAGTCGTCACGATCGGGCGGATCGAAGGCCTCGCGCATCGGCGGCTTCTGCCGATTGTTCGCCGGCAGATAGTTGAAGAAGCGACGCAGCATCAGGATCGCCTCGACATCGTTGTCGAAAGCGAGATCGGCAACGCCGCTGCGCGTGGTGTGCGTGATCGCGCCGCCGAGGTCTTCGGCCGTGACTTCTTCGTGGGTCACGGTCTTCACCACTTCGGGTCCGGTGACGAACATGTAAGAACTGTCCTTCACCATGAAGATGAAGTCGGTGAGCGCTGGGCTGTAGACGGCACCACCCGCCGAAGGGCCCATGATCAGACTGATCTGCGGCACCACACCCGAGGCCGTCACGTTGCGCTGGAACACCTCGGCATAGCCACCGAGCGAGGCGACGCCCTCCTGGATGCGCGCGCCACCGGAATCGTTGATACCGATCACCGGTGCACCAACCTTCATGGCGGTATCCATGACCTTGCAGATTTTCTGGGCGTGCGCCTCGGACAGCGATCCGCCGAACACCGTGAAATCCTGACTGAAGACGAACACGAGACGACCGTTGATGAAGCCGCAGCCCGTCACCACGCCATCGCCCGGAATTTTTTGATCCTGCATACCGAAGTCGCTGCAGCGATGCTCGACGAACATGTCCCATTCCTCGAACGTTCCCTCGTCGAGCAACAGTTCGACACGCTCTCGCGCCGTCAGCTTGCCTTTGGCATGTTGCGCCGCGACGCGCTTCTCGCCGCCGCCCTGTCGCGCCTGCGCGCGCTTCTTCTCGAGCTGATGAATGATGTCGTGCATGGCAAGCTTTCCTGTGAGTGCAAATCGGTCAGTGGGCTTCGAAGAGATCGAGCAATCGTCGTGCGGCGGATGAAGGCGCGATACGGCCTTGGCTCACATCATCGAGTGCCTTGGGCAACGCGGCACGTACGGCCGCACTGTCGCGAAAATCGGCAACCAGTCGCGCGTGCACCTGATCCCACATCCAGGTGAGCGCCTGCTGGCGTCGACGTTCAGAGAATTCACCGCTGTGTTCGCGCAGACGTCGGAAGTCGGTGACGTGCGACCAGAAGGCCTCGAGCCCCTGGGACTTGAGCGCACTGCCTCGCATCACGCGGGTTTGCCAACGTTCTTCGTCATGACTACCCGGCGCACCGGTGAAACGCAGCACACGCAACGCCGAGGTGATCTGTGCCTCGGCCCGAGTTGCGGCATCGGGATCGAGATCGGCTTTGTTGATGACGATGAGATCGGCGAGCTCCATGATGCCTTTCTTCATGGCTTGCAGATCGTCACCGGCGTTCGGCAACTGCAGCAGCACGAACATGTCGGTCATGCCCGCCACCGTGGTTTCGGATTGCCCGACGCCCACCGTCTCGACGATCACCACGTCGTAGCCCGCAGCCTCGCAAACCAGCATCGCTTCCCGAGTTTTCTCCGCGACCCCACCGAGCGTGCCCGACGAGGGACTCGGACGAATGTAGGCGTTTTCCTGAACCGAGAGACGCTCCATGCGCGTCTTGTCGCCGAGGATCGAGCCGCCGGAAACACCCGACGAT
>Ga0129336_10000678_pt1 | contig 20139 bp, 18 predicted proteins | sample CPB6_02_DNA_FD_96878 | JGI IMG/M metagenome (GOLD analysis project Ga0129336, IMG submission 96878) | Freshwater to marine salinity gradient microbial communities from Chesapeake Bay, USA - CPBay_Sum_0.6_0.2_DNA | ecosystem: Environmental > Aquatic > Marine > Coastal | place: USA: Chesapeake... | reverse complement strand
GGGCCGCTATCTGGCCGATGGCAGCTGCCCGGTGGGCGAGCACACCTGGCGCTCGGCCTACGCCGCGGCACAGGCCGCACTGGCGGGCGCCGATGCACTGCTGGCTGGTGAGCGCTTTGCGTGGGCCCTGTGCCGCCCGCCCGGCCACCACGCGCGGCGCGAGGCCGCGGGCGGCTTTTGCTACCTGAACAACGCGGCCATTGCCGCCGAGCGGCTGCGCAGCGCCCAGGCACGGGTGGTGGTGCTCGACACCGACATGCACCATGGCCAGGGCGTGCAGGAGATCTTCTGGGAGCGCGCCGACGTGCCCTACATCTCGATCCACGGCGATCCGACCAACTTCTATCCGGTGGTGGCAGGTCATGCGGACGAAACCGGCGGCAGCGCCGGGCGCGGCTTCAACCTCAACCTGCCGATGCCGCACGGCAGCGCCGAGCCGGCGTTCTTCGAGCGGCTGGACACGGCGCTGCACACCCTGCGCGAGCAGGCGCCCGGCGCGGTGGTGCTGTCACTGGGCTTTGACATCTACCGCGAAGACCCGCAGTCGATGCTGGATTTCAGCGCTGAAGGCTTTGCGCGGCTGGGTGCGGCCATCGCAGCACTGCAGCTGCCGGTGCTGGTGGTGCAGGAAGGCGGCTACCACCTGAGCACGCTGCAAGACAACGCGCAACGCTTCTTTGGCGGCCTGCTCGGGCATTGATGGAGCGCAGGCGCACGGCCCGCGGGTGTGCAGATCCTCAGGCCGTACGCGGCAGCGGCACCGGCCGCGGCGTGCGCGGCAGCTGGCTCACCACCGCCAGCGTCAACAGCGAGGTGGCCGCCATCAGCGTCAGCAACGCCGTGAAGCCCGCCTGCTTGACCACCGGGCCGATCAGCCACACCGCCAGCGAGCTTGCGCCCAGCGAAACCGCCAGCCGCATGCCTGCCACGCGCGAACGCATGCTGTCGTCCACAAAGCGCACCAGCATCGCATCGGTGAAGGGCACCGCGCCAAAGATGGTGGCCATGAAGAGGAACTGCAGCAGGTAGAACACCCAGCCGTTGCTGACGATGGCCAGTGCGATGAACACCGCCTGCAGCGCGATCACGCCCAGGTACAGCGTCTTGAGCGCGTGGCGGTCCAGCAGATGGCCCACCACCAGTTGTGTCACCGACGCCGCTGCATATACGGCTGCCAGTAGCAGGCCCAGCTGCGCCGGGTCAGACGCCATCGACTGCAGGCGGCTGGCCAGCATCTCGTAGTTGCTGCTGGTCGAGAAGTTGAACACCAGGCTGCCGGTGGTGGACGCGAGCGTCATCACCAAAAACAGCCGTGCCAGCGACACGCCTGCGGGCGCAGCGCTTGAGACCTTCTTCTTTGCGGGGGCCTGCATCTCGCGCGGCGCCACCATGGCGAACAGCACACCGCAGACCAGGCACACCACGCCCGGCACCGCAAAGGCCGCGCGCCAGCCGAAGTACTTGACGAAAAAGCCGGTGACCACCGCCGCCGCCGCGATGCCGAGGTTGCCCGCCAAGCCATTGATGCCGATGGTGCGGCCCGGCCGTTCGGCGCCCTGCACCAGCATCGGGATGCCCACCGGGTGGTAGATGGCGGCAAAGCAGCCCAGCAGCGCCAGCGCCAGCGCCATCTGCAGCGGCGACTGCGACACGCTGACCAGCAGTGCAGCGACACCCATGCCGGCAAAGAACACCAGCATCATCGGCCGGCGGCCCCATTGGTCACCCAGCTTGCCGGCCGGCAGCGAGCCCAGGCCGAAGAAGAAGAACGCAGCCACGCTGTACGGCATCAGGTCTTCCCAGCGCGCCACGCCAAAGTCGGCCGCGATGCGGGTGACCGCCGTGGCAAAGATCAGCAGGAACATGTGGTCGATGGCGTGACCGACGTTCAGCAGAAGGCGCGTGGAGGCGTTGAGCATGGCCGATCGTACTGCGCGGGCTAGGTCGCGTTGGCGCGCATCGCATCGATGACGGCGCGGTACTGTCGCCTGAGCGCCTGCGGGCCGATCACCTGTGCGTCGGCGCCAAAGCGCAGCACGTCGGCCAGCATCTCGCGCTCGTCGCTGTAGGGCACCTCGAGTTCGATCGAGCCGTCCTTCAGCACCCGGCGGCGCTGCTCGGGGTGCCACTGTTCGTGCTGCACCCACAGCGAGCGCTTGGGGCTGAAGCGGATCTTCGCCCAGTCCTTGGGCGCGCCGCCAAAGATGCCGTAGCTTGCGCTCATCGAGCGGCGCAGTGCCTTGGGGTCGACCTCATCGGCCTCGATGTCCAGCACCTCGGCGCTTTCGATCGCGTCGATGCCAAAGCAGCGGATGTCGCGCCGCAGGTGGCAGCGCGCGTCCACGTACCAGTTGTCGCGGTAGTGCACCAGCTGCTGTGGCGAGATGTCGCGCGGCACGCGCTCGTTGCGTTCGCGGTTGTGGTGCACGATGCGCAGCCGCTTGCGCTGCAGCGTGGCCTGCGCCACGGCCTCGAAGCAATGCAGCGGCACCTCGCGCTTGCCCGCGTGCACCACGCGCACCCGTTCGCTCACGGTGCCGGGCTCCAGGCCCTGCTTGCGCAGCATGTCGTCGAGCCGCTCGCGCAGCGGTGCGAGCTTGGGGCCCAGCAAGCCGGGCTGCAGCTGCTCGAGCAGACCGTGCAGCGTCATCAGCCCCAGCAGCTCTTCGTGGCTGAAGTGCACGCCCGGCAGCTCCACCAGGCCGCTGGCGTTGTCGATGCGGTAGCCGCCGGCGTCGCGGTCATACACGATCGGCGTGTTCATCTGGTCGCGCAGCTTGGCCAGGTCGCGCTTGAGCGTGGCCGCCGATATCTCGAGCGAGTCGCGCAGGTCCTGCGCGCTGACCACGCGCCGCGCCTTGAACAGCTGCTGGTACTTGTACAGACGTGACGATTCGCTCATGGCTGCCCCTGCCCTGCAATCCAGCGCTCCACCGCCGCGCGCAGGCGGCTGCCGGGCGTGATGCCCCGCGCGCGCGCCGCGGCATTGGCATGCGAGACCACGCCGCTTTCCCAGGTGTCCAGCGAGTCGCCGATGCGCGCACTGGTGTGTGCCACCGTGGCGGCCGGCACGCCGCGCGCCTGCAGCATTGCCAGCGCCGCAATGCCGGCGTCGTCCTTGCCCACGCCGGCGTCGTTGAAGACCGCCAGCGCCAGCGGCACCTCCAGCGCGAATTCGCCCGAACTGGTGCCGCCATGCGAGGACGACACCACCAGGCAGCCCTCGTCCTCGGGCTCCACCTGCGTGATCGAATTCATCACCAGCACCCGCCCCGCCAGCCCGCGCGCCACTTCTGTTTTCAGCATCCGGTCATTGTGATCCAAAGCCGTGGCGGAATGCCAGAATGCACGCCATCACAAGAGGAGACACCGCATGACCCGAACCGCTCGACGCCTGCCGGCGTCCCCGTGCGTGGTTGCAGCCGTGGCAGCGTCCATCGCCCTGGGCCTGGCCGGCTGCGCCACGCAAGTCAAGGAAGCCGCCCCCGCCGCGGCAGCCTGCCCCCAGGGCGTGCCCGAAGGCACCCGCTGCCTGCGCGGCCAGGACTCGGCCGGCTCGCACTACCTGATCGCCATGCCCCGGCAATGGAGCGGCGTGCTGGTGGTGCATGCGCACGGCGGCCCCAACCTGGGCGAGCCCAAGGCCACGCGCGCCGATGAGGACATCAAGCGCTGGGCCATCACCGTGGCCGAAGGCCATGCATGGGCCGGCTCGGTGTTTCGCCAGGGCGGCTTTGCCGTCACCACGGCCGCCGAAGACACCGAGCGGGTGCGCCGCATCTTCATCGACCATGTGGCGCAGCCGCGCCGCACCCTGCTGCACGGGCAGTCGTGGGGCGCGATGGTGGCCACCCGCGCTGCCGAGATGTTCCCCCGATCGTGGGAGGGCATGCTGCTGACCAGCGGCGTGGTGGCCGGGCCCGCCACCTACGACTTCCGGCTGGACCTGCGTGCGCTGTACCAGCACCTGTGCGGCAACCACCCGCGTCCCGGCGAGCCGGCGTATCCGCTGTCGATCGGTCTGCCGGCCGATTCACGCATGACCGCTGCCGAGCTGAGCGCACGCGCCGACGAATGCCTGGGCGTCCGCAAGCCCGCTGCGCAGCGCACGCCCGAGCAGGCACGCAAGATCAAGACCATCGTCGATGTGATCCGCATCCCCGAAAACTCGATCGTGGGCCACCTGAACTGGGGCACCTTCACCCTGCAGGACGTCGTGCGGCGCACCCAGGGCGCCAGCCCGTTTGGCAACGACACGGTGCGCTACAGCGGCTCGGGTGACGACGCGGCGCTCAACGCCGCGCTGACCGCAGCGGGCCTGCGCTTCAAGGCCGATGCGCGGGCTGCGGCAGCCTTTGCAGCCGACACCGATCACCGCGGGCGCTTTCGCGTGCCGGTGCTCACCGCGCACGGCATCCACGACTCCACCGTGTTTGTCGAAGGCAGCGACACCCTGCGCCAGCGCATGGAAGCCGCAGGCAACGGCGCGCGGCTGGTGCAGACCTTTGTCGATTCGCGCGAGCACAGCTACCTGGGCGATGCAATCTACCCGCCGCTGTTCGAGGCGCTGCTGCGCTGGGTGGACAAGGGCGAGAAGCCCACACCGCAAGGCATCGCGCTGCAATGCCATGAATTGCGCCCGGCCAACCCGGCCGAGTGCCGGTTCTTGCCCGACTTCAAGCCGCGGCCGCTGGCCTCGCGCATTCCGGCGCGCTGAATCGAAGCGCGGTGCCTGCAGGCTGACCCGGCAGGCCGGTAAGCCTGCCGGGCGCATGTCGCGTACGCCGCTTGTGGCCGCGCGCGCGAAGGCCGCAGCGCTCAGCGCGGCGCTGGGGCATCGGTCATCAGCTGCGCGAGGCTGGGCACCATCGCCTGGCCATGGCCGGCGGCCACCATGTCCTGCATCACCTGCAGCAGCACTGCTGCGATGGGACGGCGTGCACCGGCATCGCCAGCCATTGCGTGGTAGTAGCTCAGGTCCTTGCGCGCGTTGTCCACCACGAAGCGCAGGCCTCTCGGGTCGCCCTCCAGGAGAAACGGACGCATGCGCTCCAGCGCCACGCCTGCGGCGCCGCCCTGCGCAAGCACATCCACAAAGGCAGCCGGCGCGACGCCGCTGCGCGTGGCGCAGGCAGCCGCCTCGGCCAACAGCGTCACCATGCCCAGCGAGACGAAGTTGTGCAGCAGCTTGAGGCTGTGGCCTGCGCCGGTCGGCCCTGCGTGTGCGATGTTCTCTGCAAAGCAACTCAACAGCGGGCGGCAGCGATCCAGCAGTGCGGCATCTCCACCCACCAACAGGTTCAGCCGGCCCTCGGCCGCCTCCTTGGGCGTGCGGGTCATGGGCGCGTCAAGCAACTGCGAGCCGCGCGCCTGCACCTGCTGCGCCATGCGACAGGTGGACTCGGGCATCGAGGTCGAGCAGTCGATCACGATGCTGCCCGGCTTCAAGCCCTCAAGCACACCATCGGCACCGCAGAGCACCTGCTCGACCTGCGCTGATCCGGTCAGCACCAGGATCACCACTTCGCTGTCAGCCGCCAGCGCGCGGGCGCTGGAGTAGCCCGTCGCGCCTGCGGCCTTCAGCGCATCCAGCGGCTGGTTGCCGGGGTGCTCGAACAGCCTCAGGGCATGGCCGTGGCGCGACAGGTTGCTGGCGATGCCATGCCCCATCATGCCGATGCCGACCATGCCCACGCGCAGCTTGGCTGCGCCATCGGTTGCCTGCGCCGCCGTCACGCCTTGGCGCCCGTGCTGCGCATCGAGTGCATCAGGTTCTCGAAGCTGCCCTCGGCAAAGCGCGACCACAGGATCTGGTCATCGCGGTACTTCGAGAAGCCCGAGTAGATCTTCTTCCACTTGGTGTTCTTCTCGGACAGTTCGGCGTACAGCTCGTTGGTGACCTTCCACGCGGCCTGGCCCACTTCCCTGGGAAAGGGCTTGACCTGCACACCCTTGCCCAGCAGTCGGCGCAGCGCCTCGGGGTTGCGCGTGTCGTACTTGGCCTGCATCTCCACGTGCGCATCGCTGCAAGCAAGCTCGAACACCGCCTGGAATTCCTTGGGCAGGGCCTCCCAGGCCTTCGCGTTGACGTACATGGTGATCTGGCCGCACGGGTCCCAGTAGCTCGGGTAGTGATAGGTCTTGGCCATCTTGTAGAAGCCGAGCTTCTCGTCGTCGTAGGGTCCGACGAATTCGGCGCCGTCGATCGTTCCCTTCTCCAGCGCGGTGTAGATGTCGCCACCCGGCAGGTTCTGCGGAACGAATCCCAGGCGCTGCAGCACCAGGCCACCGAACCCGCCGATGCGGAACTTCATGCCCTTGACGTCGGCAAGTGACTTCACTTCCTTGCGGAACCAGCCGCCCATCTGGGTGCCGGTGTTGCCGCAGGGGAAGTTGACGATGTCGTAGTCGCGATAGAACTCGCGCAGGAGCTGCATGCCGCCGCCGTCGTACATCCACCCGGTCATCTGGCGCGAGGTCATGCCAAACGGAATCTGGCCATCCAGCGCAAAGGTCGGGTCCTTGCCGAAGAAGAACACCGACGCGGTGTGGGCGCATTCCACCGTGCCCTGCTGCACCGCATCGGCCACGCCGAGGGCCGGCACCAGTTCACCCGGGCCATGCACCGTGATCTGGAAGCGCCCGCCGGTGGCGGCTGCAACGCGCTTGGCCACCGTGTCGGCACCGCCGTAGATGGTGTCCAGGCTTTTGGGCCAGCTCGACGCCAGGCGCCAGCGCACCTGGGTCTGCGCGCTGACAATCGCCGGTGCAGCCAAGCCGGCACCGGCGGCGGCCTGGATGAAGGAACGTCTTTCCATGGTCTTCTCCTCGTAGGGGGGGGTCTTTGGTGGGGTGTCGTTGTGCGACGCGGGGTGCCGGCTTGTGGAGCTGCCGATCTACTGGTATGATGAGTACATGACTGACGATTATGCAAGTCTGTCTGGCGGGCGTCAACAGCCGCCGGCCCCTGGCGTGTCACCCATTGCACGCCGCAAGCTGTCGCACGAGGTTGTGGATCGGCTGCTGCCGCGCATCCGCTCGGGCGAATTTGCGGTCGGCGCCCTGCTGCCCTCCGAGCGCGACCTGATGGCCAGCCTGGGCGTGGGCCGGCCTGCGGTGCGCGAGGCACTGCAAACGCTGGAGCGCATGGGCTTGATCGCCATCGTGCACGGCGAAGGCGCACGGGTGCTGCCGCTGTCGGCCGACAAGGTGATCGGGCAGATCTCCGACGCCGCCATGCATTTGCTGACCGGCTCGAGCGACCTGCTGGAGCACCTGAAAGAGGCCCGACTGCAGTTCGAGGTGGCGATGGCCCGTCAGGCCGCCGAGCGCGCCACACCCGCACAGGTCGAACAGCTGCGGGTGCTGCTGGAGGCGCACAAGGCCAGCCTGGACAACCCGCAGCAGTTCCTCGCGACCGACATGGCCTTCCACAAAGGCATTGCCGCCATCTCGGGTAACCCGATCTACGCCGCGCTGTCCAGCGCCATGCTCGACTGGCTCGAGCAGTTCCACCACGAGGCGGTGCGCGCGCCCGGCGCCGAGAAGACCACGTTCAACGAACACACCAAGGTGTTCAAGTGCATCGCCGCTGGCGACGGCGATGGCGCTGCTGCCGCCCTCACGGCGCACCTGCGGCGCGCCAACCGCCACTACGGACCGCAGCGCCGCTCTGCCACGGGCAGCGCAGCAGCCCCACCACCCCCCAGCACAGGCAAGAAATGAAGCAAGCGCACTGGCTCGAAGTTGCCATCAACGGACCCTGGTCGCGCACGCGCCAGCCCAACATTCCGGTCACCGCCGACGAAATCGTCGAAGCCGCGCTGGCCTGCGCCGGCGAAGGCGCGTCGATCATCCACTTCCACGCCTACGACCCGGTGACCGGGCGCCAGCGCGACGATTACGACATCTACGCGCCGATCATCGAGCGCATCCGCGCGCGTGCGGATGTCATCTGCTACGGCACCCTGCCCTTTGCCGGCAGCATCGACGCGCCCAGTCCGCTCACGCCCGCACAGCGCTTCTCGGCAGTGGACCGGCTGGTACGCGCCGGGCTGATCGAATGGTCGGTGGTGGACCCGGGCTCCACCCACATCAGCCACCACAGCGACATCGCATCGGGCAAGGAAGGCTTTGTCTATGCCAACCCCGAGTCACACATCCGCTATGGCCTGGCACTGGCACAGCAGCACCGCATCACGCCTTCGTACGCGATCTACGAACCGGGCTTCATGCGCCTGGGCGCCGCGCTGCACCGCGCCTACCCCGGCGCACCGGTGCCGATCTACCGCTTGATGTTCTCCAACCACATTGCCTTCGGCTTTCCGCCCGAAGGCTGGGCGCTTGACGCCTACCTGCGCCTGCTGGCGCAAGAGCAGCCCGGCGCGCCGTGGATGGTGGCTGGCCTGGCGGTGGAACTGGACGAGCTGATCGAGCATGCAGTTCAACTGGGCGGCCATGTGCGCGTGGGCCTGGAGGACGCGCCGATGGGCTGCAGCCTGGACAACCTCACGCTGGTGCGCGCGGCGCGCAGGCGCATGGAGTCCGCCGGCGCCACGCTGGCCAGCGCCATGCAGGTGCGCGCGCGGCTGGCGTCGGGGGCGGCATCCGCGACGTCCGCGACAGCTGCGGCAACCGCCTGAGGGCAGCACGATGGACATGTCGCTGTTCCCCGGTTTCGAGCGCGGCTTCTTCGATGCCAGCGGTGCACGCATCCACTACCTGCGCGCCGGCAAGGGCGAGCCGCTGCTGCTGCTGCACGGCTATCCGCAAAGCCTCGCCTGCTGGCACCGCATCGCACCGGCGCTGGCGCAGCGCCACACCGTGATCTGCGCCGACCTGCGCGGCTACGGCGATTCGTCCAAGCCGCAGGGGCTGGCGGATCACTCCAATTACAGCAAGCGGGCCATGGCGCAAGACATGGCCGAGCTCATGAGCGGGCTGGGCTTCGATCGCTTCCATCTGGTGGGGCACGACCGTGGTGGCCGCGTATCGCACCGCCTGGCTGCAGACCACGCTACGCGCGTACACACACTGACGGTGCTGGACATCTCGCCCACGCTGCGCATGTTCGAGCGCACCGACATGGAGTTCGCGCGGGCCTACTACCACTGGTTCTTCATGCTGCAGCCGCCCCCGCTGCCCGAGCAGATGCTGCAGGGCCAGGTGCCGTTCAACATCCTTGGCCGTGTCGGCCGTGCCGAGCCCGACCTGTCGGCGTTCGACGCGCGCGCGGTGCAGGAATACGTGCGCTGCTTTGCCGACCCGGCCGCCGTCCATGGCAGTTGCGAAGACTATCGCGCTGCCGGCAGCATCGACCTCGAGCACGATCGCACGGATCGCGCAGCCGGGCGCAAGCTGGTGATGCCGGTGCTTGCGCTGTGGGGCGCACACGGTGTGGTGGGTCGCATGTTTGATTGTCTGGCCGACTGGCGCGCTGTGGCCGACGACGTGCGCGGCGAGGCCCTGCCGTGTGGCCACTTCATTCCCGAAGAAGCACCGCAGCAGTCACTTGAGCTCATCGCGCGCTTTGTGACGGCGCATCCCCTGCAATGAGCGCGCCAGCCTTCGATCCGCGGCACCGCAGCCGTGCGCTGCTCGACGGCGCAGACCGCGCGGTCGCGCGCGGCATGCTCAAGGCCATCGGCATGAGCGATGCCGACCTCAAGCGTCCGCAGGTCGGCGTGGCGCACTGCTGGATCGGCACCATGCCGTGCAACTGGAACCACCGCGAGCTCGCCCGCGAGGTGATGGAGGGCATCCGCGCAGCGGGCGGCACGCCACTGGAGATCAACACCATCTCGATCAACGATGGCATCACCACCGGTACTGAAGGCATGAAGACCTCACTGGTCAGCCGCGAGGTGATTGCCGACTCGGTGGAGCTGGTCGCCCGTGGCCACATGCTGGATGCGCTGGTGGTCATTGCCGGCTGCGACAAGACGTTGCCGGCAATGGCCATGGCGCTCGGCCGCCTGAACCTGCCCGGCTTGCTGCTGTACAGCGGCTCGATCGATGCGGGTGCATGCCGCGAGCCCAACCGACTGTTCGGTGACCGCAAGCTCACCATCCAGGATCTGTACGAAGCAATCGGCGCCTTCAATGCCGGGCGCATCAGTGCCGCAGAGTTCAAGGACGTGGAAGACCACGCCTGCCCTGGCCCGGGGGCATGCGGCGGCCAGTTCACCGCCAACACCATGGCCGGCGCCTGCGAGATGCTGGGCCTGTCGCCGGTGGGCTTGGGCGGCGTCAGCGCCACCGACCCGACCAAGGGCCAGGCCGCACGCGAATGCGGCAGCATGGTGATGCAGCTGCTTGAACAAGGCCTCACGCCACGCGCGCTGGTCACGCGCCAGAGCCTGGAGAACGCCATTGCCGGCGTGATGGCCAGCGGTGGCTCGACCAATGCGGTACTGCACCTGCTGGCGATCGCGCGCGAGTTCGGCGTGGAGCTCAGCATCGACGACTTTGACGTCGTGTCGCGTCGCACCCCGGTACTGGCCGACATGCGCCCGTGGGGCCGCTTCACCGCGCCCGAACTGCATGCCGCAGGTGGCATGGCAGTGCTGGCGCAGCGGCTGCTGGCCGCAGGGCTGCTGCACGGGCAGGCGCGCACCGTGACCGGTGCGACGCTGGCTGAAGACGTTGCGCGCATCGACGAACCCGCAGGCCAGCAGGTGATCCGTCCGCTGGCGCAGGCCCTCAAGCCGCAGGGCGGCATCGCCATCCTGCGCGGCAACCTCGCGCCGGGGGGTTGCGTCATCAAGCTTTCAGGTCAGGCACGCAGCGAGCACCGCGGCCCCGCACGGGTGTTCGAGCGCGAAGAAGACGCCTTTGCCGCCATCCGCGACGCCCGCATCGCACCCGGCGACGTGCTGGTGATCCGCAACGAGGGCCCACGCGGCGGCCCGGGCATGCGCGAGATGCAGCTTGTCACCGGCGCACTGCAGGGCGCGGGGCTTGGCGAGACGGTGGCACTGATCACTGATGGCCGCTTCTCGGGTGCCACCCACGGCTTCGTGATCGGCCACGTGGTGCCTGAGGCGGCCGACGGCGGGCCGATTGCGCTGGTGAAGGAAGGCGACACCATCGTCATCGACGTGGCGCATCGCAGCCTGCGCGTGGAACTTGGCGAAGCCGAGCTGCAGCAGCGGCGAGCAACGTGGCAGCCGCCGGCCGGGGTGCCGGCAGGCACGGCCGCCTCGGGCGTGCTTGCAAAGTACGCGCGGCTGGTTTCCGACGCATCGCAAGGAGCCGTGACCACCGCTGCGGCCTGAGCCGCGCTGCCGGTCGCCTGCACCCGTCCTGCACGGGTGCGTCTCTCACCCCTCAAGCCGCGGCCATGCCTCCCGCCGTCTCGCGCAGCTCCTCGGTCAGCCAGTCGGCCAGCGCCCGCGCCTCGGGCCGGCTGCGCGAGTGTGGCGCGATCCACAGCGCCAGCTTGTGCGGCCCGGCCACAAAGCCGAACGGTGCGACCAGCTTGCCCGACTGCAGGTCGTCGAGCACCAGCATGCGCGGCACCGGCGCCATGCCCAGGCCACACGCAGCCGCCTGGATGAGCAGATAGAAATGGTCGAACGACTCGCGCACCGGCGGCAGCTGCTGCAGGCTCATGCCGGCAGCACCACCCCACTCGGACCAGGCCTGCGGGCGCGTCTTGGCCACCATCAGGCGCGCGGCTTTCAGGTCGCCCGGCTTGCGGATGCGCTGGCTGCGCATGTATTCGGGCGTGCACACCGGGCCGATCCACTCGGTGACGAGCTCGCGCACCACCACGTCCTGCGGTGGCGCCACCATGGTGTTGCGGATGGCCACCCCGATGTTCTCCCGGATCACGTCCACCGCACCGTAGTTCACGTTGAACTGCAGTTCCACACCGGGGTAGGCCTGATAGAAGCGACCCAGCCGCGGAATCAGCCAGTGCGTCAGGATGGACGCCGAGCACGACAGCGTGAGCGGGCCGGGCCGCAGCTGGTCGATGGCGGACTGCAGCAGGCTGATGGCAGCCGCCACGCCCTCGGCCAGACGCGCACCCTCTGCAGTCGGCTCGGTGGCGCCGGGGCCGCGCGTCAGCAGCTGCAGGCCCAGCACGTCTTCCAGGCTGCGCACGTGGCGGCTGACCGCGCCGTGCGTCACCGACAACTCCTGCGCCGCGGCGGTCATGCTGCGCAGCCGCGCGGTGGCCTCGAAGGCCCGCAGGGCGTTGAACGAGGGGCGTGGCGTCTGGCTCATGCTGTGAGTTTTATTGACAGTATCGGCAGTTTAAATCGTTTGCGCGTGCCATGGCTGCAAGTGATAGTTCCTCACCAGAAAGCCACAGGTACAGGGCCCGTGGCACAACCGCAGGAAACCCCTCACGTGGTCATGCTCAACGGCGACGCCGGCACACGCCGCGAATTCACCGCGCGCTACTTCGTAGAGAGCGCCGAGCCTCTGCAAAAGGTGGCCGAGGTGATTGCCGGCGAACAGTCGTCGGGCACCTTCCTTGACCTGCCCGGCGAAACCGACGAGATCCGCCAGCGCGCCCGCGCCCGGGTGACCCGCATCGAGCCACACGCCCCGGCGCTCGATCCGGCGCTGCACAGTGCCTTCGTACAGCGCCGCGGCGGTGCGACGCTGTTTCATCGTGGCGAGATCGAAATCGCCTTTCCGGTGGCCAACATCCAGGCCAACTTGCCCACGCTGGTGGCCACCATCGCAGGCAACCTGTTCGAACTTGGCGAACTTACCGGCATCCGCCTGCTCGACTTCGACCTGCCGGCCGACCTGGTACGCAACTCCACCGGAGCCGGGCCAGGCGCTGCGGGAACGCGACTGAAGGCTGGCGTGCATGGCCGCCCGCTGATCGGCACCATCATCAAGCCAAGCATCGGCCTGAACCCGCAACAAATTGCCGAGCTGGTCGAGCGGCTGGTCGAAGGCGGCATCGACTTCATCAAGGACGACGAACTCACCGCCGACCCGGCACACGCCCCCTTCGAGCAGCGGCTGCATGCCGTGATGCCGGTGCTGCAGCGCCATGCCGACCGGTTGGGTCGCATGCCGATGTATGCGATCAACATCTCGGGCTCGATCGACGAGATGCAGCGCCGCGTCGAGCAGGTGCAGCGCGCCGGCGGCACCTGCGTGATGGTCACCGTCAACTGCATCGGCATCTCGGCACTGCAGCACCTGCGCCAGCAGTGCGAGCTGCCGATCCACGGCCACCGGGCTGGCTGGGGCGCGCTGACGCGCTGTGCGGAACTGGGCTGGAGCTTCGAGGCGTTCCAGAAGCTGTGGCGCGTGGCAGGCGTGGACCAGCTGCATGTGGGCGGCCTGCGCAGCAAGTTCTGGGAGCCCGACGAACGGGTGGCCGAAGCGGGCCGCAGTTGCCTGGCGCCCTTTGCCGGCTTGCCGCCGATCATGCCGGTGTTTTCTTCAGGCCAGTGGGCCGGACACGCACCGCAGCTTTTCAGCGCCCTGGGCAGCGTCGACCTGATGCATCTGGCGGGCGGCGGCATCATGGCCCATCCGCAGGGCGTGTCCGCCGGCGTGGCGAGCATGCGCGAGGCCTGGGAAGCGGTAGCCGCCGGAGAGCCGCTGGTCGACTACGCACGCACCCGCCCCGCCCTGCGCGCTGCGCTCGACGCCTTTGGAGGCATCGCATGAGCGCCGAGGTCACGCTCAAGCTCGCTTTCTACGGCGACGACTTCACCGGGTCGACCGACGCGCTGGAGGCGCTGGCCCGCTGTGGCCTGCGCACCGCGCTGTTCCTTTCGCCGCCCGATGGCAAGGCGCTGGCGCGCGTGGGCCCGCTTGATGCGTTCGGCGTGGCAGGCGACAGCCGCACCATGACCCCGCAACAGATGGACACCGCGCTGCCTGCGGTGTTCGACGCACTGGCACGCAGCGGCGCGCCCATCGTGCACTACAAGGTCTGCTCCACCTTTGACAGCGCGCCGGGCATCGGCAGCATCGGCCATGCGATGGAAATCGCTCGCAGCCATTTCCACCAAAGCTGGATTCCGGTGGTTGGCGGCACGCCTGCGCTGCGCCGCTTCTGCGCCTTCGGGCACCTGTTCGCCCGCTCGGGCACAGACGGACAGGTCTACCGCATCGACCGCCACCCCATCATGCGAGCGCATCCCGTCACGCCCATGGACGAGAGCGACCTGATGCTGCACCTGGGCCGACAGGCCCCGCTGGCTCTGGCCAACATGCCCTTCACCGCACTCGACTCGGGTGCCGAGGCTGCCGAGCAGCATCTGGCCCAGCTGGTTCACGGCGGTGCCGAAGCGGTCGTTCTCGATAGCCTGTCCGAGCCGCACCTCACTGAAGTGGGCCGGCTGCTGTGGCGCAATGCCCATGCCGGCCAACCGATCTTCGTGGTGGGCCCCTCGGGGGTGGAATACGCGCTGACCCAATGGTGGCGGCGCAGCGGCCAGATCCCTGCAGCCCCACACGCATGGCAGCCATTCAAGGCCGCACAGCGGGTGCTGGCGGTGTCGGCCAGTGCCTCGGCACTGAGCGCACGCCAGATCGATGCGGCCGTGGCCGCCGGCTACGCGCCGCTTGAAGTGGACGCCGCAGCGCTGGTCTCACAAGCCGCTCATGGCCCGCGCGGCGCAGCGCACGCGGCCCTGATGCAGCAGGCGGTGACGTTGCTGGCTTCGGGCCGCAGCGTGATCCTGCACACCGCGCGCGGCCCGAACGACCCCCGCATTGAAGCCGCCGCGCAAGTGCTGTGCGATCACGACGGGATGGAGGCGCACGCGGCGCGGCGCGAAGCCGGCCGGCGCATCGGCCAGCAGCTGGGCGCCATCACGCGTGCCGTGCTGCAGACAGGCGCAGCCGAGCGGCTGCTGGTGTCTGGCGGCGACAGTGCGAGCCGCATCGTGCAGGCGCTCGCTCCAGACGCCCTGCTGATGAGCGCTCCGCTGGCCCCCGGCGCACCGATGTGCCGGGCGATCGCACGCGAGCCCTGGCTGGACGGCCTGGAACTTGCCCTGAAGGGCGGGCAGATGGGCGATGAACGGTTTTTCGAGACGGCCAAGAACGGCCTTGACTGAACGCGCCGCCCCGGCGCACCCCAAGAAGGAGACAGCATGAAGACCTGGAAGAAGCGCATCGCTAGCCTCGCGGCCCTGGCTGCCGTGGCCACGCTGCCCCATACCGCCCAAGCCCAGCAGGCTGCAGGCGATTTCAAGGAACGAACCGTTCGCGTGAGCCACGTGGTCCCCAAGGACCATCCGTTCCAGATCGGTATCGACAAGTTCGCCGAGCTCGTGGCCCAGAAGACCGGCGGCCGCATGAAGATGCGCGGCTTTCCCGACGGCGTGCTCGGCGCCGAGTTGCAGTCGATCTCGTCGGCGCAGGGCGGCGTGCTCGAGATGACGCTGGTGTCCACCGCAGCCACCGCGTCGGTCGTCAAGGAGTTCGGCGTGTATGACCTGCCGTTCATCTTCAGCGACTTCAAGGAAGCCGACCTGATCCTCGACGGCGCGATCGGCCGCAAGCTGCTCGACAAGCTGCCCGAGAAGAACCTGATCGGCCTGTGCTACTTCGAGAACGGCTTTCGCCACGTGACCAACAGCCGCCGCGCGATCACCCGCGCCGAAGACCTCAAGGGCCTGAAGATTCGCACCATCCAAAACCCGGTGTTCGTTGACATCTTCAACACGCTGGGCGCCAACGCCACGCCCATGCCCTTCACCGAGGTGTTTGCAGCGCTGGAGTCGCGCGCCATTGACGGCCAGGAGACGCCTTACAGCAACATCTTCGGCAACAAGTTCTACGAGGTGCAGAAGCATGTCAGCAACACGGGCCATATCTACGGCGCCGCGGTGGTGCTGGTGGGCAAGAAGTTCTGGGACCAGCTGAGCGGCGCCGAGCAGAAGGTGATGCAGGAGTCGTGCAACCAGGCACGTGACTACGAGCGCGCCTACAACCGGGCGCTCGACCCGAAGCTGCTGGACCAGATCAAGGCCAAGGGCGCCACCTACACCGAAATCCCTGCTGCCGAGCGCGCCCGCATGCGCGAGATGCTCAAGCCGGTGTACGACAAGTACGCCCGCAACCTGGGCGAAGACGTCGTGCGCCAGACCCTGGCAGAGCTCGACAAGCATCGCGCCGCTGCACGCTGACACCCCTGGCGGGGCCTTCATGCGCCCCGCCCTTTTCACGGAGAAAACCACATGAAGAAGGTCGCCATCCTGGGCGCCGGGGGAAAGATGGGCTTTCGCTGCTCGTCCAACCTGCGCAGCTCGCCCTACCAGATGATGCATGTCGAAGTCAGCGAGGCCGGCCGCGCGCGCCTGGCGCCGCTGGGCATCGAGTGCCTGAGCGCGGAAGTGGCGCTGCCGCAGGCCGATGTGGTGGTGCTTGCCATCCCCGACAACGCCATCGGCCGTGCAACGGCGGCGCTCGAACCGCTGTTCAAGCCTGGCGCGATCCTGATCGCCCTGGATGCGGCTGCGCCCTTCGCCGGAGAGCTGCCCGAGCGCGAAGACCTGACCATCTTCGTGGCGCACCCGTGCCATCCGCCCGTCTTCAACGACGAGACGGACCTGGAGGCCAAGCGTGACTACTTTGGCGGCAGCAAGGCGCGCCAGGGCATCGTCTGCGCGATGCTGCGCGGCCCGGCTGCGCACTTCGACCTGGCCGAAGACGTGGCACGCCGCATGTACGCACCGGTGGTGCGCACGCACCGCGCCACGGTGGAACAGATGGCCATCCTCGAGCCGGTGCTGTCCGAGACGGTGTGTGCCACCTGCCTGACCGTGATTCGCGAGGCCACCGACGAGGCGGTACGCCGGGGCGTGCCCAAGGAAGTCGCGCACGACTTCATCCTCGGCCACCTCAACGTGGAGCTTGCGATCCTGTTCGACCAGATGCCCGGCGTGCGCATGTCAGACGCCGCCAGCCGCGCGGTGGAACGTGCCAAGGCCGAGATCTTTGCACCCGACTGGAAGAAGGTGTTCGAGCCCGAGGCGATTCGCGAGAGCATTCGCCTGATCACGGCGGTCGAGGCCTGAGCGCGCATGCTGGCGCAAACCCTCGGCCGGATCGCTGACGCGTACTTCCGGCTTCTCAAGGTCCTGATCGCCGTCTGCCTGGCGCTGATGGTAGTGCTGGTGCTGGGCAATGTGGTGCTGCGCTATGCCTTCAACAGCGGGTTGACGCTCAGCGAAGAGCTCTCGCGCTGGCTGTTCGTGTACCTGGTGTTCCTGGGTGCGGTGGTCGCATTGCGCGAGCGCTCGCACCTGGGGGTGGACCTGCTGCTGCAGCGGCTGCCGCCACCGCTTCGGCGCGCGAGCCTGGTGCTCAGCCAGCTGCTGATGCTGTGGGCCACCTGGCTGCTGCTCAAGGGCAGCTGGGCACAGACCGTCATCAACTTCGAGTCCACTGCACCGGCCTCGGGCTTGCCGCTGGCGGTGGTGTATGCCGCAGGTCTGGTGTACGGCGCATCGGCAGGCGTGATCCTCTTGTGGGAACTGTGGCGCACGCTCCGCGATCCGCTGTCAGCCACCGGGGCGATGCCCATTCGCAGCAGCGAAGAGCTGCCTGCCGCACAAGCGCCCACGCGCTGATCGCCGCCATGCCGTTTCTCATCTTCCTGGGGGCATTGCTGGGCGCCATGGCCATCGGCATGCCGATCGCCTACGCACTGCTGGTGTCGGGCATCGCCCTGATGCTGCACATGGACATGTTCGACGCGCAGATCATTGCGCAGAACGTGATCAACGGCGCCGACAGCTTTGCGCTGATGGCGGTGCCCTTCTTCATGCTCGCCGGCGAAATCATGAACGCCGGCGGCTTGTCACGTCGCATCGTTGACGTGGCCATGGCCGCGGTCGGCCACGTGCGCGGCGGCCTGGGCTATGTGACGGTGGTGGCGGCGTGCGTGATGGCTGCGCTTTCGGGCTCGGCACTGGCCGATGCGGCCGCACTGGCTGCGCTGCTGGTGCCAATGATGGTGAAGGCCGGGCACGATCGCGCCCGGTCGGCCGGGCTGGTGGCCGCCGCAGGCGTCATTGGTCCGATCATCCCGCCATCGATCGGCTTCGTCATCTTTGGCGTGGCCGCAAACCTGTCGATCACCAAGCTGTTCCTGGCTGGCGTGATGCCCGGCATTTACATGGGGCTGGCGCTGATGGCAGCCTGGTGGTGGCTGGTGCGCCGGGAAGACCTGGCGCCACCGCCGCCGCGCCAGCCCGGCGAGATGCGCCGCGCCCTGGCTCGCGGTGCCTGGGCGCTGGTGCTGCCGCTCATCATCATCTTCGGCCTCAAGTTCGGCGTGTTCACGCCCACCGAGGCCGGTGTGGTGGCTGCCGCCTACTCGCTGTTCGTGGCGGTCTTCGTTTACCGCGAACTGCGCCTGCGCGACCTGTACCCGTTGCTCGTTCGTGCGGCCATGACCACAGCTTGCGTCATGTTCCTGGTGGCCGCAGCACTGGTGGCCGGGTGGCTGATCACCGTGGCCGACGTGCCAGGGGTTCTGGTGCAACTGCTCGAGCCGCTGATCGCGTCACCCACGCTGCTGCTGGTCGTGATCATGATCGTCGTGCTGCTGGTGGGCACCGCGATGGACATGACGCCCACCATCCTCATCCTGACGCCGGTGCTCATGCCCATCGTCAAGGCCGCTGGCATCGACCCGATCTACTTTGGCGTGTTGTTCATGATGAACAACGTGATCGGGCTGATCACTCCGCCGGTGGGAACGGTGCTGAACGTCGTGGCTGGTGTGGCCCGGCTGTCGATTGCCGAGGTCACACGCGGCGTGTGGCCCTTTGTCATTGCGCAGACAGCCGTGCTGTTCCTGCTGATCCTGTTCCCCTGGCTGGTCATCGGCCCGGCCCGCTGGCTGGCTGGCTGACCCGCCGCCTTTTGCTTCCACCACGAAAGCGACACATGCTCAAGAAAGAAGTGGCGCGTGGCCCCGGCGGCCGCGTGCTGATCATGGATTCGATCACCAAGGTCACATCCGAGGATGAGGGCAGCCTGGTGGTGTCGGCATCCCATGGCGGCGCGAGCTCGGGCGAGTTCGCGCTGGAGGTGCCGCTGCGGGCGGCCTTCTTCAATGACGCCGGTGTGGGCAAGGACGGTGCGGGTATCGCCGCGCTGGACATGCTGCAGGCGCGCGGCGTGGCAGGCGGCACGGTGTCGCACCTGAGCGCGCGCATCGGCGACAGCCAGGACATGTGGGACCACGGGGTGGTCTCCCATGTGAATGCATCAGCGGGCGCGTTGGGCATCAAGCCAGGGCAGCCGCTGCGCGAGGCGCTGGTGGCTGCAGCAGCACTGGCCCCCAAGCTGCCGATGGGTGTGTAATGCCGGCTGAGCGCGAGCGCTCGGCCCCATGCCCCAACCCCCGGCCCCCGCTGAGGTTCAGGCCCTGACCCTGAACCGCTACCTGCTGCGTATCGTCGCGGCCTGCGTGGTGCCGTTGCTGCTGCTGATCGCCGCCGTTGCGGCAGACGATGTGCAGAGCCTGCAGCAGCAACGCGCAGACGAGGTGGCGCGCCGCGCCGAACAGGCCATGCACGCGGTGCGTGCAGTGCAAGCCGAACTGCAGCCGGCGCAAGACCGTGCGGCAGCCTTCGCTGCGCTGCTGCAGCAGCTGGCCCTGCCTCCGGGCTGGCACCTTGCGCTGATCGGCGACACGGGCGAGGTGATGGCGTCCCATCCGAAGGCGCCGTCCTTCGCCGGTCCGCACAACCTTGGCTGGCTGAAGGCGGACCCAGGCCCGCGGCATGTGTCGCTGCCGGTGGCGCCGTCGAACTGGCAGGTGGTGCTGCATGTCGATGCCTGGCCGTTCTACCAGCCTGCTGCGCAGATGCTGGCCGTGCGGCTGGGGGTGTTGGCGCTGGCATTGGCGGGCGCCGTGCTCTACATGCGCCACAGCGGCCGAAGACTGTCGCTGGCGGTAGACCGCATGATCCTGCGGCCGCCGCTGGTGGACAGCCCGCCTGCCAAGGGTACGCTGCGCATCGCCGAGATCGAGCGTGCCCGCGAAGAGATGCAGCGGCTGGACGCTGCGCAGCACGCCGCGCAGGAAGGCGAGCGCCGTCGCGTGGCGCGTGAACTGCACGACGGCCTGCAGCAAGACCTGGCCCGGCTGCAGATCGACCTGGACCTGACCATCGCGCAGCGCTTCGC
>Ga0129336_10000677_pt1 | contig 20141 bp, 19 predicted proteins | sample CPB6_02_DNA_FD_96878 | JGI IMG/M metagenome (GOLD analysis project Ga0129336, IMG submission 96878) | Freshwater to marine salinity gradient microbial communities from Chesapeake Bay, USA - CPBay_Sum_0.6_0.2_DNA | ecosystem: Environmental > Aquatic > Marine > Coastal | place: USA: Chesapeake... | reverse complement strand
TACAAGTGGACTTCTAATGATCAGAATTATTGTTTAGGTGGCCCTTTAACACGTGTTGGTCAATATATGTATGAAAAATCTGGGTTGGTGAAATCTCCTGAATTCTTCACTTCATCAGTGATTCAAATAATGTCCGTAAAGTTAAGCGCAGGAGCACCAGTTTTACCCGGAGCGTTGGAATTACTCTCTGACTTTAAGAAAAACAACATCCCAACCGCCCTCGTTTCAGCCAGTCCAAGGGTTCTTGTTGATTCCGTTTTAAAAAGCATTCCTGAACATTCTTTTAGTTTTTCACTCTCTGCCGATGATGTTACAAACCCAAAACCGGATCCAGAAGCTTATTTATTGGCAGCGGATAAACTCAACGTAGATATTAAAAACTGTTTAATTCTGGAAGATTCGCTCACGGGCGTTCAAGCCGCCACTTCTAGTGGCGCATACACAATTGCGGTTCCTCATTTTGTGAAAGTTGAACCTAGGGATCGACTTAGAGTGATTTCTTCTTTGCGAGAATTAAGTTATGCCCAGCTTTTGGCTAGTTATGCGCTGGACAAATAGATTTAAAGGAACACCAGTCACATAGTTTGGATTTGCGGGGCATCCATGTGTCAGTCTCAATCGCTTTTCTTATTGAATCCGCAATCTTCATCAGACTCTTTTCGGTCGCGACTAGTTCTTGCTCAGTAGGAGTGTTTTTTAGGACGCTGGAGTCTCCTAAATAGATCAGTTGAAGCAATTTAGGAATTACGTTTTTCTCTTTCCAATACAAGAGTGCATAAACCCTGAGTTGAAATAAAGCTTTTTCTTCCCATCCAGGTTTTGGTGATTTTCCTGTCTTGTAATCAATAATGCGTACTTCTCCAGTTGGCGCCACGTCTAGGCGATCTACGTAACCATGTAAATAGATATCGTCGGCTAAATCTTGCTCGAGATGAAATTCTCGATGTGTGGGTTCGAAAATAGTTGGGTTTTCTAAATCAAAGTAAGTTTTCAGTAGCGATGTGGCCCGGTCAAGCCATTCTTTTTCGCTTGTGATCATTGAGGCCAATTCAGGTTTGGTTTCCAGCTGTTGTTGCCATCTAGAAGGAAGTAGCTCCGTAGCTGTTTGTACGGTTCGAAGTGCGGCTGGAGATTCGAAGAGGTCATGAAGAACTGTATGAACAAGTGTGCCTCGTTCAGCATCCAAACTAGGAGATTCAGGTAATTGGTCAATAATTCGGTATTTGTAGAGGAGCGGGCAATTGGCAAAATCATTTACCCTGCTCGGGGATAGTCGCAATTGGCTCATTACCGTGAAGATACTCTGAATTTTTAGTAACCGCACGCATAAGATAGCCCCATGTCTAATGATGGGTATTTCTCCGAAGGTGATCGGATTCAATTAACAGATCCCAAAGGAAAGATGTACACATTTACAATTACAGTAGGTAAGGAATGGCACACACATAAAGGTTGGATCGTTCATAACGATTTAATTGGGCTACCTGAAGGAAGCGTAGTAAGCACCAGTGCTGGGTTGAAGTTCACAGCTTTTAAACCTTTGTTGGGAGATTTCGTACTCTCCATGCCACGTGGTGCGACGATTGTTTATCCAAAAGATGCTGCCATGATAATCGGAGTAGCTGATGTATTTCCGGGCGCTAAGGTCATTGAAGCGGGTGTGGGTAGCGGTGCTTTATCAATATCTTTGCTCAGAGCAATTGGTAAAGATGGCAAATTATGTAGTTTTGAAAGACGCGAGGATTTTGCAGAAATAGCACGAGAAAATGTCAAAACTTATTTCGGAAGCATTCCTTCTCAATGGCAACTAGAAGTGGGATCTGTCCAGGAGTCTTCAACAGACGAAAAATATGATCGCGTAATTTTAGACATGCTCGCTCCATGGGAATGTGTCGCATTTGCAGCCGAAGTTCTCAGACCAGGTGGTGTTTTCTTAGCGTACGTAGCGACAACAACTCAACTATCTGCAACTGCGGAAGCATTAAAAGAAGATGGTCGATTTACCGAGCCTCTTAGTTCGGAAACTATTGTGCGAGATTGGCATCATGAAGGATTGGCTGTTAGACCGATGCAAAGAATGATTGGTCATACAGGATTTCTCATTGTAAGCAGACGAATGGCTCCAGGCGTTGAAGTTTTAGCGCGTAGGCGTCGTCCTTCAAAAGGTGCATACGGTGTCGCGGAAGAGTGAACGTTTAGTTAATTTGGTCATTGCACTTCTTGCTACAAGGAGAAGTTTGACCAAAAGTGAAATTTTTCGAACCATAGATGGTTATGACGGTAGTGAAGAGTCTATGGAACGTATGTTTGAAAGAGATAAGGATGAGCTCCGCTCGTTGGGAATAGAAATAGAAGTTTCGGGCCTAGATCCACTCTTTGACGATGAATTAGGTTACAGAATTAGACCTGAGAACTTTGCTATGGATGCTAAAGGATATTCAGCTATTGAGATTGCTTATATGTCTCTAGGAGCTCAATTATGGAAAGACGCTTCATTAAACGAACCATCACAGCGAGCTTTGAGAAAGCTATCAAGTTTGAGTTCATCAATTAACATTGCTGATATTTCCGCTATTGCGCCTTTAACATTTAGTGCGCCTAGTTTTTTGGATGAAGTTATAACTGCCATCTCTGAGAAAAAAAGTATTTCATTTTCTTATGTAGATACTGAGATGTCCATTAAAGAACGCAGAGTTAACGTATATTCCTATTTTTCTAATCAGGGTTTTTGGTATTTCAATGGCTTAGATGTTGATAAAAATGAGAACCGAACCTTTAGATGTGATCGCATAGTGGGGGATATATCTATAGCGAGGAAATCACAAAATTATGAGATTCCTTCGGATTGGCGGGAGCAGATAATGTTCATGGATACGCCTTCGAATCATTCAGTGACCTTACGGATTCGAATTGGTCGCGGCGCTCAGCTGAGGAATATTGCTCGACTAATCAAATCTGAAGAAGAGCATGATGTTTTAGAGATCAATTTTCAATCTGAAAGCGAGATGCTTGCCCTTATTTTGTGGCACCTAGATGATGTGGAAGTCATTTCACCAGAGCCCCTTAAATTGAAAATAATTGAATCACTGAAATCTTTGGCGGCCCTTCATGGTTAAGAAATTTACTCAAAATCAAGTGGAACGACTATTAGATCTAGTGCCTTATTTATCAACGAACCAAGGTGTGTCTTTAGAGAAAATTGCTTCTGATTTTCAAACTGATAAATCTACGGTTATAGATGATTTAAACACTTTATGGATGTGTGGCTTGCCTGGATACACCCCCTTGGAACTTATCGACTTATCTTTCGATACAGGTTTCGTTTCAATTAGAAACGCGGAAGTACTTAGCAAGCCTCGAAAACTATCGAGTTTAGAACTTGCAACGGTGATCGTAGGATTGAGCATTTTGTTGGAATCTATCCCATCATCTAGCCCGCATTTTGAAGCGATTACTGATTTATTGTCACGCTTATCTACCTCTTCAAATGTGCCTGTTCCAATGTCAATTAGTTCAAATGTTAACTCTGAAGTACGTTCTATTCTCGAGCAAGGTCTGAAGAGCAAACATAACATTTCCATTTTGTATCATTCATTCGCAAAAGATATTGAATCAACCAGAGAAATCCAGCCGATCGGATTTCAGTTTATTGATGGCTATGAGTATCTTGATTCCTTCTGCTACACATCGAAAGATTTTCGCTTGTTCCGTTTGGATCGAATAAGAGAAGCTACCGTGACTGGTTTGTCAGAGAGTGTTTCGCATCTATCTGAGAAAAACGAAGTTCTGCGTCAATTCTTTTTCACAGTATCTTCAAATTCTCGCAAGGTGTCAGAGATTTTTCATGTGAAAATACCACCAGAAAATTCTGATTCCAAAGAATTTGAATCAACAGCATTTAACGATGAGTGGATAATCCGCACATTTTGCAGCTTAAATTCTGCAGCCACGTTAACTCAGCCCACTGATCTTCGAAGCGAGGTAGCGAAGCGGGCCAATCGAGCCTTAGCGCTCTACCTTTAACCCGTTAAGGTAGGCATTCAAGGACGATTTGAGATAAAGTTTGCAGGAGAGTTTCCTGTGTAGAAAGAGAGAAATCATGTTTTTGCGCGAACCTAGCCACATTCTTATCCTCTTGCTCGTTGTTTTAGTTCTTTTCGGCGCAAAGCGTTTACCTGATTCTGCTCGTTCGCTAGGCAAGAGCATGCGTATTTTCAAGAGTGAATTAAAAGAGATGAAGCAGGACGACAAGAAGCCAGATAACGACGAGTCCACTGAGAAGTAGTTAAGTGTCGACCTCTCCAGGTGGTCGCATGCCTTTGCTTGACCATCTACGCGAGTTGCGCAAAAGGATTATGCGCTCCGCAATTGCAATCCTTGTCTTCTCTACTGTCGGCTGGTTTTTCTACAACGACATAATCATTCAGTTATCTAGCCCTGTTTGTGATTTACGAGCAGCTCAAGAATCTGGAAATGAATACTGTGGAGCTCTGTATATCAGTGGAGTCCTTGGACCACTTAATTTACAAATCAAGGTTGCTCTTCTCACCGGAGTTATAGTTGCTGCACCAGCATGGCTTTATCAACTGTGGGCCTTTATCGCACCTGGTTTGCATAAAAAGGAAAAACGTAACTCCATTTTCTTTATAGTAGCTGCAACACCTTTCTTCTCGGCTGGGGCATTTCTTGGGTATTCAATATTGCCGGCTGCTGTCAAGATTCTTTTTGGTTTCACTCCAGAAGCACTTAATAACCTTGTTAAGTTCGATGACTATTTGGATTTTGTTCTTCGTATAATTCTTCTTTTTGGTTTGGCCTTTGAATTGCCAGTTTTTTTGATTAGTTTGAATCTGATCGGCTTTTTACGAGGTCAAACAATTCTGAAACCGTGGCGAATTTGGGTATTTTCTATTGTTTTGTTTGTTGCCGCCTTTACACCTACAGCGGATCCATTAACAATGGGATTCCTGGCAGTTCCCCTCATAGCTTTGTATTTTGCTTCCGGTGTTTTCGCTCTACTCAATGATAAACGTAGAGATAAAAAGAACCTCGATCGTGTCTAATTCCTTGTGGGCCATAGTTATAAATCCAACTTCCGGACGAGGCAGGGGAGCTGAAGTTGGCAAATTGGTTACTGGATATTTTTCAAGAAATGATCTTAAGTATCAAATAATCACGGGTATTTCTGCTGAAGGCGTGAGCCGCGATTTACATAACTTCTTGAAAGCTCATCCTGATTGCAAAGGTGTGATTTCTGTAGGCGGAGATGGTTTAGCTCACCTGGTATTGCAATTAGTTGTTCCGCTAAAAATTGCTTTCGCTGTGATACCAGCTGGAACAGGAAATGATTTCGTTCGGGCGCTGAACTGGCCATTAGATAAATTGGAGTATCAACTAAACCGGATTACCACAGAGCCACCAACGCACATCGATCTGGGTATGGTCGATGGTGAATGGTTCGGAGCAATACTCTCATCTGGATTTGACGCTGTTGTTAATGAGAAAGCCAATACATTGAAGTGGCCTACTGGACCCGCAAAATACAATCTTGCAATCGCCCTTGAGTTACCCTTATTTAAACCATCTCATTTTGAAATTGAATTGGATGATCGAAAAATAAGTACCGAAGCAATGTTAATTGCAGTGGGTAATGGTTCGAGTTATGGGGGAGGGATGCGAGTCTGTCCTGATGCGTCACTAACCGACGGCCTCTTCGATGTTATGGTTTTGAAACCGGTATCGAAGTTGGAATTCATAAAGGTATTTCCCAAGGTTTATTCAGGAAAACATGTTCATCATCCAGAGGTGAGCATTTTTAGAACTAAGAAGATTCGAATTAATTCGAGTGCCATTGCTTACGCTGATGGTGAAAGAATTGGCGCTCTTCCCATAAGCGCAGAGTGTGTAGCAAATGCTGGGTTAACATGGAAAAACTAATTAGTCCTGCAGATAAGTTCACCGCTGCAAAGAAGCGCTCCAATCACCCTATTACTCAGAAATTTGTTGAATCCTTCGATTTTGCTTTTGATGATTTTCAAGTTGCTGCGTGCAACAGTGTGGAAGATGGCCATGGTGTTCTTGTGGCAGCACCTACAGGGGCAGGAAAAACTGTTGTAGGTGAATTTGCTGCATATCTCTCGCTTGAACAAGGTAAGAAATGTTTTTACACAACACCGATTAAGGCTTTGTCGAATCAAAAGTATCAAGAATTTGTGAATAAATTTGGCTCAGAGAACGTGGGATTGTTAACTGGCGATACGAACATAAACAGTGAAGCTCCAGTATTGGTAATGACAACTGAAGTTCTTCGAAATATGTTGTATCAGGGTTCCAATACACTTGTAAATCTAGGTTCTGTGGTGATGGATGAAGTTCATTACTTAGCCGATAAATTCAGAGGAGCTGTTTGGGAAGAAGTTCTGATTCATTTGATGGAAAGTGTTCAAGTGATTTCACTTTCAGCGACCGTTTCAAATGCGGAAGAATTCGGTGAATGGCTCGGAGAAGTTCGAGGAACCATCGATGTTATCGTCAGTGAAGTTAGACCTATTCCTTTGTATCAGCATGTGCTTATTGGCAATAAACTAATCGATCTCTTTACTAAGCCTGGGCAGATAAATTCTGAGATTTTGAAGTTAGAGAGTGAAGCTTTACGTAAAGTAAGGCACAAAAATACACGGCAGTCACGTTGGGTAGATGATTTAAACAAATTATCTCGACCTGAGATTATCGAAAAACTCGATCGAATGGCTTTATTGCCTGCTATTACATTTATATTCTCGCGAATCGGATGTGACGCCGCAGTTAAACAGTGCTTGCAAGCAGGTATAAAACTTACAAATGCTGATGAGCGTAAAGAGATTGTCGAAACCGCGAACAGGTACACACAAAACCTTGCTCAGGAAGACCTTGAAATATTAGGTCATGCAGAATGGCTTGCTGCGTTGGAACGCGGAATCGCTGCTCACCATGCAGGATTATTACCAAGTTTCAAATCTGCAGTAGAAGATCTCTTTCAGAGAGGTCTTGTGAAGGCTGTATTTGCTACGGAAACTCTAGCTCTCGGTATAAATATGCCGGCAAAAACTGTTGTCCTAGAGAAGTTAATTAAATACAACGGAGAGGCTCATGTACCGATTACTCCAGGGGAGTTTACGCAGTTAACTGGTAGAGCGGGACGTCGTGGTATCGATATAGAAGGTAATGCAGTTATTCAATGGTCACCAAGTATCGATTCGGCAACTGCTGCGGGTTTGGCATCAACTAGAACTTATCCTCTGCGTTCTTCATTTTCACCCACATATAACATGGCTGTGAATCTGATTTCACGCTTCGGACGCGAACGTGCGCGAGGTTCTCTTGAATCTTCATTTGCTCAATTCCAAGCTGATCGAGCTGTTATTGGATTAGTAAAACAACAGAGACGAAATCAAAATGCTATTGATGAACTTCTAGAACAAGCCAAATGCCACCTGGGAGATTTTGCAGATTACGCACGATTTAGGCGCGAGATAAAGGAATTAGAGACGTTGCTAAGCAAACGTGGCGGCAAAAGAAGTTTCGACAATAGACAACGTGCTCATATGGAGTCAGAAATCGACGGATTGAGACGTTCTATGAAGAACCACGCTTGCCACTCATGCAATGATCGAGAAGCCCATGCCCGATTTGCTGAACGTTCTGATCGACTCATTCGTGAGAACGAAGGCTTGAATAATCGTGTTATGAATAGAACGCACGTTATTGCAAAAACTTTTGACAGGATTTGTCATGTTCTTACGCTTTTGGGTTACATCGAAGGTGAGAAATTATTGCCTCAAGGACATATTCTCTCGAAGATCTATGCTGAATCCGATCTTCTATTGACTGAGAGTATTAGACGAGGCCTCCTGAATGAGTTAACTCCACCCGAATTAGTAAGCGTAGCTTCGGCAATGATTTTTGAGTCACGAAGTCAAGAGGATTTAGCTCCAAAGATACCAACGGATAATGTTGCAAATACTCTTGCAGCAATAACACGCGTGTGGGCAGAGTTAGAAGATCTCGAAATAGAAGTTGGTGTTAAGACTCAAAGATCTCCTGATTTGGGTTTTTGCTACATGATTTATCGTTGGGCTAATGGATCTTCTTTAAACCAGGTACTCAAGGGTTCGGATATGTCAGTCGGTGATTTTGTTCGTTCCACGAAACAATTAGTAGATCTGTTAGGACAAATTGCGAATGCTGCGCCTGATTTAAACAGAAGATGTCGCGAAGCAGTAAAGTTAATTGATCGTGGCGTAGTTACATATTTACTGGGGGATATATGAGTTTAATGCTTTTAGACTCCGCGTCCTTGTGGTACCGAGCTTTTTATGGAATGCCAGATTCATTATTAGCTCCTGATGGAACCCCCGTAAATGCAATTCGCGGATATTTGGACATGAGCGCCCGACTGATCTCAACGTATAAGCCAAATCGATTAGTTGCTTGCATTGAAGGAGATTGGCGACCTTCATGGAGGGTTGAGCTCTTTCCAGACTATAAAGCTAATCGTCTCGATGATGAAGGCGCAGAAGAGGAACCCGATCTCTTGGCTCCCCAGATACCAATTCTCATGGATGTGTTAGACGCTTTTGGAATAGCAATCGTTGGTATTGATGATTATGAAGCAGATGACGTAATGGCTTCCTTTGCTGAACGTGAAAAAGGTCCGACGCGCATTGTTACAGGGGACCGGGATATGTTTCAGGTTATTGATGATAAGAAAGATGTAAAAATTGTTTACCTTGCTAAAGGAATTTCAGCACATGATTTAGTTGATACCGCTTGGGTGTCAAAAAAGTATGAAATACCCGGGGACAGGTACGCGCTCTTTGCAATGTTTCGTGGAGATCCATCTGATGGTTTGCCGGGAGTTAAAGGTATTGGCGAAAAAGGGGCTGCGTTAATCTGTAATCACTTTGCAAATGTTGATGAGGTGATACGAGGCGCTCTCGATGGCCATGATGCTTTGTCTGCTAATTTGATTAAGAAAATACTTGAGGGTCGTGAGTATTTAAAGATCGCTCCCACACTTGTCCAGTGTGCTCGAGATGTTTCTTTGCCTCACATAGATCTTAATCTTCCTAAAAAGCCGGAAGATTTGTCTGCTATTTACGCGTTGCAAAAACAATATGGTTTAGGAGCAAGCATAGATCGAATGATTGCGGCTCTCGGATGGTGAGTTTTGTTTTGGCAATTTTGAGTGGCGTTTTTTTATCTGGCGCTTTTGCTCCTCTGAACTGGTGGTTTTTACTGCCAATCTCGGTTGCACTATTTCTTTATTCAGTAACAAAAACCAGAAAACCCTTTCTCACATCCTTCATTTTTGCAGCTGTATTTAATTACTTAACTTTAAGATGGTCGGGCATCTATGTTGGGTTATTACCTGTATTTTTCTTAGTTCTTTTGCAATCAATTTTCTACCTACCTTTGGGTTTTATTTCATATAAGAGAAATCGTTATTCACGTGTTTGGTTAATATTGCCCGTTCTTCTTATTGCAGATGAGATTCGTTCAATAATCCCATTCGGAGGATTTGGTTGGAATCGCTTATCTTTTAGCCAGGCAGATTCTCCATACATCATTGCTGCGGCTTATTTTGGGGATTCTGTTCTTGCCTTTTTCGGAATTTCACTTGGTATTGCTCTCTACCTGCTTTGTGCTCGAGCTCAGCTATTCTCTGTTGCAATTATCTCGGCAATAACAACCGTGGCGATCTTGTTACCAGTTCCCGTTATTGGTCAGGGGAGTGTTAACGTTCTAGCGGTTCAGGGAAATGTTCCAAAACTAGGTTTAGATTTTAATTCCAGAGCACAAGAAGTATTCAATTACCACTTGAAGCAAACAGATATTGCATTAAGAGCCATCCAAAGCAAACCTGATGTAATAATTTGGCCTGAAAATTCGGTCGACATAGATCCGTTCATGAATCCACAAATAGGAAAGAAGATCTCGGATTTAGCGAAACAAATTGAAGTTCCGGTGATTGTTGGTGCAGTTCTAAAGGGCACAGAAGGTCCAGAGAATGCCTCCGTGATGTGGAATTCTGATGGATTAGTCTCATCGAAATATGTGAAACGTTCTCTTACTCCTTTTGGTGAGTACATTCCGTTACGGAAATTAGCTAGTGCAGTATCTCCATTTGCCGAAGGTGTGGTTGATTTTGTGCCCGGAAATGAGATTATTCTTCATCAGGTTGGGCGTGCAGCTATAGCGCCAATTATTTGTTATGAAATCATCAACGATTCAGCAGTTCATTCAATATCTAAGAATTCGAATCTCCTAATTGTACAAACCAATAATGCGACTTTCGCAGATAGTGGACAAAGCGCACAACAGCTCAATATCACGCGTATTCGAGCTGTTGAGAACAACCGTTGGGTTGTGAGTATTTCTACAACTGGAGTATCGGCAATAATTGATAACAGTGGGGGAATCCAACAGATCACAAAGCAAAATAGCGCGTCATTTTTATCGGGTGATGTTCAACTTTCATCAGGAACTTCATTGGCGTATAAAATCGGGAATTGGACCGCTTTTGTTTGCATCTTGTTGAGTATTGCTATCTATTTAGGAAAACGTCGCAGAGATGCATAAATCGGTTGTTTTAATACCCACATATAACGAGTCAGATTCAATAGTTCATTTGATAAATGATTTACGTAAAATCGACATTGATATCATTGTTATAGATGACGATTCGCCAGATCAAACATCACAATTAGTTAAGAACTTGCATTATTCCCATGTTCGAGTCATCAACAATGGTGCAAAAAACGGTATTGGCATGGCATATATATCGGGATTCAAACTCGCCTTACAAGATGATTATGAATTTGTCGCAACCATGGATGCGGATGGCTCACATTCAGTGCAAGATCTGCAAAAAATGCTCACCCAAGGCCCAACGTGTGATGTTGTTATGGGTGTTCGCTGGATTAAAGGTGGTTCAGTTACTAATTGGTCTTTGCATAGAAAATTGCTCTCTCAATTTGGAACATGGTTTGCGAGAAAAGCGCTAAAAATGAAATATAGGGACCTCACGGGAGGTTTACGCGTTTACAGGGCAAACGCTTTAAAACGTTTAAATCTAGATGTCATTGGTTCTAATGGTTATTGTTTTCAAATAGAAATGATTCGAGCTTTTTCCCAATTAAACGCACATATGAGCGAAATTCCGATTACCTTTGTTGAACGAGAACACGGTAAATCTAAAATGAGTAAGAGCATCGTTTTTGAAGCGTTTTATCTGGTGAGCCTCTGGGGCATTCAGCGTATTCTCAAGGTCAACGCCGATAAGTTACATTATGTTAAGTAAACCAACATTCGGTGGATTAACTCTTTTTAATCCTTTCCTACTCCGCGAAAGCTTCAATTGGTGGACACGCGCAGATGAGGTTTCTATCCCCGAATGCGCCATCAATACGCCCTGTTGTGGGCCAATACTTGCCTCGCATTCCAATGATTTCACCTGGGATAAAACCATCTAACATTTCGGGGAATGCTGCGATTTCACGTGGGTACTTACGATCCCATTGGCTAGAAATTACATCGCCAGCAGTATGCGGAGCATGAGCCAGCGGTGAATCTTCATGGGAAATGACGCCATTTTGTACATCCATTATCTCACCGTGAATTGAAATCATTGCAGAGATGAATCTTTCAATTTCAGCAATATCTTCACTCTCTGTTGGTTCAACCATCAAAGTTCCGGCAACCGGGAAACTCATTGTTGGAGCATGGAATCCGTAATCCATTAATCTCTTGGCAACATCATCAACGGTTACGCCGGAATCTTTAGTTATGCCACGTAAATCCAAAATACATTCGTGAGCGACTCGACCATTGTTTCCTGTGTACAAAACTGGAAAGAAAGGATTTAGTTTCAGCGCAATGTAGTTAGCAGAAAGAATTGCCACCTGTGTTGCGTGAGTTAACCCTTCTCCCCCCATCATTCGAATGTAAGCCCACGAGATCGGCAAAATGCTTGCAGAACCGTATGGAGCAGAACTAACTGGACCTGGACCAGTTGAAGGGCCTGCTAATGAATCAAATGGGTGATTTGGTAAAAATGGTGCTAAATGTGCACGCGTGATTACTGGTCCAACTCCAGGTCCCCCACCACCATGAGGAATGCAGAAAGTTTTATGTAAGTTCAAGTGCGAAACATCTGCTCCGAATTTACCTGGTTGAGCTAGACCAACAAGTGCATTTAAATTTGCACCGTCAACATAAACCTGTCCTCCTGCGTTATGAATCATTTCGCAGATTTCGGAAATAGCACTCTCAAAAACACCATGAGTGGAGGGATAAGTAACCATTAAAGCGGCTAATTCATCTTTGTATTCAGATATTTTAGATTTTAAATCTTCCACACTCACGTTGCCGTGATCATCGCAGGCAATTACTACAACTCTCATACCCGCCATGACCGCACTTGCTGCATTAGTTCCGTGAGCACTTGAAGGAATCAAACAAATTGTTCTGTTCTGATCGCCCCGGCTGTCATGATAATTTCTAATTGCTAATAAACCAGCGAATTCGCCTTGACTGCCTGCATTTGGCTGAAGCGAAACTGCGTCATAACCGGTGATAGCAATAAGCCAATCGGATAACTCTTGAATTAATTCGCGCGAACCAACACTTTGTTCGATTGGAGCAAAAGGATGTAATGCAGAAAATTCAGGCCAAGTAACAGCTTGCATCTCTGTGGTTGCATTGAGTTTCATGGTGCATGAACCAAGTGGAATCATGGTGCGATCTAGCGCTAAATCTCGATCGGATAACGTGCGAATATATCGAAGCATGCCTGTTTCAGAGTGATTAGTGTTAAACACAGGATGTTGAAGGAACTGCGAAGTTCTCTTTGAAGAAACCAGGTAATTACTTGCATCAGCCACGTTACCGATTTGTACCCCAAAAATTTCACCGAGTAATTCGAGTGATTCTTCTGTTGTTGTTTCATCCAGTGAAATTCCAACGTGGTTTTTATCAATAACCCTTAGATTGACTCTATTTTCATAAGCTTTTGCGTGCATTTGTTCAGCATTTGCAATCTTGATGGTTAATGTATCAAAGTAAGTTTTATTAGATATTTCATACCCTGCCTTAACTAGCGCTTCGGCTAAAGCGCTAGTTTGATTGTGAATTCGCTGAGCAATTAGTTTTAATCCAACAGGTCCATGCCACATCGCATAGAAAGCACTTATTACGGCTAATAGAACCTGAGCAGTACAAATATTGCTCGTTGCTTTATCGCGACGAATATGTTGTTCACGCGTCTGAAGCGCTAATCTGAAAGCAGGATTCCCATGTACATCAACGCTTTGACCGATTAAACGACCAGGCATAGAACGTTCTAAACCATTTCGAACCGCCATGAAACCTGCATGAGGTCCACCGAACCCCATTGGTACACCAAAACGTTGGGCAGAACCAACTGCTACATCTGCGCCCCACTCCCCTGGTGCTTTTAGAAGAGTCAAAGCTAATAAATCTGTAGCCGCAATTACGTAAGCATCTTTTGAGTGAACTTGATCTGCGATATGAGAAAAATCAATTACTTCACCACGAGTATCAGGGTATTGAACCATGGCTGCAAAGTACTCAGAGGTTGTTTGGATTCCAACGGCAGCATCAAACTCTTCAACAATAATGTTTAATGGTTTTGCGCGCGTGATTATTACAGCGCGTGTTTGTGGATGAACATTTTTATCTACAAGGAATACAGCGTCGTCACTGCCCTTATACGAACGCCTAGTGAGAGTCATCGCTTCAGCTGCAGATGTTCCTTCATCTAACATTGATGCATTGGCTATTGGAAGTGCAGTTAAATCACACACAGCAGTTTGAAAAGCGAAAAGGGCTTCTAATCTTCCCTGCGAAATTTCTGGTTGATACGGTGTGTACGCGGTATACCAAGCAGGATTTTCAAGAACATTTCTTAAGACAACAGGTGGAGTAATCGTTCCGTAGTAACCACATCCGATAAAAGATGAAAAGAGCGCATTCTTCGAAGCCAAGAGACGCAGCGCGTCAATTGCTTCAACTTCAGTGAGAGGATCTGGCAGCGCATCGCTTAGTTTTTTTGACATTGCAATATTGCTAGGAACTACATCAGAGATAAAAGTGTGTATATCTTTGTAGCCAAGGGCTTGAAGCATCTGATTTTCTTGAGGTGATGTCGGCCCAATATGGCGACGTTGGAATGATTCGTATTGTTTATATGAAGAAAAATACTCTTCGCGTGACATTACACATTCCCCTAAACTCTAGCGTTATGGAAAAGAGTTGCTAGGGAAAGAATAAGCCTGTTAGGCGCCTTTGCGCTTTCTGCGAAGGGATAATTCATCGTTACTTTCGCCACCCACGGATTGGCCATCGATCTCACCCGTTAATGTAGATAGCGATCCTTCGACTTCATGCCAGACCTTGCCGACGGCGATACCAAATACGCCTTGGCCGCCAGCTAGTAAATCGATAATTTCATCCGGGCTCGCACATTCATAAATCGAAGCACCATCGCTCATGAGCGTTATGCGCTCAAGTTCTGTAACTCCGCGTTCACGAAGATGGTTTACAGCAGTACGGATGTTTTGAAGTGATACGCCAGCGTCTAGGAGTCGCTTAACAATTTTTAGAACCAAGATGTCTCTGAAGCCGTATAAACGTGTTGAACCGGATCCCCCAGCAGGACGAATGCTTGGTTCTACTAAACCTGTACGCGCCCAGTAATCGAGTTGGCGATAACTAATACCCGCTGCAGAGCAAGCGGTTGCGCCGCGATAACCGATTAATTCAAAATCAGGCGTCATGAGGGGAAACTCAATTCTCTTGGGGAGTGAGATAAGAATAAGCCCGCTCTGCGCTTAAATACGGTTCCGACACTCCCGAAACCTTTACTAGAGGTTGAGAGTTTTGGGGCTTTCACTGCCTACCCAGCAAAGTCTTCTGGATTGATTTGATCGAGGAATTCTCTAAAACGTTCCATCTCCGAGGTATCGCCTGAAGCGTTCATGGCGTCTTGAGCCACATCTTCCGGGATTTCGATACCAACACTGTCGAGCAAATCAGAGTCAGCCAAGATGTTGCTATGGGTGCGAAGCGCGAGTGCAATCGCATCCGATGGCCTAGCTGAAACACTTACAGCGTTTCCATTTGGATCTCTGATTAACAGCGAAGCCATAAAGATACCCTCTTCCATGGCTGTTACCTGCACAGCGGTCAGAGTCGCATCGAGTGATTCAACGATGTCTTGCATCAAATCGTGGGTTAACGGACGCGGAGGGATTACTCCTTGTTGAGCGAAAGCAATTGCTGTGGCTTCCACAGCTCCAACCCAAATGGGCAAGAAGCGAATTCCATCAATTTCCTTTAGAAGCACGATTGGTTGATTCGAAGGCATTTCAATACGCACTCCTACAACCTGCATAGCAACCATGCTCATAATCGAATCCAGGCTTTATCGGAGGCGATTTAATCCGCCACGCACTAGCGATGCGTGCAAGCGAATTGAGAGCGAAGCAATCTCTTTATGAACTTCTTCAGCTCGAGCTTTTGATTCAGTATTTTTCTGTCGAGTTAAAGGTGTGATTACCTGTTCGATTAACCCAATTTCACGATCGGCGGCTGATTTGAAGGAACGTAGATGACGGGGTTCGATACCAAATGAGCCCATTTCAGTGACAGCTTTAGCTACTGAAAGTGAATCTCCATCGTAGTGTCGCCCGCGTGGAGCGATAAGACCGAATGATTCCAATTCAACTAGTGCGCCTTCGGTTAAACCACTTGCTTTCAATAATTCTTCACGAGATAAACGCATATCGCTAGATTCGCCAAATGCTGAGGGAGCCATTTCACCATCAACTGTTACCAAAGATGGACGTGGAGCTGCCACTCCCCCTGATGTTGGTGCAGGTTGTAAACCACGGTCTAACGCATCGAGATTTTCTTTAATTACTCGAAGAGGTAAATATTGATCACGTTGAGCTAACAGTACGTATCGAAGTCTTTCTAAATCTGTTCCTGTAAATTTGCGGTAACCAGAAGGAGTTCGTTGTGGGTCTATTAAGCCTTCAGATTCTAAAAAGCGAATCTTTGAAATCGTTATATCTGGAAAATCTCCACGAAGCTTGGTCAGTACTTCGCCGATGCTTAAATACGCGCGTGCTGGAACGCTCATTACTTCTCCCCTAAAGATTTAACATGTGAGTTACCAAAGAATAAAGCGTGAAATTTACCGATCTGAATCTCATCACCCATTCGCAGAAGTTGATTGGTGACCGAAATCGAGTTTACGTAAGTTCCATTTAAACTATGCATATCCGATATTGAGAATTCATTACCAGACCGAAGTATTTGTGCGTGCTTTCGAGAGACAGTTACATCATCTAAAAACACATCACTCTCGGGGGATCTTCCAATAGAAACCACATTAGTATCTAATAAGAAGCGAGAACCTTGAGCTGGACCACGATGGATTACAAGCATTGCCTTTTGTGAACCTGAAACGCAGATTTCATCAATCATTGAACGAATAGATGAATCAGACTTTTGTAAGAAGAGTTCAGATGCCGAAACGCTTCCAGGTGTATCGATACCTCGAAGTCCTAGATTGAGAGTGGAGGTTAATTCGCGTTCGTTTTCTACTGCAGCCACGAAATTTCCCTCCGACTAGCTATTTCAGGCTCACCTTGAACTTAAGGGTGACACTAGGGGGATGCGACCCCACCGGTCAAGCCGTAATTGCTGCGTAATCTGAGGCTGAAAGTAGGTGGCTTGGCTCTGAATCAACAGAAATTTCAAAGAGCCATCCGCCGCCGTAAGGATCGGTGTTAATAGTTTCAGGAGCAGAGTTCAAATCTGTATTTATGGAAACTACGCTTCCTGTAACAGGTGAAAATATCTCTGAAACGCTTTTTGTAGATTCAACCTCACCGCAAACAGTGTCGGCGGTTACGGTTTGTCCAACTTTAGGCATTTGAACGTAAACGATGTCACCAAGAGCACTCTGTGCGTAATCCGTAATACCAACGCGAAAGACAAGGGCGTTGTCCGTAGATGCAACCCATTCATGCTCTTTTGTATATTTCAATGCATCTGGAATATTCGACATCGTCTTCCTCTGTTCTTGAGTTAACTCTTAGTTAATCTGATGATTCTCTTGAAGCGACTCTAATACTTTTGATCCCATTTTGGAAATATAGCCACCCCGTGAAGACGTAGAGAACTATCCCCCACAAGGCAAAGCTCCAACCAATAGCGAAGGCGATTCGACCTGCTGATGAGTCTTGGGTTGCCAAGAAGAGGAGCGGAAAAGCGTACAAAAGATTAAAGGTGGCAGCCTTTCCAAGGTATGTAACTTCAAAAAGTTTAAGCCCGCGCATCTTCATCAAGATGGTTAAGATAGCAAGAACAGCGTCACGGAAAATAAGAATAACTAGTACCCATAATGAAATCGCATCTCGTACGTATAAAATAATTAAGGTCGCGAAGATATAAATACGATCTGCAGCAGGATCGAGCAAGGCTCCGAAAGCTGAAGTTTGATTCCATGCTCGAGCTAATTTGCCGTCTAGATAGTCTGTCGCTCCGGCAATGGCCAAAACTAAAATTGCTAAACCATCTTCTTCTGTCACTAACGCGAAGTAAATAAAGATCGGTACACCGAGTAAGCGCAAAATGCTCAGGGCATTAGGTATGTTGATGTTCTTATTCATTTGAACGTACTAGCTCTTGTCTCGTTCTTTCACACGTACTGCTACTTGAACAGGAGTTCCTGGGAATGAGAATTCTTCACGCAACCGTCTTTCAATGAAACGTCGGTAAGAAGCTTCAATCCAACCACTAGAGAAGACCACAAACTTTGGAGGCGCAATGCCAGCTTGCGTCGCGTAGAAAATCTTTGGTTGTTTACCACCACGAACAGGAGGCGGAGTTGCGCCGATAAGTGCACCGAGGAACGAGTTAAGTTTTGAAGTAGGAACACGCTTTTCCCATGAATCAATAGCTGTTCGAAGTGCAGGAGCCAAACGATCTCTATGCCAACCCGTCTTTGCTGCAACGTTTACTCGTTGAGCCCATTCAACTTGATCCAAGTGACGATCAATCTCACGATCCAATTGATCGCGACGATCCTCATCGACAAGGTCCCATTTATTCATAACAATCACCATAGCTTTTCCTGCTTCTTCGGCCATCGTGATGATTCGTAAATCTTGCTCCGATATTGGCTCACTTGCATCTAGAACAACGACTGCAACTTCACATCTTTCCAAGGCTGCTTGTGTTCGAAGTGAAGCGTAATAATCCGTTCCGCTTGCTTGATTAGCTCGTTTACGCAGACCAGCTGTGTCAATAAATCTCCAGGTAGATCCGCCAAAGGAGATTAACTCATCAACTGGATCACGAGTGGTTCCAGCAACTTCAGAAACTATCGAACGTTCTTCTCCAGCTAGAGCGTTGAGTAAAGAGGATTTACCAACGTTAGGTCTACCAATGAGTGCAACTCGGCGATAACCATCTTGAACTTGAGCTCTACCAACTTCTGGAAGATGGGAAACAACTTTATCTAAAAGATCTCCGCTTCCACGACCATGTAGCGCTGATACGAAAAATGGTTCCCCGAGACCTAAATTCCATAGAGAGTGCGCGTCTGATTCTTCGCGTTCGCTATCTACTTTATTTGCAATTAACAGAATTGGTTTCTTTGCCTTTCTTAATTCTTGAACTAGAACATCATCTTCATCTAGTGCGCCAATTTGTGCGTCAACAACAAAACATAAAACATCAGATTGCTCCATTGCTAATTCCGCACCAGCACTTACTTGAACGGATATGCCATCAGGTTTGGACTCCCAACCGCCGGTGTCCATAACGATAAATCTTCGGCCTCCCCATTCGCACTCATACTGAACGCGATCGCGAGTAACACCAGGTGTATCTTCAACAATTGCTTCTCGTCTGCCAATAAATCGATTTATTAACGTTGATTTTCCAACGTTAGGGCGGCCTAGAATTCCCACGATTGGCAAACCAAGTAAGTTTCGTTCGCGCAGTAACTCCCAAACTCGCTCGACGGTTTCTTCTAGATTCAAAAGAATTGAATCAATTAATACTGCATCTGACGCCATAGCTAACGGGGATACTTTTCGTGTCGAATCAATGAGATCTCGACCATCTAAAGAGTTCTTCACTTCCACCGCAGAAACACCAGTTACTTCAGCTTCTCTGCGCAATGCGCGCGCTTCTAAATCTGCAGTTAAATAAAGTTTCAGTGGAGATTCGGGAGCAACAACATTTCCTATATCTCTACCTTCTACAACAATCCCACGTGGAGCATTCTTAATGTATTGACGTTGAATGCTTAAAAGTTCATGTCTTATCTCTGGAATTGCAGCGATGTGACTGACGCGTTCGGTTACCTCAATAGAGCGAATAGATTCATTGACGTCGGCATCTCCAACAAAGAGTTGCGGATTCTCGGCATCGCAATTAAATTTCAATGGGAATGTTTTTAATAATTGCAGCAACTTCTGCGGATCTTGTTCATTTTTTTCTAAACTTAACCAAGTGATTCCGCGATACAGCGCACCGGTGTCTAAATAATTCCAGCCCGCACGATGGGCAATTAACTTTGCTGTACTGGATTTGCCTGCTCCACTGGGACCATCAATAGCTACAACGATTCCCATGGCATAATTCTACGGCTAATAAAGAAAGTTATTTACGCGTTAAATGAACTTTCCAGCCTTCTTTAGTCAAAAATTCTTCGAGAGTTTCAGCGTTTTTGGCTTCTAGAATCGAAAGCGTTACTAAACCAGTGTTTTGACCGGGAGTATGTTCAATCGAAACATCTTCGATATTTACTTGAGCACGTGCGCAATCATTGAAGATGGCTGCAAGCTGCCCAGCTTTGTCATCAATAACAATATGTAGATAAACATATTTTCGAGGAGCCCCTCCGTGCTTACCAGGTATCAATGCACGAGCGGCGTTACCTGCCTGAATGATCTCGTGAGCAAATTGTTGATTATCTAATTTCTCTTCAATTGTTTCGATATTGGTCCGTAGCGCTGCGAGAATTTCCCGAATCTTTGGTGCATTTTCACTTAAGATTT
>Ga0129336_10000676_pt1 | contig 20144 bp, 20 predicted proteins | sample CPB6_02_DNA_FD_96878 | JGI IMG/M metagenome (GOLD analysis project Ga0129336, IMG submission 96878) | Freshwater to marine salinity gradient microbial communities from Chesapeake Bay, USA - CPBay_Sum_0.6_0.2_DNA | ecosystem: Environmental > Aquatic > Marine > Coastal | place: USA: Chesapeake... | reverse complement strand
GCTGCCCGCGGCGGGCGAGCGCCTGTGGCCGGATCCGCTGGGCTACAGCGCATCGCTCGGCTGTGTCGACGCCGGAGGTCCGACGGCGATCGCGGTCCAGCCCGCCGTCGAGTCGGCGGTCACGCTGCCCACCGCCATCGTCGACATCGTCGGTCCCGATGGCAATGAGGTCACGGTGCGTCACGCCGCCGACCCGGGCGGCACCGGTGTCTGCGCGGGCACTCCGGCGGCGATCGGCACGCTGACCGTGCCGGTCGATCCTGAGCAGCCCGATGCCGAGACCGGGCCGTCCGGACGCGTGGGCATCTCACTGCCCCGCGGTCGCTGGACCCTGAGCACGTCGGGCGAGGATGACATCACCGTCGTCATCGGCGAGGCGGCCAGCTGCTCGGTGCACTGGCCTGCACCGGTGGAGCCACCCAGCCTGACGTGGCCGCCGCCTCCCCCGACGCCCACCGAGCAGCCGCTCTTCGCGCTGTGCCCCACGCCATGACCAGCACCCGAGAATCGACTACCAGGGATGCGGGCATGTCCCTGGTCGAGGTGATGGTCGCCCTCGGCATCTTCCTGCTGATCATGGGCGTGGTCACCACGGCCGCCATCATGGGATTTCGCACCATCGCGACGGCGACGCAGGTCTCCGACATCTCCGTGCAGCAGCAGAACGCGCTCCTGTGGACGACTCGACTGCTGCGCTATGCCGACAATCCCGTCGAAGGCTCGACCCCGACGCCATGGGTGGTGCCCCGCTCGGTCACCGCGACGCCGGGCTCGAGCGCCATGACCTTCTACACGTACTCGGGCACCGGTCCACAGGATGGCGTCCCCTACCGCGTGACCCTCGGCAGGGATGCAACGGGGAACGTGACCACGAGGATCGCGACGCCGCAGCAGGTGTCGGGCTACTCGGGCTGGTGCTGGGAGCCGACTGACGCGGCGCAGTGTTCGGGTGTCACCGCGCAGATCTCGACCCGCATCCTGGTGTCCGCCCGCCAGGGACACACGCCGCGCCTGTCGCTGTCCTTCCAGGACGCCGACGGCGAGGCGCTCGCCGTGCCTGCTGCCAGCGCGAACGACGCCACCTGGAGCGCATGGGCGCCCACGGTCGACACCGTCACGCTGCGGATCTACGACGAGCAGAACCCCACACGGGACGTACAGCAGACCGTTCGGCTGGAGAATCCACGATGACGCGCCAGCGCATGCTCGCGAGCGACGGACGTGACTCCGGCGCTGCCCTCGTCATGGTGCTCGTCTGGGGCGTCGGCCTGCTGCTCCTCGCGCTGGTCATGAGCACCGCGGTCACCCGCCTGGTGCGCCCGTCGGACGAGGCCGAGCAGTCGTTCCGCGCCTGGACGGCGGCAGAGGCCGGCATTGACGACTTCCGCGCGCGCGTCGCGGCGTCGCGCAACGGTGACATGTCCGCCTCGCTGAGCCCGACCACCAATGCGGCGCTCGCCGGCTGGGTCCCGATCCCGGGCGTGGATCCCGCCGAGGCGGGCGACACCCGCTTCCGGTACACCCTCGACACGAGCCGGATGTCCAGTGCCGGCCGGATCATCATCACCTCGACCGGATACGCCGGGGGTCAGTACCGCACGGTGCGCGCCGAGCTCGCCAAGGTCACGATGTTCGACTACGCGTACGCCAGCGCGTACGAGACGGTGGCACCGCGATACCCGGACTACTACACCGGGTCCGGACTCTTCGATCGCACCCAGCCCGACCGCGCAGAGGCCGAGCTGTACTGCGGCAACCGCTACTGGTACCGAACCGGCCCCATCCCGCCGCCGACGAGCGTCACGCCGAACCACCGCGATTCGTCCGCGTGCATCGGCGGCATCGTCGCCAACTGGGCGATCGGCGAGAACGACCGCTTCATCGGCCGTGTGCACACCAATGACCTCTTCGTGCTCAACACGACTTCGGCCAAGGTGCCGGCGTTCACCACCAGCACGGTGTTCCCCTCCGGTGCGCCGGCCTCATCGTGCCCGCCCGGTCAGGCGGGCGTCAGCGTCGGCTGTCCCGAGGGCCATCGCTGGATAGCAGGCACCGTCGTCAACGGCAGTTCGTACGTGATCGACGAGACCCAGGGGCCTGTCGATTCGGGCTTCCAGCCGCCCTACGAGGATCCGATCGAGATCCGTGCCGAGGGTCGCAGCACGCTGCTCGCCAAGGCCAAGGAGGCGGGCTGCGTCTTCACGGGGCCCACGCGGCTGCGGTTCCACTCGGACGGCACCCTCGTGGTGACGAGCCCGGACTCGCGCAGCGCGAATCCGACGATGCCGGGCATCAACTGCGGGGGCACGAGCCTGCAGGCCGCCGACCCTCGTGTGGCACGCCCCGTCGCCCTCACGACAGCAGACCTGGGGCCGAGTTTCAACGGGATCATCTACGTGCAGGACGTCCCGACGGGCAGTGATGCCAACGCGTGGGCCACCACTCCGCCGTCCTGCCAGGACAAGAAGCCCAGCACGACCGCCCTCGATCCCTTCCCCTTTGTGGTCACTGCGTCCTCCGTCACGGGCAGCAACGGCACGACGTACACCGACAACAACGGCTTCTCCGCGACGCAGACCCTGTACGGCTTCCCCGCCGAGGGCACCAACGCATCAGGCGCGCAGCGTGAGACCTTCTCGACTGACCTTGACACAGCGTCGGTCGCGCAGAGCTGCCGGACGGGCACGGCCTACGTCGAAGGGGTGTACTCCGGGCGCTGGACCGTGGTCACCGAGGGCGACATCGCCATCACCAGCGACATCGTCGATGCGCTGGTGCCCACGAACCTGCGGCCGAGCCGTGCGACGACCCCGAGCCCGACCCGCAATCCGCCGGCTGGGTGGGGCACCCCGCCTGCCTCGTCGACCAGCGTCATGGGCCTGGTGCCGGACCGGATGCTCTACGTGTACGGATGCTCGAAGGAGAAGGGGTGCGGCTCCTGGGACCGCACCAGGATGACGACCAACCTCGTGCTCAACGTCGCCACGGTCGTCGTCGACGGCTGCCTGACGGTGATGGACTCCACGCTGACAACGGACTACGGCCGTCTGACCATCCTCGGGTCGCTGGGGCAGAAGTACCGGTGCCCGGTGGCCAAGCCCACCGGCCTGTCGGGATTCGGCTTCTACGTCGAGTACGACTCCCGGTTCTCGCGCGGCCAGCCCCCGCCGTATATGGCCGAGCTGAGCCAGGAGCCGTGGCGCGTCCAGTCCGTCCAGGAGGTCCGCACGCCCGCCGAGCTCGCCGCGGCCCCACCTGACTAGCCTGTTGCGCGTCGGATGGCGGAAGGGGATGACCATGGCGCCCTCTCCCGGCGTGTCGGCCTCCCTCGACCGATTCCTGCGCGATGCCGAGGTGCTCTCGGTCGCGGCGCGCGAGCGTGCAGCGGAGAAGGACGCCCTGTCCGCGGTCGTCCTGGCCTGGGGAGCGGACCTCGCCCTTGCCAAGGCTGTGGCGTGGGAGGACGAATCCGCATCCGCAACGCCCTCGGTGCGCACGCTGCTGCGGTGGGCGGATGCTGCCCTGCGACCGGGTGCGGCAGCGGATATCGCATCGCCCGTCCGCGCGTCCGACGTGGTGCTGGAGGCACGCCGCTCACTGCGTGATGGCTGCACCCCCGCCGTCCAGCGAGCACTCACGGCGGCGTGGCCGGACCTAGACGCGCTCGATGGACTTCCAGCGCCCACATCGCTCGACGTGGAGCGCGCCGTGCGGGCACGCCTGGGCGGGGACTCGCCCGCGGCGTACGTGTCTGCGCGTCGCTCGGCTGCCCGCGCACTCCTCCTCACGGCTCGCGAGCGACGGGTGGCGGCCGACACCTCCGGCGCGATCGAGGCGGCCTATCAGGCGGACCTCGGGACGGTCGAGGCCTACCTCGTCGAGTCCGCGCGCGCTGCCGGCGACGAGCACCTGCTCTCGGTGATCACCCGGTGGGAGCTCGTGACGCGCGCCATCGCTGCGCTGTCGGGCCTGCCGGCGTCGGTGATCCCGGCCGTGACGCTGCTGCGCGATGCGATGTCCGCGGCCCTCGGGCCCGCCGACGGGGAGCGCCTGCGCAGGGAGTTCGGCGACCTCTGACGCCTACGGGCCGGACTGCTCGGCGGCCGGGGCCTCCGTGCCGACTGGGGCCTGCGCCAGCAGGTCGTCCACCGTCTCCACGAGGTCGGGCAGTCGTGACTGGAGCACGAACATGGTGCCGGTGACCTGAAGCGAGCTCGCCGTAGCGGTCGGGTCGTCGGCGGTGCCGGCGACATCGGCCACCTGCGTGGACTGGATGAGCAGCGAGCGGTCGAGGGACTCCAGGTTGTCTAGGAACCCCGTGAGCGACTCGGCGCTGCCGGTCACCGAGATCGACACCGGAAGCTGGGCCAGCAGGACCTCCGGCGGCAGGGTGCCCGGGTCCGCGAGCGGTACGGGGATGGCCGTGGTGATCGACGAGACCGCGTTGGGTGCGATCCCGGCCTCGATCGCGGCCGCCGTGATCTGGTCGAGGACCTCGGGCAGCTCGGCCGACTGGGGCATCTGCTCGAGGAGATCCTGCGCCCGCTTGGCGACGGCGGGCGCATCGGCCAGGAGCGCGCGGGTGTCGGTCACCTGCTTCATCAGGCGCAGGTTCGCGAGCTCGGTGTCGGCCGCCTGGGCCTGCAGGTCGGAGGCGGTCTCGATGCGTGGGGCGATCACGGCGAACCAGCCGATGGCGGCGACGACGACGAACACCACGACGAAGCCGATGCGCGCGACGGTGACCCGGCTCATCCGGGTGAGCGCGCTCATGGCTGCGCCTGCTCGGGGGCGGGCGTGCTCTCCGCGCCCGGTGTCGCGGACGGCTCTGGCGGGTTCTCGATCGCCTCGATCTGCTCGGCAGTTGCCGGCACGGCGAGCGCCGTGACGTCGATGCCGGCCGACCCGGTGAAGCTCACCGCACCCGCGTCCTCGGCGCCGGGGGCGGCTGAGGTCGTCGATGTGACGTAGGGGCCGACGAAGAGCGGGTCGGCCTCCAGGCTCCGCAGCAGTTCGGACACCTGGCTCCTCGACTGCGCGGTGGCGGTGAAGGACAGGCAGCCGATCGTGATCTCCGAGGAGAACGGGTCGGGGTTCGGGCACGCGGTGAGCGCCTCGCCCGGCGTCGGCAGGCCGGTGTAGGTGATGGCGGCCGAGAGGATGTCGACCGATCCCTGTGGGCCCGCGGCCGCCCGGACGGCGTCGTCCAGCCGGGTCAGCACCTCGCGTGCCCGGGGCTGGTCCGCGAGGGTCGAGGACACCAGCTCCTCCAGGGTGGTGATCTCCGAGTAGAGCTGCTTCGCCGGGGCCAGTGCCGCGACCTCGGTCGAGAGCTGCGCATTGGCCTCCTGTGCCCGCGTGAGGTCCGCCTGCGCCTGCGCGATGGCCTGCCCCTGAAGCCACCAGACGACCGCGCCAAGCGCGACCAGGATCACCAGGAGGAGCGCGAGGACGCGGGCACCGTGGCGGATCGCGATGGACTCGGTGATCGCGCGGGGGAGGAGCGAGACGCCGGGCAGCGTCGGGACGAAGGGCGCGTGCTCGACGGCGTCGTCCGCGGGAGTGGTCTTCCGGCCGATCTCGCGCTTCCACCAGGGTGTGGAGGTCTGCTCGCTCATCGCGCATCCGCCATGGCCAGCCCGATGGCGACCGCGAAGCACTCGTGCGCATGGTCGGCCTTGGCAGTGCGGCGGCTCGCCGGCAGTCCGGCGAGCGGGTCGAGGCGTCGCACGGTCAGCGGGAGCTGGGTGGCGATGCGCTCGAGGAGCCCGTCGAGGAGGAACGTGCGGCCGGTCAGGGTGAGATCAGTCAGCGGCTCGCCCTTGTTCGATGCCGAGAAGTAGTCCAGTGAGTTGCGGATCTCTGACGTGATCGTGGTCGCCCACCGGCCGAGGACGTCCATCACGACCGCGGTCCGCGGGTCGGGCGGCACGTGCTCGGTCGCGCGCCCGAGCGCGAACACGGACGACTCCGGCACCGACGTGACGATCGGCGGCGGGCCGTTGAGCCCGACCTCGCGCTTGAGTGCCTCTGCCCGATCCGGGCTCAGGTCGAGGGCGTCGGCGATGGCCTCGGTCGCGGTCTGCCCGCCGAGGTTCGCCACCGTGCGCACGAACCGGGGCTGGCCGTCCTGGTGGATGACCACTGTGAGGTGGTCGGCTCCGAGGTCGACGAGGGCGTGGAGCTGGCCATCCGCGGGCAGCCGCCCCTGGCACGCGGCCCGGATCAGGGCGAGCGCGGTCGAGTCGGCGGCGACGGGCTCCACCCGACCGCGTCGCAGCGCCGTCGCCTCGTCCGTCACGGCGCGACGGTCGGCGGCGACGACCAGGACGCGGTTCATGGGCATGGACCGGCCGCGGTCGTCGGTGGACTCGAACTCGCCGAGGAGGTGGTAGTCCAGCTCGACCGAGCCCACATCAACGGGCAGCACGCCCTCGACCTGGTAGCGCAGGGCCGACCGGAAGTCCTCCGGCGGCATCCACGGCAGGTCGAGCTGGCGGGTGAGGACCCCGGCGTCGGCGAGGCCGAACGCGGCCCGGCGCGTGCTGAAGCGGCCGGCGCGCCACAGGCGGCGCAGCGCCGCGGCAACGGCCTTGGCGTCCACGACCTGCCCGTTGCGCAGGGCCCCGGGCGCGAGGTCCACCGCTGCGGCTCGCACGACCTCGTAGCCCGGCCCGGATCGGCCGAGCTGGACCGCGCGGATCCCGCTGTCGCCGAGGTCGACGCCCACGAGGGCCCGGCTGCGTGCCATGGCACCTCCTGCGGGCGTGCGGACGGGCAGCCGGTCGGCCGCTGGGCTGGGTATCGGACCATTCTTCCGCGACAGGGGAGCCATAGCGCCCCATCTGGTCCGACACTAGGAGCATGGTGCTGCCCACGACCCCCCCGGTCGACCTGCGCGAGGCGGCCCCAATGGGGGGCCAGGGTCCGTCCGCGGGCGGCGGCGCCCCTGCGCTGCGTGACCTGCTGGCGGCGGCTGTCGCCCACGGGGCGTCCGACCTGCACCTGCGCGCCGACTCTGCGCCCCTCGTGCGCATCTCCGGCCAGCTCGTGCCCCTGGACCTGCCGGTGCTGACGGGGGGGCAGGTGGAGGCGATGGTGCTGGCCGCCCTGCACAGCGCGCGCGACCGGCAGGCGTTCACGGAGCACCGGGAGGCCGACTTCGCCGTCAGTGAGCCGGGTGTCGGCCGCTTCCGCTCGAACGCCTACTGGACCCGCGGCCGCGCCGCGATGGTGCTGCGCCACGTGAAGGAGGTCGTCCCGACCCTGGACGAGCTCGGCATGCCCTCTGCCGTCCGGGCGCTCACCGAGGGGTCGAGCGGCCTCGTGCTCGTCTGCGGCCCCACCGGATCCGGCAAGACGACCACCCTCGCAGCGATGGTGGGTGCCATCAATGCCGAGCGTCGCTGCCACATCCTGACCATCGAGGATCCGATCGAGTTCCTGCACGCCGACCGACTGGCGACGATCAGCCAGCGGGAGCTGCACACCGACACGCTCGACTTCGCGAGCGCACTGCGCGCGGGCCTTCGCCAGGACCCGGACGTCATCCTCGTCGGCGAGATCCGCGACCTCGCCACCATGCGCACCGCGCTCCAGGCGGCGGAGACCGGCCACCTCGTGCTGGCCAGCCTGCACGCCCGGTCGGTCGTCGACGCCGTCAACCGCGTCATCGACGTGTTCCCCGTCGAGGAGCAGCGCCAGGCGAGAACGACTATCGCGGAGGCCGTACGCGGCGTGATCTGCCAGCACCTCGTGCCAGCAGCCGACGGTCAGGGCAGACGCCTGGTGATGGAGATCGCCGTCGCGACGCCTCGCGTGCGCGAGGCGATCCTCGACCCGGAGCGCACGGGCACACTGGAGGACATCGTGGCGGAGGGCGAGTACTACGGCATGCGCACCTTCGCGCAGGATGCGGTCCGACTGGTGCTCTCGGGTGCGATCACGGCTCGGGCCGCCGAGGCCGTGGTCCCGCGCGCTGCCGACCTGCATGTCGCCCTGCGCCGCAAGGGCTACCGCGACCCCGAGGCAGGTGGCTAGCCCATGAGCCAGACGGTCTCCGACGTCCTCGTCTCCCGCGGCCTGGTCACCTCCGATCAGGTGGCGGCCGCCGAGGCGACGGCCGGCAGCGAGGGATCCACGGTCCTCGCTGTCCTCGTGCGCCAGGGTGCGGTCAGCAAGAAGGACGTGGTGCGCGCGACGGTCGAGGCGGCGGGCTTCGACTACGTCGAGGTCATGGACGTGCCGGTAGATCCCCAGGCCGTCGCCCTGCTCACCGGCGACCAGGCTCGCAAGTACGGGGTCGTGCCCCTCGGCTTCGACGATGACGTGCTCCGTGTCGTCGCGGACTCCCAGACAGCCGTGAACTGGCAGGTCCGCGAGGACCTCCAGGCGATCACGCGGCACCCGGTGCGGTTCTCCTGCTCGCTGCGGAAGGAGATCGACGCCCGCATCAACCAGCTCTACCGGGCGGAGGCGGAGCTCGGCAGCCTCGTGCGCGACATGCTCGAGGAGGAGGAGGCGATCGACATCCTCGCCCCGGTGGCGGCGTCGTCGGACGCGCCCCTGGTGCGGTATGTGAACCTGCTGCTGACGCAGGCGATCTCCGACAATGCCTCCGACATCCACGTCGAGCCGACCGAGGACAACATCCGCATCAGGTTCCGGATCGACGGGGTGCTCAAGGAGATGGCCCCCGCTCCGAAGGAGATCCAGTCGGCGGTGATCTCCCGGCTGAAGATCATGTCCGACATGGACATCGCCGAACGACGCAAGCCGCAGGACGGTCGGCTGACGGTGAACTCGGGCGGGCGCAAGATCGACCTGCGCGTGTCCTGCCTGCCGACGGTGTGGGGCGAGAAGATCGTCATGCGGATCCTGGACAACTCAGCGGCCACGATGGCCCTGCCCGACCTCGGCTTCTCCCCGGAGAACCTGGCCCGATGGCGCAGGGCGTACGAGCGCCCGTACGGAATGCTCGTCGTGAGCGGGCCGACGGGCTCGGGCAAGTCGACGACCCTCTACGCGACGCTGCACTCCGTGGCGCGCCCGGAGGTCAACATCGTCACCGTCGAGGATCCGGTGGAGTACCGGATCCCCGGCATCAACCAGATCCAGGTGAACCCCAAGGCGGGCCTGACCTTCGCGGCCGCGCTGCGCTCGATCCTGCGCGCCGATCCCGACATCATCCTGATCGGCGAGATCCGTGACGCAGAGACCGCGCAGATCGCCATCGAGTCCGCGCTGACCGGCCACCTGGTGCTGACCACCCTGCACACCAACGATGCTCCGAGCGTCATCACCCGCCTGGTCGAGATGGGCACAGAGCCGTATCTCGTCGCGTCGGCGATGCAGTGCGCCACGGGCCAGCGCCTCGCCCGGCGACTGTGCATGCGCTGCCGTCGGGCGGTCGAGTTGTCGGGCGCAGAGCTTGCTGCCGTCAACTTCGAGCTCCCGCCCGGCGTGACTCCGACCTTCTTCGAGCCCGTGGGCTGCTCGCACTGCGCAGGCACGGGCTACAGCGGGCGCCTGGGCATGCACGAGGTCATGACCATGACCGAGGAGATCGGCGCCATGGCCGTGCGCCACGCATCGTCCGAGGAGGTGGCGCGCGAGGCGATCCGGCAGGGCATGCGCACGCTCCGGCAGGATGGCTGGCTGAAGGTCGCGCAGGGCCTGACCACCATCGAGGAGGTGCTCCGTGTCGTCGCCTGACGACTTCGCCCTCCCGGTGCGACCCCCGGTCGACGAGCTGCCGACGGTGCCGCCCGCACCCATCAGCCTGCCGACAGCGCCGCCGGCACCCCCGGTCGCCCCCCAGCTGCCGCCGATCGGGCTCCAGGAGCCCGCCCCGGCACCGCCGGCTGCCGCACGACGCGCGAAGGATGAGGTCCGCGCTCCCGAGGCCCCCCCGGGCGCGGGCGCCAGCGGCGTCGTGGTCACCCCTCGTCGCGAGGCCACCGAGGGCGGCGAGCCCGAGGTCTCGCTCGACGAGGCCCTGCTGTACCTGCTCGAGAGGGGCGGCTCCGACCTCCACCTGACGGTCCAGTCGCCGCCCATGATCCGGGTGCATGGTGATCTCGAGCCGATCCCGGGCTACCGGGCGCTGACCGCCCGGCAGATCCAGGAGGCGGTCTACGCCGTCCTCACCGACCGCCAGAAGCAGCGCTTCGAGGAGGCCCGCGAGCTGGACTTCGCGTACGAGATGCCCGGTGCCGCGCGGTTCCGCGTCAACCTGATGTTCCAGCGCGGCGTGATCGCCGCCGTGCTGCGCGCCATCCCCTGGGAGATCCTGCCGCTGGAGTCGCTCAGCATGCCGGCCGAGCTCGGCGACCTCGCCCAGCTCCCACGCGGCCTGGTGCTCGTCACCGGACCGACGGGCTCCGGCAAGTCCACGACGCTCGCCGCGGTGATCGACCGCGCCAACCGCACGCGCAAGGGCCACATCGTCACGGTCGAGGACCCCATCGAGTTCATCCACCCGCACCGGCAGTCCGTGGTGAACCAGCGGGAGGTGGGCCAGGACACGCTGTCGTTCCAGGAGGCGCTCAAGCACGCCCTGCGCCAGGACCCGGACATCATTCTCGTCGGCGAGATGCGCGACCTCGAGACCATCGCGATCGCCCTGACCGCGGCGGAGACCGGTCACCTGGTCTTCGGCACCCTGCACACCAGCTCCGCGGGGTCCACCATCGACCGCATCATCGACGTGTTCCCGCCGACCCAGCAGTCCCAGGTGCGCACGCAGCTGGCCAACTCGCTCAAGGCCGTCGTGTGCCAGACGCTGTGCCGGCGGGCCGACGGCTCCGGGCGGGTCGCGGCGACCGAGGTCATGATGGCCACGCCGGCCATCCGCAACCTCATCCGCGAGGGCAAGGTGCAGTCGATCCCGTCGGCGCTGCAGACCGGATCCGCATTCGGCATGCACACGCTGAACCAGGACCTCGCTCGCCTTGTCTTCGACGGTGTGATCACGTATGAGACCGCGCTGGAGAAGTGCTCCGATGCCTCCGAGCTGAACCAGCTGCTGGGACGGGTGGGCGATGGCGACGACTGAGTACCTCGTCAAGGCCCGTTCGCGCAGCGGGCGCCTGGTCGAGTCGCGCATGAAGGCGGTCAGCGAGGCGGAGGCGCTCTCGCGCGTGCGCCAGCAGGGCATGACCCCCATCGCCGTCGAGCTGGCGAACTCCGGGCTCAACCGCGAGATCCGATTGGGCAAGGGGCGGGTCAAGGTCAAGGACCTCGCGATCTTCTCCCGCCAGTTCTCCACGATGCTCGGCGCCGGACTGCCGATCCTGCGCGGTCTGTCGATCCTCAGTGAGCAGACCGGAAGCTCCCGGCTGCGCGACCTGCTGCTCCAGGTGCGCGACGACGTCGAACGCGGATCCTCGCTCTCGGACGCGCTCACCAGTCACTCGGAGTTCCCGCCGGTCATGGTGAGCATGGTCCGCGCCGGCGAGGTAGGTGGCTTCCTCGACAGCACGATGGCGGACATCGCCGACGCCCTCGAGGCGGAGGTGCAGCTGCGCAGCCGCATCAAGGCGGCCCTGACCTATCCCGTAGCGGTGGCGATCATCGCCCTGCTCATCGTCACCGGGATGCTCATCTTCGTCGTGCCGGTCTTTGAAGGACTCTTCGAGTCCCTAGGGGGTCAGCTGCCCCTTCCGACCCAGCTGCTCGTCACCGCATCAGATGCGATCACCAATCCGATGATCGCGCTGCCGGTCCTGGTGGCGGTCGTGGTGCTCATCGTCTGGTACCGGAGGTCGCGCAACTCGCCCCGGGTGCGGCGCATCGTCGATCCACTGCGCTTCCGCATCCCGATCTTCGGCAAGCTCTTCCAGAAGGTCGCGCTGGCCCGGTTCACCCGCAACTTCGCCACCCTGGTCCACGCGGGGGTGCCGATCCTGACGGCCCTGGACATCGTGGGCGACACCGCGGGCAACGTGGTGATCTCCGACGCCGTGGCCGACGTCAAGGAGAGCGTGCGCGCCGGTACCGGCATCGCCAAGCCCCTGGCCGATCACCCGATCTTCCCGGCCATGGTGGTCCAGATGATCTCCGTGGGCGAGGACACCGGGGCCCTGGACACCATGCTCCACAAGATCGCCGACTTCTACGACCAGGAGGTCACGGCGACCACCGAGCAGCTCATGGCCCTGATCGAGCCGATCATGATCGTGGTCCTCGGCGGCCTCGTGGGCGGCATGATCATCGCCCTGTACCTGCCGATCTTCTCCATCTTCGAGCTCATCAAGTAGCCGCCCGGGGCGCATGCCCGGAAATTGCCCCTCCGGACGGGGTCAGGTCGGGGATTTCCGGTCCGAAACCCCCCATGTCGGCGCCACACCGGCCCGAAGCCCCGAGGGGTACAGATTCAGGAGAACGCCATGCTCACTCGCATCAACGCCGCACGAGAGGACCGCGAGGCGGGATTCACCCTCATCGAGCTCCTCGTCGTCGTCGCCATCATCGCCATCCTCGCGGTGATCGCCATCCCCGTCTTCGGGGCCCTGCGCGACAACGCCGCCAACAGCGCCGCCGAGGCGGAGGTCAAGAACGCGGCCACGGCCCTCGAGGTCTACTACACGCAGAACAGTTCCTACCCGGCCGCCGCGACGGTGGGTGCCGACGCCGGCATCACCATCTCCGAGAACGTGGCCATGGACTACACGCTGGCCGGGGACGGTGCCTCCTACACCCTCGCAGGCTGCAACGTCGACACCCAGCAGAAGTTCACCTGGGACTCGGCGACCGGCAGCTTCACCGGCGATCCGGTCGAGGACGCCACCCTGTGCGTCGCGGCCAACGCCGGCGCCATCAGCTAGGACTGAACCACTCGTGCCCCGGGCGGGCCCCCTGGTGAGGGGGCCCGCCTCACGGGCAGACGGGTCCGGGAACGTGTGGGGCTCGTCATCCGTCTCACCCGGCGTTACTCTTGGCCCTACGGCCGGTCACCGGCCCTACTGCAAGGGAGCAGGACGTGAGTCCCATCGTGATCGACGAGTACGCCGGCTTCCGGCGTGAACTCGAGATCGGGATCTGCCTGGCCCCCTCCGCGGCCTCCTCGGTCGCCGCTGCCAAATCCCTCGCCGCCCTGCTCGACGCCGAGTCCGTGGTGCCCGTGCGGCTGGCGGGCCTGGGCCTGCAGGGGGGCCGCGTGCGGCTCACCCTGGCCGTCAACCTCGGCGCGGTCGACGACATCAAGGCGGCCGGCGACGCCTCCCGGGCGGCCATCCACCTGCTCCAGCGCATCGTCGACGACCTCGCCGCCTACGAGCCGGCGTTCACCCGCCTGCCCGATCCGGCGAGCGCCGAGGCCCAGCTCGCGGATCGGCTCATGGACACCCCCGGTGCCGTCCTGCCGATGATCGAGCGGCTCGCCCTGCTGGGCTAGGCCCGTGCCGCGCCCCCCGCACGACCCTGCGGATGCCATCGCGCCCGATGACGGGCGACTGGACGTCCAGCTGGGGGACGACGATCCCGCCGAGATCGACCTCTCCGACGACCTGATCCTCACCGCTCAAAACCGGGTCGGCCGACGCGTGCCCGCGCTCGAGGTCGACGGCCTGACCGAGACCGAGATCCTGGCCCTCGCTCCCGCCATGGTGTGCGATCGGGTGCACTGGGACACCGTCGAGGATTTCGACGCGCGCACCCTCCTGCCCGCCCTGCACGCCGCAGGGTTCGAGGCGTGGAGTCGGCAGTGGAGCGACGGCCAGCACCGCGTGTGGGTGCCCTCGGGCCGCGGCTACGAGGCCCGTGAACTGATCAAGGAGTGGTCGACGGAGCATGAGGTCGAGGCGGTGAATGCCCGGGTCGAGACCTCCGTCCCCTTCCGCGACCTGGACCGCATCCCGGGCGCGCTGCTGGCCGACCTCATCGCGGCGGCAGTCGACTGGCTGTACCCGCGCATGGTGGCCGTGCGTCGCCGTCTCGTCGCGGACCTCGAGCTCATCGATGACGAGGACGTCCGCTCCATGATGTTCCTGTTCGTCTCCGACCACCTCGATCGCTTCGACGCTGACCGCACCGGTCGCAATGGCACCCTGACGCTGCTGGCGTTCCTGATCGGCAAGCTGCGCACATGGCCCGCTGATCTCGCGCGAAGCGCCTACGGCCGGGGTGTCGTCGCGGATCGCCTCTCCATCGCCAAGGCGGGCGAGGCCATCGCGGCACGTGAGCAGCGCGCGGCCACCGAGGCGGAGCTTGCTGACGCGCTCGGCATCAGCGTCACCGACCTCCGCCAGCGTGAGCAGGCCATCACGACGCTGTCGAGCATGCGCAACTACGCATCGTGGGACGACGACGGCGACGACACCGTCATCACGGTCCAGGTCGCGGACGACGTCGACGTCGAGGCCCAGGCTGCCGAACACGATCGCAATGCCCGGCTGACCCGCGCGATCATGACGGCCGTCAACGATCCTGACTCCACCGGCCGTCGGGCCCAGGATCCCCTCGCACTCGCCGCCGTCTACCTGTCGTTCTGGGAGGATCTGAGTCGGCCCGACGTGGCGCGCGAACTCGACGTGCTGCCGAAGACCGCGGCGGCCGCGATCGCGCGGGTGCTGGACGGTGTCGCCGACGCCGGACTGGAGTGATATGCCGGACTGGAGCATGTCGCCCGACGTGAGTGCGGGCCGCACGTGAGCGCGGGGCTGGCGGAGCCGATCCCGTGGGTCTACACCGACACCCCGGGCATGCTGCTGTGGTCCTGGGTCACTGACCACTTCTCCGTGCGCATCCGCGGCGCCGAGGTCGACGAGCCGGGCATCGACCGGCGGCTGGTGCGCAGCTATGCATGGGAGGTCGGTGACCTCATGCGCCCGCACCAGGGCATGCCACGACTGCTCGTCGAGGGCACGAGCCCGAGCTTCGACGAGGCCGAGATGCACGTCCGCGAGCACGTCGCCAAGCTCTACGACCCGCGTCTGGGGTACCGACGGTTCGCCGGGCCACTGGCTTTCACGTTCACGCTGTCGACCGGCGAACGGGTGGACGTCGGCGAGTTCATCGGCACGTCGTGTGCCGTGTCGGTCCTGCTGCCCGACGGGTCCGAGCGGACGATCACCGGTGATCTCGACGTGGCCGGCTACCTGTGGACACTGATGAACGCCGACGAGATCATCGAGATCCGACCCGAGCACGTCACGCGGATCACCAATCGCTCCGAGGTCGTCGAGCGCGCGGTCGAGATCACGCGCAATGCGAGCTACTCGGGCTTCGGGCGCATGTACGACGAGGATCCGCGTCCGGGATGCACCGGCCGGCCGGGATTCGCGACGGGCACGGTCGACCATGCCGGTGCGCCCCGCTGTCCGATCCATGAGACCGGCCTGCCCGATCACCTGCTCGCGTAAGGGAGCTCCCGATATGTCGCTGTTTCGTCGCAGGTCCACCGGGCCGCATAACCAGGCCGGTGGGGTCGACACCCATGTGGTGCGCGAGTTGGAGCAGCTCCAGGAGGCGTCCTTCACCGGTTGCCTCGAAGTCGTGGACCGGTCCACCGGTGGGTGCGCCCGGGTGTTCACGTTCCGTGGCGCGCCGTACGCGGTCGCCCTCGACGGATACGTGCCCGACATCGCCGCCCGACTCGTCACATTCGGTCGTGTCGACGCCGACGCGGCGGCGGGGCTGCCGCCGGGCCCGGACGCAGGTCGTGAGGCCGTGCGGCAGGGCTGGATCGACGCCGAGGAGCTGGGCGACCTGCATCGGGAGATCGTCATCGCCTCGATCGGGGCAATCGCCCGCTGCGCTCATCCGCGCGTCTCCCGAGTCGCCGATGCGGTGACCGACTCCTACTGCACGCTCCCGCTGCCCGTGGGCGCTCTGGTGGACTCGCTGCCGGCGCGGTTCGAGCGCCTGCACCGCACATGGTCCGGCATCGCGGGCTCGGGCCAGCCGTCGGCGACCTGCCTGGTCGCGACCGGCGCCCCGCTGCCCGACGTGCTGGAGTCGCCCGAGGTCCGGGGGCTTCTGGGCGCGCTGGCGCCCGGGATCACCGCTGACGCGGCAGCCCGGCGGGTGGGCTTCACGCGCGCGGAGGCCGTGCACGTGCTCGGCCTGCTGGCTGCGGCCGGCGCCGCCCGCGTCGCCGGTCCGTCGGGGCAGTCGGCGCCCGCCGACCGACTGGAGGTCCCAGAGCAGTTCGGCGAGCGCGCGATCGTGTCGGCGGCTGGCGCCGCGAGGTGACCGGGCCGGCGCTCGTGCTGCTGATGCTGGTGCTCGCCGGTGTCGGCCTGCTCGTGGGCTCGTTCCTCAATGTCGTCATCCACCGGGTGCCGGACGGGCAGAGCGTCGTGCGCCCGCGCTCGAGGTGCCCGCAGTGCTCGACCCCGATCGCGGCGCGCGACAACGTGCCGGTGGTCTCGTGGCTGGTCCTGCGCGGACGCTGCCGATCGTGCGCGGCGCGCATCGCGATCCGATACCCCCTGGTCGAACTGGCGACCATGCTCGTCTGGCTGGTGATGGGGGCGTGGGCGCTGGCGACCGGGCAGCTCGCGCTGCTGCCTCTGCTGCTCGTGCTGGGCTCTGCCGGCGTGGCGCTCGTCGTGATCGACCTCGACCACCATCGACTCCCCAATGCGATCGTCCTGCCGCTGTACCCCGTCACCCTGATCGGGCTGGCCCTCGCCGGCCTCCTGTCGGGCGAGTGGCCGATCGTGCCCGCGTTGATCGGCGCGCTTGCCTGGCTGCTCGTCGTCGGGCTGCCCTGGCTGGTCTCGGGCGGCCGCGGCATGGGCATGGGCGACGTCAAGCTCGCCCCCGTGCTGGGGGCCACCCTCGGCTGGGTCGCGCTCGCCTCGGCGATCGTCGGCCTGCTCGCCGGCTTCATCCTCGGGGCCATCGTCGGCATCGCCCTCATGGCCATCGGCCGTGCCGGGCGCCGCACGGCCCTCGCGTTCGGGCCCTTCCTGCTGATCGGCGCCCTGATCGGCCTGCTGGCCGGGCAGCCGCTGGCCTCGGCCTACCAGTCGTGGCTGGCCGGGTGAGGGCGGTGGTCATCCGGGTGCAGCGTGGGGCGCGTGGTCCGATACTCACTCCAGGCGCCTGTGCGCAGCGGACGGCACCGGTGAAGGCGAGGTGAGGTGACATGCAGGGCTGGATCGAGGTTGTCGACGGCCGCGGGGAGACCCTGCTGCGCCGCGGTACCGGCGTCCTCACCGCCGTGGTGCCCATCGGCGACCCGGCGGACGGCCGGCATCGGGCCGAGATCCTGTGCGACGCCGGGCCGGGCCGTCCTCGCGCCATCCGGATCACCGTGCACCCGACCGTCCTGGCGACGGCACCGGCCTTCGAGGTCGCCCGGCACGCCGAGCGCGAGGGACTGGCCGTGGAGTGGACCATCCGCTGGACCCGGCACGACTGGGTGCCCGTTGACCTGCCGGTCACCGCGCTCGACCTCGCGACCGACACCGCGGCCGTGCTGGAGGAGCTGGCGGTGGTGGGGGTGCCGGCGGCACAGGAGGCGTGGAGCGCCGCGCTGTGGCAGGACGCCGGGTGGGACGGCGGCCCCGGCACCGAGGGTCCCGCGTGAGCGGCGAGGAGCGCGAGCAGCCCCGCACGGTCTTCCGGGCCCCGGACCAGGAGGAGATCATCGCGCGCATCGAGTCCATCGAGGACGACGAGGCCCGCAGCACCTTCTTCGACGATCGGCTGGCCGCCGACACTGGCCCTGCGCACCGCACCTTCGAGGCCGGCCTGACCGCCTTCACGGGTGTCGCCCCCGATGTCGCACGGTCGGCCGCAGGCACGACCGTCGAGCCGGCCCGGGAGGCGTCCGGCGAGCCGGCCCGGGAGGCGTCCGCCGCGGCCACCGCAGCCGGCCCGCGCGCGGACTGGCAGGCGGACCCCTCGTCCCGGGCGGCGTTCATCCTGCGCGGACCGGCGGGCGTGGATCGCTCGCTGGGTCAGCCGTGACCGGTCGGTCCGGACGCTAGAGTCGTCGCAGCGGTGCGCCCGCCCCACGGGCACGCACCCCGGAGCGAAGGGGACGGGGCGATGGACTCCTCGACACCCGCCGCGCCCGGAGTGATCGTTGTCGCCGAGCCCACCCTTCACCGACTGCTGCAGGACAGCGGCGTGCCTTGGCATGTGCAACCCCGCCAGTCCGGGGTCTCCGCGATGTGGGACTCGCTCTCCGGCGGACACCTGGACAGCCGCTCGCGCGTGCTGGTCTTCTCCGATTCGCAGGCCGCCGACACCCCGGCAGATCGGGCGGAGCGCACCCAGGTGGCGCGAGCCGTGGTGGCGATGGCTCATGCGGGCGCCCACGTGTTCATCGCCGAGTGGCGACCGGAGCTGTGGGACGGCCTGGCGGAGGACATCGACGAGGCCGCGCGCGCGCAGGGCGTCGACCCGCAGTCGCTGACCTACCACCGCCTGGCCCCCGACCGCGGCGGTCGGGCGGTGCTGGAGACCATGCGACCGGTGCTGTCCGGCCTCGTCGCGTTCCCCGAGCAGTTCGGGCCCGAGGTCGACGAGATCCTGTCCGCCGCCCCCGGGCGCCGCACCGAACCCGTGCCCGGCGGACCCCTGCCCACCTCGGAGGTCCTCCCCGTCGAGGGATCGACGTCCGCTGCCGAGCCCGTGGTGCCGCCGGCGCCGCGGACGCCGAGCCTTCCCCCGATCGGCGTCGCCGCAGAGATCGCGGCACCGGCGGGGGAGTACCCGCCGAATGCCAGCATGGAACTGCTGTCGCTGCCCAAGCGCCCCGGCCAGGTCACGATCACCGTGACGTCGAGCAAGGGCGGCTCGGGCAAGTCGACCGCGTCCGTCCTGCTGGCCGGGACCATCGCGCTTGCATCGGCGCAGGCCGGCAGGCCGCTCAGCGTCTGCCTGATCGACCTCGACACGCGCGATGGCCAGGTCGCCTCGCTCATCGGCACCTTCATGCCCACGGCGCTCAACATCCGCGTGCAGCCGGTCTGGGACGAGGAGCGCATCCGGCGCAACCTCGTGCGCGCCGAGGGCCTGGGGATCGACACCCTGCTCGCCCCGATCCGGCCGCGCACCGCCGACACCGTCGGCCCGGAGTTCTACCGCGCGATCGTGCGCAGCCTGCAGCGCATGTACGACGTCGTCATCATGGACACCAGCGTGCAGTACCTCGGCCCGCTCATCGCCGATGTCGCGCTGGTGGAGTCCGACGAGATCCTGTTCGTCACCACGCTCGCCTCGACCGCTATCCAGGGCATGGCCCGCGCCCTGCGTGAGATGACTGCGCCCGTCGACGAGTCCGGCCTCGGCATCCCGCGCGAGAAGATCGGCATCATCGTCAACCAGTCGCTCGCCAACGTCGGCATGGAGCGCGACCAGGTGCTCGCCGCCGGGCTCGGCGTGCCCGTGGTCGGCGCGATCCCGCTCGCGACGAAGGACGTGCTCACCGCGACCAACCTGAATCGCATGCACGACCTGCTCGAGCACCCTGTCATCGGCCCGGCCTACAACGAGCTCGCGCGCGCGTGCCTGCCCGGTCACGTGCTCGCGCCCTGGCAGGGGCGTGAGGCGCCCGCCGAGGCCGCGCCGGCAGCCCCGGTGGCCGAGGAGCAGGAGCCGGGCGATCAGCGCCGCCGGGGCCTGTTCCGCCGCTGACGCGTACGCTGGCAGCGCTGTCGACTAGCAGTGCCGTCGACCAGCAGAGCCGTCGAGAAGGGGTGCGCCATGTCCGACCTGCCTGAGGATCTCTCGGCGCTCGGCTATGCCGCATTCGCGCTGGAGCAGCCGCTGACCCTCGACGAGATCCGTGCCGGAGCCGCCACGCGGTCGTTCCCCGCGCTGGCGACCCAGACCCCCGACTGGTTCGCCGCTGCGGCCCTCGGCTCCGACCTGCTGGCCATGGCCCCGGAGCTGCGCGACGTGCCGGCGGACGAGTCCGCGCGCGAGCGCGACCTGATCGGCGTCTACGCGCCGGAGATGGCGGCTCTGGAGGAACTTGACGACGACGATGCGCACGATGCCGCGCTGGCACCCCCACCTGTCACCCGGCCGGACCAGCGCGCGTCCGCGAGCATCAGCCTGCTGCAGGAGCTGTCCGACCTCGACGACTAGCTGGCAGACTCCTCCGCCAGCACGGCGGTGACGTCGATGCCGCCGGCGCCGTCGAGGATCGCGAGGTCGGCGATGCGGCCCGCGGCACGGAT
>Ga0129336_10000674_pt1 | contig 20157 bp, 20 predicted proteins | sample CPB6_02_DNA_FD_96878 | JGI IMG/M metagenome (GOLD analysis project Ga0129336, IMG submission 96878) | Freshwater to marine salinity gradient microbial communities from Chesapeake Bay, USA - CPBay_Sum_0.6_0.2_DNA | ecosystem: Environmental > Aquatic > Marine > Coastal | place: USA: Chesapeake... | reverse complement strand
GGCATTGGGACGAGTTCGCCTAGTGCTAAGTTGCAAGTCTATGACGCTGGTAATTCTTTCTCTGCGGTATTTGGTGCGGTAGGCGGCTCCCAAGTTGTAACCATTGGCAATAGCGGCAAGGGTGCTTCTATTCAAGGATTCAGTAATAGTGCTTTCGCCGCTTATGCTGATTTAGTTCTTCAGCCTGATGGAAAAAACCTCGGCCTCGGGGTGACGCCGAGTGCTTGGGGATCGGCTTTTAAAGTTTTGCAACTGGCTAACGGAACTTCTCTGTCCAACAATGGGCAGACTTCTTACTATCAGATTGGCGCAAACAATTATTTTGACGGCACAAACTATCGCTACATCGCTAGCAACTTTGCAGGATTTCATCGCTTTTCAAATGTAGGTGCTTATGAGTGGCACACCGCAGCCTCCGGCACCGCAGGAAACACCATCAGTTTCACGCAGGCGATGACGCTTGATGCGAGTGGGAATTTGGGGGTGGGAACTACATCGCCAAACTTCTTTGGCAGCGGGACTAAAGGTATTACCGTTAATGGATCTAGCGGATCGCATTTGGAAATGCTGTCCAACGGAGCCTCACTTGGCTTTTTGCTAGCAAACAACAACGGCTTACAACTTCAGACCAACTCCAACAACCCGCTGATTTTTAACACCAACAACACAGAACGCGCCCGGATTACCTCGGGTGGGAATGTCTCCATCGGCGGCTCGGCTGATCGCGGCACCACGGTAGGCTCTGCTGCCCTGCAACTGTTTAACGGCACGGCCCCGGCGGGTACGCTGACCAACGGTGTCTCGCTGTACTCCCAGTCGGGCGATCTGCGGTTCATGGACGCAGCGGGTAACGCCTACCCGGTTGGGTTCCGCAACATCCCGCAGTCAGGTTCTGCCAAGACGGGCTCCTACACCCTCGCCACCACGGATGTGGGTGAGTACATTCAGGTGGGCTCCGGCGGCAGCATCACGATCCCTGACGCGACCTTCGCCACGGGCGATGTGGTGAGCGTGTTCAACAACACCACGGGCAACATCACCATCACCTGCTCCATCACCACGGCTTACATCGCGGGCACGGACTCCGACAAGGCTACGATGACTCTGGCAACTCGGGGCGTGGCAACCATCCTGTTCATCAGCGGCACCGTCTGCGTCGTTACGGGGAATGTGACATGAGCGGCTCACAGCAACTAGTTTTGGCTGAAGGTGCCGGTGGGGCTGAAAAGGTCTACATCGAGGATGTGTTCAGCACATGGCTCTACACCGGCAACGGCTCTACGCAGACGATCACCAACGGGATTGATCTGTCCACCAAGGGCGGGTTGGTGTGGGGAAAGGACAGGATTAACGCAGGCACGAGCCACATCCTGATTGATACGAACCGATGGTCGGCAGGCGCTAACGCGCTGCTTTATTCAGACCTTACTAATTCGCAGCAGGGGTATACGCAGGCAATTACTGCATTTAGCACAACTGGTTTTACATTAGGTAACGGAGTTGGCGTCGGTGGAAACAACGCAAGCGGCACGAACTATGTCTCATGGACATTTCGCAAGCAGGCGAAGTTCTTTGATGTGGTGACTTATACGGGGAATGGCTCTGCAAGTCGAGCAATTAGCCACAACCTTGGTTCTGCGCCGGGCTTCATTATTGTCAAATGCTTGAGCGATGGGTTCAACTGGTTGGCCTACCATAGATCAACTGGAGCGACGAAAGGTGCAAACTTTAATGGCACTGGTGTATTTGTTACTTCATCAACATTTTGGAATGACACGGAGCCTACAAGTACTAATTTCACGGTGGGGAATTCCACTCAGGTCAATAACAATGGTTCAACCTATGTCGCCTACCTCTTCGCCCACGACGCAGGCGGCTTCGGGCTGACGGGTACGGACAATGTGATTTCGTGTGGGTCGTTTACGACTGACGGCAGCGGGAATGCGAGTGTCACTCTTGGGTATGAGCCGCAGTGGGTGATGTGGAAAATGTCCAGTCTGAACGGCACAGGATGGTGGATGTTTGACACCATGCGCGGCATGACCGTTGAGGGACAAAATGATGCGCTGCTGCAAGCAAACTCTAGCGGCGCAGAAATATTCAACAGCGACTATGCATCTCCAAACGCAACTGGGTTTACTGTCAGTGGGGTGAATGGATCTCAAACATTCATCTACATCGCCATCCGTCGCGGCCCGATGAAAACGCCGACAACGGGGACGAGTGTTTTCTTGCCCAAGGCGTACACCGGAGCCGGATTTAGCTTGAACAAGTTAACCGGGGCGTCGTTCTCACCGGATACATTTTGGCCCATTCCAAGACCCGGGGGTGTTGCTACTGCACGCTACGACAAGTTGCGTGGAACTAGGGTGTTTTTGTATGGCGCACCGTCGGGTGCCGCAGTGTCGGCTGAAGAAACTGACACTTCCGGGGGCGATGGACTTGGTTATCAGGTTGAGAGCTTCAACAACGACGGTGTGTCAGTCAACAGAAGCAATAGCCAAACCAACCAACTTAACATTGCGTACATCGGCTATATGTTTGGTCGCGCCCCCGGCTTCTTCGATGTGGTTTGTTATTCCGGTACAAGTGGAACTAGAACGGTGACGCACAATTTGGGTGTTGTTCCTGAGTTGATGATATTTAAATCTCGCACCACTTCGGCGGGTTGGCCTGTGTATGTTGCTTCACTTGGAAACAATAAAGGGATAGAACTAAACACCACCGGCGCTTCGTATACGACATCGGATTGGAACAACACCACTCCAACAAGCACCGTATTTACTTTAGCAGCGGGTGGCGGCTCAACAAACGATTCGGGTGTTAATTATGTCGCCTACCTGTTCGCCTCCTGCCCCGGCGTCAGCAAGGTCGGCAGTTACACCGGCACGGGTGCATTGCAAACCATTAACTGCGGCTTCACGGGCGGTGCTCGGTTCGTGCTCATCAAGCGCACGGACAGCACGGGCGATTGGTTTGTGTACGACTCTGCCCGTGGCATCACAAGCGGCAATGATCCCTACTTGTTGCTTAACTCCACGGCTGCTGAAGACACCGGCACGAACTATGTGGACACCACAAGCGTGGGCTTCCAAGTCACCGCAGCAGCCCCGGCAGGGCTGAACGCCAACGGCGGCACCTACATCTACCTCGCCATCGCATAAGGAGAAATAATGGAAATCAGAATTCGATCAACAGGCCAAGTGCTGCTTGACCACGAGTGGATCAAGTGGGTGGCGATGACTTACGGCAGGTCGGTAGGGCCGCTGAGTCCCGAGGCCATTGAAATGTTCGACTCAGACCCGGTGTTTGAAGGCCCGCAAGCCACCGGCGGGACAGTCTATCAATATTCCATGCGTCAAGGCGTGGAGCAGCAGGCTGACGGCAAGTGGTTCACCAAGTATGTGCTTGGGCCGATCTTCACGGATACGCCGGAGGCAACTGCCGCCGAGCAGGAGGCTGCTTACAAGGTGGTGAAAGACGCGGAACAGGCTAAGTCTGTGCGGGAAAGTCGCAATCGAAGTCTTGATGCTTGTGACTGGACTCAACTGGCAGACTCACCCGTAGACAAAGCCGTGTGGGCTACCTATCGTCAATCTCTTCGTGACATCACCACGCAAGAAGGCTTTCCGTGGACTATTCAATGGCCCACTCAACCGGAGTAAATTAATATGAACATCATCATTAACACCCTTGAACGAAATGCCACCGATGGTTTTGTCACCATCGTCCATTGGAGCGTTACCAAAACGCAAGGCGAACATACTGCTTCTCAGTATGGCACTGAGTCTTTTACTCACGAAGGCGTATTTAAGCCTTTCGAAGAACTCACTGAAGCTGATGTAAAAGGGTGGCTTACAGAGCGTTGGGGTGAAGAAGGCGTTGCTGCTAAAGAAGCCGCATTGGATGCTCAATTGGCATCTCTTGCAAATCCTCCAGTGCTTTCTGGCGTTCCGTGGTAACATGTTATAGGCGCTAACAACGCCTGTTCATGTTAACGAAAGGACTTTTATGAACGACACTAAAATTGCATTGACACTGCCGCTTGTAAATGCTGTGCTTCAATATTTGGCAACACGTCCCTATCAGGAAGTGTTTCAAATTGTTCAAGCTATTCAAGAGCAAGCGACTCCGCAGTTGCCGATGCCTGAAATTAAACCTGAAGAGCAAGTGCAATAATGGAGCCAATAAGCGGCATTCTCGCGGCTGTATCGGCAGCGAATGCCGCTTTTGGTGCTGTTAAAAAGCTTGTTGCAGCCGGTAGAGAAGTGCAGGACGTTGCCGGTCAAATTGGCAAGTGGTATGGAGCCTTTGGGGACTTCAACCGCATTGCCAACGAGAAGGCCAACAAGAAGCCCACCATCTTCAAGCGCCTGCTGCATGACGGGTCAGTCGAGCAAGAAGCCTTGCAGATTACCATGCACAAGCAAGCGCTTGTCAAGCAAGAGTACGAACTCAAGATACTCATCATCGCTCACTACGGTGAGAACGTTTACAACGAGATGATTATGGAGCGCATCCGTTTAAAGAAGGAGCGCGAGAAAAGAGAGCGTGAGCATTATTTGCGTCAGCAGGCATTCATGCTTAATGTCAAATACGGCACAGGCATTGCATTTTTATTGACCGCTTTAGCTGGAATCGTCTATTATATTATAGCTTCTATCCAAAAATGAGTCTAAAAAAGCCTGCGCCAACTGCCACTCGCTCTGAAAGGGAAGCATATGTCAAAGCTCTTGCTGCGATTTCTATTAGCGTGCTTGCTCTATTGCTTGCTGTTACAAATTACTTTGCCGGGAGAAATTCCTCTGCCGTTTTGAACGGTACTATTAGCGCTAACAATTTGTGGACGTGGTATGGCACCAAGAATGTCAGAGCCACCATACATGAAGTCGCAGGCTCTAAAGACGAAGTTGTTCGTCTGCGTGCTGACATGGAAGAAATAGAAGCTAAGGCGCGTGCTGCCGAAGCCACCAGAGACGCTGCCAAAACAAAATCTCCGTGGTATTCGTATTCGGCAATGGCTCTACAGCTTGCTATTGTGTTGTCGTCTGCCGCCATCTTGGCTGTGACGCTGTCTTTGTTTTATGTATCGCTAGGAGTCGGTGCTATCGGCACGGCTTTGTTCTTTATTGCTTTAGGAGCTTAGTATGTTGGAAATGTTGGGTGGTGGAGTATTGGGTAGCCTCTTCGGTGGCTTGTTTCGACTTGCTCCCGAAGTATTGAAGTTTCTGGATAAGGGCAGTGAGCGCAAGCACGAGCTTGCCATGTTCAGCCTGCAAACTGATCTGGAGAAGATGCGTGGTCAGTTTAAGATGGAAGAGCGCTATGTTGACTATTCCGTCACGCAACTTGAAACCATCAAGGAAGCCTTCAAAGAGCAATCTAAGACCGCTAAAGAAGCCGGATGGTTTGTTTCTGCTGTGTCGGCTCTGGTTCGTCCCGGCATCACGTGGGCGTTGTTCTTCATGTATGCAACGGTGAAGATTGCGGCAATTGTGTTGGCAATGCAGACTGGTGGACATTGGGCTGAGATTTTGCGTCAGTCATGGGATGTTGATGACTTTGCCATGCTGAATATGTGTCTGACATTCTGGTTCGTTGGTCGCTCCATCGAAAAATATAATAAGCAATGAAAGAGGCTATTCAGATTGCCGGAGACGTTTTGGTAAAGCCTTTCGAGGGCTATGCCAAGCGTCTGCCTAACGGCGACTGTACAGCCTATCCAGACCCCGGCACAAACGGTGATCCGTGGACGATTGGATGGGGCTGTACCGGTCCCGACATCAAACCCGGCACCGTCTGGACTGTCGAGAAAGCACAAGCAGAACTTGATAATCATTTACTGCATTTTTGTCACGGAGTATTGAAACTATCACCCGGATTGGCTGCTGAGCCTCCGAGACGCCTTGCCGCTGTGATATCTTTCGCTTATAACTGTGGACTAGGCAACTATCGGATAAGCACGTTCAAGAAGCGCGTAGACGCCAAAGACTGGCAAGGCGCGTATGAAGAAATCTTGAAGTGGAATAAAGCAGCGGGTCGCGTCCTACGTGGACTAACATTGCGACGACAAGCTGAAGGAAATCTCTTACTTTAATTATGGAAACCGCTCAACAAGTAACCGAATCCGCATCTGCTGTCGCCGCCAAAGTGGCACCGCCCGTTACAGTGTCGCTTGCTACTGTCGCTGGATTTTCTGTTTCAGAAATATTGGTGTGGGCAACGCTGCTCTACACTGTTATTATGATTGGTCACAAGCTGTACCAAATATATAAAGAAGTAAAGAAATAATATGACTTCTGCACCCACTTCACTCCGTATTGTAGGCAGAGAGTTTGAGGTGAAGATGCTTGACCAATATGAAGGTCAAGTCGGAGGTGTAGATCATCAGTCATGTACAATAAATATCAAGAGTGGGCAACAAAAGCTGTTAGAAGCTGATACAATATTGCACGAAGCCGTGCATGTGTTAGACGAAATCTTTCAATTGAATCTAACAGAGCGTCATGTCTATTGCTTAACTGGTGGCATTATCGCGTTGCTGCGAGACAATCCAGAGTTTGTTAGATACCTGCAAGACGCAATCGCGAACCCGAGAACCGTATGAAAAACTTCACTGCAAAGCAAAAAGAAATCATTGCTCGTAAACTTGGCTACGATGGTCCGATGCAGGGCTTTGACGAATTCGTTCAAAGCTCGCCCGCGCTTGCCATGAAATATGAAATGATCAATGACAAGTACACCGAGCGTATGAATAAAGGTGGTGCAGTGATGCGCTATCAAGCCGGTGGCAGTGTTGAACAGCTTCGCAGCACTTTCGATACTTCAATCTTTAGCAAGACGCCACAAGAAAAAGCGACATATTACAATTCGCTTTTGGACAGCGGTTATGATGACGAAACTATTCGTACCGCTATTGGTGCTCCACAGGATCAAAACTGGAGTGCTTTGACGAATATGGCAAGCCAACAGCGAGCTGCTGCTGCAAGCCAACAGCGAGCTGCTGCTGCAAGCTCCTCTTCTTCATCTGTTAAACCATCTAGTCTTGGTACACTAACAGAAAATCAAGCAATACAGATGTTGGATACTGCTTGGGGCGGTCGCTCATTAGTAGATTCCTCATCGGCACCAAGCTCAGACACAGATGGTATGGTAGACATGGCAGTGGTTGTTTATGGGCCAGATGGAACAATGTATAGCTCCCCTAGCGCCGCTAGGGCAGCGGGCGTTACTAATTATACGACAACACCCCCATCTGTAACTATCACACAGTCGCCTGTTGAAAAGCTACGTTCATCATTTGATCAATCTATTTTCAGCAAAACACCGCAAGAAAAAGCCGCATATTACAACTCGTTGCTTGATGCAGGATACGATGATGCCACTATTCGCGCTGCAATCAATGCCCCAGAAGATCAGAACTGGGCGCAATTGCGAGACATCGCTCAGAATTTGCGAACAGGCGGCGCTGGTGGTGGTGGCGGTGGTACACCCGCTACACAATCTGCTGTAGATCGTTTGCGTGCATCGTTTGACCAATCAATCTTCAATAAGACGCCTGCGCAGAAAGCAGAATATTACAATTCATTGCTTGCTGCTGGATATGACGACGCTACTATCCGCGAAGCTATTGGCGCTCCGGCAGATCAAAATTGGTCGCGACTACAGCGTTTGGCAGGATTGCGCAAGTCATTTGATACTTCAATCTTTAGCAAGACGCCGCAAGAGAAGGCTGCGTATTACAACTCATTGCTTGCAGCAGGATATGACGATGCTACGATTCGTGAGGCAATTGATGCTCCTCTAGATGCCAATTGGTCAGAACTACAACGAATTGCTACTGGATTACGCAGCACTGGTGGCGGCACTACAACTGGTGGTGGTACAGGCACTACAACTACTACGAGAAATACAACAACTACCGGTGGTGGTGGTACAGGTACAACAACTACCGGTGGTGGTGGTGGTACAGGTACCGGTACCGTTACAGGTACGCAATACGGCGAGGGTGGAAGACCACTGATGGGCGGTGCGACGACTGTTACAGCAGCACAAACCGCTATTACTGACGACATGAAACTTGACTCCGCCAAGTATGCTCTTACTGGTGATGCACGCCAAGCACAACAAACTCTTGCAGTAGCCGGTTCTCCTGTAGCTGCGCCGCCTGCCGTTGTTCCGCAATCTGTTACTGCTGTCACAGCGAAGCCCGCTGTTGAACAAGCAATGTTGGGTGTTGTTCCTTCCACCGGAACGGCTCAAACTATTCAAGCTGCTCAGCTTACGGAACAACAAAAGCAAGCAGCAATGGCTCAGGCTCAACAGCTTGACAAAGCGCAACAGGCTCAGTTGGCAACTCGCACTTTGCAAGAAGGCGAACTTGTTTCTGGTACTGCCGTGGATATGCGTCGTGCCGAAGAAGCCATTGCCAAAACTCAAGCTGCACAGGGCGTCGTCACCGAAGACATGACGGTGCAGGGACAACTTACAAAGCTTACGGCTAACTTCGATGCTAGCAATCCGCCGCCTTGGGCAGCGGGTGCTATTCGCTCTGTTACGGCACAGCTTGCTGCTCGCGGATTGGGAGCTTCTAGCATGGCAGGACAAGCCATTGTGCAGGCTGCACTTGAGATGGCTACTCCGATTGCCTCTGCTGATGCTGCTGCATATCAGCAAATGGCAGCACAGAATCTGTCGAATCGTCAGCAAGTTGCTATGCTGTCAGCACAACAGCGTGCTCAGTTTCTGGGACAAGAGTTTGATCAGACGTTCCAGACCCGCGTGTTGAATGCGGCAAAGATTGCCGACATTGCCAACATGAACTTTACCGCTCAGCAGCAGGTGTATTTGGAAAATGCACGGCTTGCTCAGTCGGTTGATCTGGCAAATCTGAACAATCGTCAAGCCACCGTCATTGCTAACGCAGCAACACTCGCTGGCATGGAAATGGCAAATCTAAGCGCTCGTCAACAAACGGCTGTTGCTAATGCTCAAAATTTCCTGCAAATGGAAATAGCGAACATGTCCAACACGCAACAAGCGGCGTTGTTCAAGGCACAACAGCTTTCACAAGCGGCATTGACGGACGCTGCTGCTGAAAATGCCGCTCGTCAGTTTAATGCTTCTAACAAGCAGCAGGCTGATCAGTTTAACGCTGGTTTGGCAACTCAAGTAAATCAGTTTAATACTGCTCAATATAACGCGATGCAGCAGTTTAATGCTGGTCAAACTAATGCGATTAGTAAGTTTAATGCTGAGATGCAAGAACAGCGTCAACAGTTTAACGCTCGTAATCGCATCATCATTGATCAAGCAAATGCTCAACTCATTGCTAACATTAGCACCGCTAACACCGCTGCCATCAACGGTGCCAACTTCCAAAATGCTCAAGCAATGAACAACATGACGCTTGCGCAGTATAATAACGAAGTGCAGCTTTATCGCGATCAGGTGAAGATGGTGTTTGACAGCTATGAGCGTGCTGAAGATAGAGCAGCGTCGATGGCAACAGCAGTGTTGCAAGCAGAACTTGCTCGTGAGAAAATCAGTGCCGAAACAAGTGCTTCATATGGTAAGCTGCTTGGTTCTATTGTTGGCACTAAGGTTGGTGAGAAAGTTCTTGATGGAGCATGGGACTTTGTTAAGAATCTGTTTACACCGACAGGAGGATAATCTATGCAAAACTATAAAAAGTTTATGGCTCAAGTTAATGAGCGCATCGAAAAGTCTGGTAAGAAGACGACCAAGCCTGAGGGCGGCATCATGGCTCGTAAGGAGCGCGATATGAAAGCCGCTGACGACTATGTCGATACCATTGCGTCATACATTGCAATTATCCGCAAAACAACACAGAAAGTGAAGGCGAAGAATGCAGCCTGATTTCCTCCACCAGCCCATCCCCGGTATTTCGTTGACCGGTGAACTCGGCAATGCTCCGTGGGAACAGCCTCCGAAATATACGACGATTGATGAAGTCGTTGATTTTTATTCTGATAAAATCATAGAGCCTGATGTCACTAAAGACATGCTTGACGCCATCAAAGGAAACATTCCGTTGCTGACAATTGCCGACGGCATGTTGAAGATGGGCGTGATGGAAGGGTTGCATAGTATCGATACGGCTATGCTTGTTAAACCAATCCTTGTCGAACTGATGATTGCAATGGCTGAGATTTATGACGTCGGATATGTCATTGAGGCTGATGATTTGATCACGCAGCGGATTATGCCTACCGATGTAGTTCAAAAAGTTGTTGAAGAAGCAACACAGAAAATTGCCGAAGTGAAAGAAGAATCCGGTGGTCTTATTGCTCGGAGGAAGAAATAATGGCTTTTAGTCTTGTTGGATTTGGTGCCGGTCTTGCCGAGAGCATTACTGAGCGCATTGAAGAAGAACGTAAGTTCTCCAATCTTGCATTGCAGGGTCGTATTGAGCGTGCGTCTGTGTTGAAGATGCAGCAAGAGAAAGAAGCAAAGGCCATTGAAGAAGACCTCAAGGGCAAGCTTAATTCGTTGAAAGAATTTGGCGTAAACGATCCTGAGTTGCAAAAGGCATACTTGTCTGCTCCTACCGCTCTAGAAGCCTTGCAAAAGGCAAAGCTGTCTGGTCTTGAAGTTGATCCGAAAGCACTTATCACGGTCAATAAAGACAAACTCTTCGCAGGCACCCCGGAAGAAATGATTAGGGCAGCAACACGTCCGACAGGTACAGTGAAGGCTGCAACGATTACGCCCACGGAAGGCGGAAGCATGCTTGCTCCGTCTGCCAGTATGCAACAACAGCGTTTCCAACAAATCGCCAGCATGCGTGGCTTGACGCCAGAAGATGTTGGTCGTGCTGAAGCAGGATTTACTCCGCAGCGTCCTGAAGTAGCTGCGTCGATTAACTTCGAAGTGTTGAAGAAAGAAGATAAAACTACGTGGAAACAAAAGCTTGAGCGCTACGAGACCAACTATGCTGACGCTGTTCAGCGTTTTGGTGCCGACAGCCCAGAAGCAGTCAAAGCAAAGAATGCGGTAGATAGTTATCGTGTTGCCACCAGTAACATGACGGAAGAGCAATTCGATCACGCTAAAAAGCTGTCTCGTGCTAATGCCATCATGTTTGATAAGACTATGCCTAACGTAACGGATCAAGATCGAGCGTGGGCAAAAAGCTATCTGGACAGCTATAACGAATACAAGCGTAAACAAGAAGCTTTGGGTAAGCCTGACGAAAAGATTCCGGCACCGGGATCACTCGTTAGTATTGCCCGTACCGCAGGCGCTAATGCTGTTCGCAATACTTTCGGCACAGGCGTTACTCGTGCGCAGCTTGCTTTCGTTACCAATCAAGATGGTAGCACCTCTGTTCAATATTCTGGTGACGATCCTGAAATGCAAAAGCGCATTGTTCGTCGCGAACAAGAAGGTGTCGTTGCTTCGTTAATGAGGCTTGAGCCGACGGGTCGAGTTACAAATAAAAATATTGAACTTGCTCTATCTGCTTTTGGTATTACTCTTGATGAAGACCGCAGACCCGTGCTCATTGACGCTACCCCGATGCCACCCGCTCGTGAACGCCCCGCTGTTCCTCCGCGCACTCCTTCGGCAGCAGCTTCGGCTGCTTCAGCACCTTCGACACCGGCTCCAAAGCCTGCTACAACGCCTGAAGGATTCCCTCCCGGCAGCAGGATCGCTCGCAACGAATTCGTTGCCGGTAAAGGATTCAAGGTTTACAATGCCGAAGGTAAGCTAATCGGCTACGCTCAAGAATAAAGGATTGACATGCGTTTCGTACCTCTGAACGAGGCAGAAACAACGACGGAACAACAACAAGCGCAGCCTAAACCCCTGCGCTTTGTTCCGTTGGACACTGCTGAAATTGCTCCCGCACCAAAGGCAAAGTTTGTGCCTGTAAGCGAGGCGCTTACGCCTGACGATATTCGCAAACGCGCAGAAGAAGATCGTAAACGCTATCGTGAACAAACCGGTCTAGCTCCTTCGACAACGGCACCGGTTGAAGGTACTGGTGGTGCGGCCTTTGGTGTATTTGCAATTCAAGGCAAGCAGCGTCGTGAAAACATTGAAGCTCGAAAGGCCGCACAAGAGCCTAAGATTTCGATGGACGAACTCACCAATCGTGACGATTATTTCTCCATTGCCAATCAATACATGAAAGCTGTCGGACAGCCAATGTTCGACGAGAAGAAAGAAACCCGCAAAGACTTTATCGAGCGCTTTTATAGCGAGCGTCGCTTTGCCGATTTCAATACTGTTCTCGGCACCATCCCTGAACTGGCAGCGCTGAAGAACGCTAATCTGGATACACAAGAAGCCATTGCTCTTGGTCGAAGGATGTATGAGCAAGCAGCAAGTGCCGGTGCTCCGGGTGGACCGTCAGCGCTTCGTGCCACATGGGATATTGTTAAGTCTGTTGCCACTGACCCATCGACCTATCTTGGTCTTGGTGCCGGTAAGGCAGTTTCTACCGGTGTTGTCCGAACTGGTGCAAAGAAGTTGTCTGAAGACGTTGCCGCTCGTGCTTTGGAAAAGCAAGCGTTGTCAAAGACAGCAAAGCGTGCAGAAGTCGGCGCGTCTGCAATTACAGAAGCTGCTGTTGCCGGTGCCGCTGACATCACCGCACAGCGTGCAGAACGTGCCACAGCCGAAATTATGGGCGAGGAAGTGCCGGAATTCAGCGCCACTCGCACCGCAATCGTTTCCGTACTAGGCGGCACACTCAGTGCTGCTGTCTCTGCCAAAGCAACCAAAGCCCCGACGATTCGTGAGCGTGGCGAAATCATCTCCGACGAAATCACTCGTCGCAACATCACCCCGGCAAATCCGACAGCACCGCTGACAGAAGCTGAACAGCAAATTTCTAAGGCTTTGACGACAGACTTTGATGACGTGCATTCACAGTATGTCAAAGCCTATGGCAAAGCCCTGTTGAATCAGCTTGATCCGGCTACGGCTGTCACCGATGCAAAGGTGCAGGAACCGTATAGCCGCACGGCTGTTCGCGTTGCTTTGCAACTGATTAAAGACAATCCGACGCAATACGGCTTCAACCCCGCCAAAGAGCAAATCAGCGATGCTGTCTATCGCACGCTGTCGCAGGTTGACAACATTGACGATGTTGCCCTCGAAGCCGCTGTAAATCGCGCAGGGCTGCGTCCTGATCAGTTTGCGGCGATGATGAAGACTACGGTGTCTGAAGCCGCTAAGACGATGCAGGCATATTCTGCTGCGTCTCGTGTTGTTAATCGCATGCGTCAGATTGATTCGACATTCGATCAACGCATGAAGGAGTTGTACAGCGTCGATAACGATGGTGTCAGCGCTTTGACAAAAGTCGGTGAAGGCATTCAGCGGGTTGAGCGCGAGAGTAAGGCACTCATCACTTCGGGTATTGACACACTTGCTCGTAACTTGATTGGTAACAACATTGCGCTGACCATCAAGACCGGTGTGCAAATGCTCGAAGGCTTGCGCTACAGCGTCGGTACTGCCCTCGGTGCTGCCGATGGCACTCGTGTTGCTACACTCAAGACGACAATGGGCGACGCATTCAGCGATGCCCTCGGTACCTTCTATTACCTGCGCAATCGTGGATTGGCAGAAGATGTCACCGAGAAAGTGCTTGAAAATAATCCGTCGCTGCTCAGCCGCATCAGCACCGCCACGCAAGATACTGAGATGGATAATGTTAGTAGGCTTGCTAAATGGTCACAAACGCTCAACAACGCAATGGACGGTATGTATCGGCGTGCATCGTTTGCATCTTCATTGGAGCGCGAACTGCGCCGTGTTGGCGTCGATCTGTACAAAGATGTGCTGGCACAGAACAAAGAGATTCCGGCGTCTGTGTTGAAGCGGTCAATGGACGAAGCATTTAAGGACACCTTCTCGTACACGCCTCAAATGTACGCAAAGTCGTTCTCAGCATTTGAAGATAGTTTTGAAAAGGTGGGAGCACAGTTTGTTCGCATGGCAGAAGCACCCGGTGCGTCATTGGTAATTCCGTTTCCGCGCTTCGTTACCAACGCCATTGCGTTCCAATATAAATACAGCCCGTTGGGCTTCATTGGCGCTACCGAATACGTCACGCAAGCGGCAAAGCTTCGTGCTGCCGGTCAACTTGATAAGGCAGAGATGGTGGCTCGTGAAGGTGCTACCAAAGCCATTCAAGCCACCGTTGGTTTGGGCATGCTTGCTGCCGCGTATGACTATCGTGTCAACAACCCCGACAAGCCGTGGTATCAGTTGGGCGATGTTGATGTTCGTGCCATTTTCCCGTTGTCGCCATATCTCGGATTGGCAGACTGGCTTGCTCGCGATGTTGCCGGTGGTACTGGTAACGCTCCGACAAAGGAGATTGCCGAAAACATCATGGGCTTTAAGATGCCTGCCGGTAGCCAGAATAGTTTCTTAGAAACAATTCAGGACTTGGTTGGTAGCGAAGAGAAGTGGGACAAGGCGCTTGAGGGAATTGGTAAAATGGCAGGCGACTTTATGGGTCGCTTTACGCAGCCGTTTGTTACCAAGCAAATTTTCGACCTAATCGATTTGATCCGTGGTGACGAAGCTGTAATGGCTCGCGACCCGAATGTGCTAACTGCTGAAACAGCCGGTGGAAAGGCTGTCGAAGCTGCTACACAGCGCGTACAGGCAAAGCTTCCGGTTGTTAAAGAAGAGTTGCCACCCGCCATTGTTCGTTTCAAAGAGCAAGAAACCCCGTCGAAAGAGGGTGAATTCTTCAATCGTATTGTTGGTTTCCGCACTATTCCGAATCCGACAGACGCTGAGAAAGAAATCAATAAGCACAGCACTGATCTATTTAAGGTATATGGTCGTCCCAGTGGTGACAAAGATTTTGACCGGGCCTATATCAGTAATGTCAATGATTTTGCAATTAGCTTCGTAAACAGCGCCATTCGTCGTCCTGATTACAAAGAAGGCACTAGCGAAGAAAAGAAGATGATCATTGACAACGCTATTCGTGCTGCAACAGAGCGTGCTAAAGTAAAAACAGAAGGGAAATTCGCACAAGACTTTCCAGATAAAATTGATCGGATTCGTTATCTGCGCCTGTCGTCTGAAGAAAAGAAAATCGTTAATCAGCGCTATGCCAAAGATAACAATGGCAGGACGATGGAGGAAGACAAAGCCTATAAGCAGTTGCCGCTGTATTCAGACTTTGGCAACGTGAAGTTTGCAATGGGCGGTGTGGTACAACAGATGCAACACTTGTTCGGAAGATAATCATGGGACTTCTTTCAAAGGGCGCAAGCACACTTGCAAGTAAAACCACCGGCCTTGCCATTCGCAAGGCAGCACCGCTTGTTGAAGAGGCGGCAGAGGGTGTTGTTGAAAAGACGCCTCTGGTGGCTCCTAAACGGGCGCTGAAGGCGACAAAAGCCACCGAGCCTACTCCGACCCCTGCTCAGGCTGTTGAAGCGCCTGAAGGCGAGCTTACGCTTTCTAATGCCGAAATGTTTGCCAAGCAACAAAGCGTTGCCAAGCAAACCGAAGAAGCGCTGCCTGCACCCGCAAGCGAGTCTTGGTCACCCTATAGCTTTCCTAATAAAGTATTCACGGATGACCAATACTTTGCTGCTGAGATGGCGCTAGAAAACAGCTTTGCGATGGAAAGCTTGTACACGAAGCTGAAGAGCAACAAAGAAAAGTTTGCCAATGAGCTTCAGAAACAAGCGCAGAAGATGTTTGGTAATAAAGGTGAATCTGCGCCTGTGCCCTATGACATTCAGTCAAAAGCTAAGACGGTTGATGAAGCCATTGCCGAAGTAGAGGCTACAAAGGCTCAGAAGCCTGCTGCTGATATCACCGGTGAAGAAGATGTTTTGCCAACTTCTACTATTGATCGGAAGAAAAGTATTTTCTCTGGAAAGCTTGGTACTAGCACTGGTCCTGATAGCAATAAAGTGTTGGAAGAGATTCGTCAACTACGCGAAGAAAACTATAAAATCTTGACGAATATGCCACAGGCTCAAAAGTTTGATGAGCCAGTATTAGATGTAGCATTGGGTGAATTTAGGCATAAATACGGGTATGAGTTTGATCCAGTAATTCGTCGCGACAACAAGCGCATTATCAGCCTTATGGAAGAAAAGCAACAGGAATACAACAGGCTGAAAAAGAAATATTCCGATACCCCTGACATTTCCATTTATCACGGTGGTAGCGATTTGAAAATTGCTTCAATCGAAGCGGAAGGATTCCGTCGTCCTTCACTTTCTAAGCGCACAGCGCAACAAGAGCTTCGCACCGGATCAACTTCGCTGACGCGAGATATTGCTTTGAATTTCAATCCGGCAACGGGTTTTGGTGGTAAGGCAGAGAATGTTCTTGAAAAGAAGATTCCGTATGCCGAATATGCATTCACTCGCGTAAACATGACTCCGGCTGAGTATCGTGCAAGAGATTTGGATGCCACTGCTCGCACCATAACCGGCTCACCGACGGGCACTCGCGCTCTTCAACTTCCCCGCACCTCTGGTTTCTTTGAAACTGAATCGGCTTATATTGAATCCGATAAATTGAAGATGGCAAGAAATCCTGAAGAACTTTCAAAGAAGAAAGACATCATCGATGAGTTTACGGAAAGAAAGCGTAAGCTTCAGGACGAGCTAACAGACCTTGCGGCAAAGAACGTTTACACAAAAACTCTTTCGAAAAAAGAGGTGATGGCGGGATATAAACTCATTAAAGAATATATTGATAATGCCGGTAAACTGGCAAAAGTATCAAATGTTCGAAGTGGTATTGGTGAATCATATGAAAATGCGATGGCGTCATTGTTCTATCGACAAGACTATTTAAAATTGTTGAGGGATTCATTAACGCAATATGATCTACCAGAAAAAGCTGGTAATATTTCACAACTAATTAACATATCAGAGCGTGGTTTAAATCTTGGCAGCGATACCAAGATCGGCAGTGACATGTTAAAGCTAGCCGACAAATTCAAAGACGGTGGTCTAGTCCGACGCAAATAAAAAAGCCCCCGAAAGGGGGCTTCTTCTTTATTGAAGTGGGCCTGCGCTGAACTCACCGTTCGGTATCTCTTCATCGTCGTCGATGTCGAGATCGTCAACCGCATGCAAAGTCTCAATAAGAAGCTGCATTGTCTGTTCTTTTGTAAGCCCACTACTCACCTTTAAATCAAGCGAGTCAGCGGTGGCGCTAATGACAATGGTGCCGGTGATGTCATCGTTGTTCACTTTGTTTCTTTCGGTCTAGATTGTCGAAATAGGCGCGATCAAAACCTCGCTGCCACTCTTTGCCTTTGAGGCTGTCGGCGTTGTACTTCGACACAATCCATCCGCGAGAGAAGGCGTAATAGCCTTCCTTGAAGGCGAAGGCAGATTCCTTAGAAATGAACTCTTTGTTCATAGCATTTCTTTCAGTTGCGAAATAGGAAGATTGTAACAGTCTGCTTTGACGACATACTTGTTGTCAGCATCCAATTGCCCTTTCTTCATAAACACAGCGTCTTTAAAGAACTGACTCTTTGAGTATACGCCACACCACCACCCCACTGTCAAGTCTTTCTTGACACGAATAAACACATAATAGTCGCATTGTTGCTTTGTGTTGAAGTTGGCAACGCTGTTACTGTAATGCGGCAACGGAGCAACAGAGGTTGACTTCGTCTTCACATCCACCTTCACACCATCTACGACAAGATCGTAGTCGTATGTGTTTTCCTCGACAACTTTCTTTCCAGAATGGCGCAGTACATGTGCCGCCACTTCCTCGCCAATAAAGCCAACAAGGTTGCCCATGCCTGCGGTAATGCTGTTATTGAGTCTGCCCATCTCTTTCGCCTTCTTACGGGCGCGATTGATCATGCTGTCTGTGATGTCTACTTCAATCATCTGCCATCTCCCGACGATCCATGAATTCGCCAATGTGAATCGTCAGGAAAGGCACCTTAATCAGCAAGCCAACAAAGCATAGCAATATCTCTTCTTCCCTTCCCTTGTCATCAATTGCTCCGGCACGGTAACAAATCTCTTCATTGTGTTCGATGTCGAGTCCAAAGCCAAGGCGAGGACGAACCAATATTTCCATTCTGTTGCTCCTAGAAAAAAGCCGCTGAAGGTTTCCCAACAGCGGCTGTGAGTATATCAGCGAATCGGACAAGCGCCAGTTGCGCAATCGTCATCTAGACCAATATTGGCTTCATCGATGGCAGTGATGAGTCGAGTGTTTGCTACCAACTCGTTGTACTGCTCTTCGGTGATTTCTTCGAGCGGAGCCTGCTTGAATCCATGTTCGGAATGCAGCAGGAATGACAGGCTCTTGTGAGCATTCTTGTAATACTTCTTCAAGTATTTCCGAATCTCAGGAAGCTCTTCCTTGCGATAGTAGACGGTGCAACTAACGCTGTTGTCACTCCAGTTCTCTTGCAACCACTTAATCGTCTCAAGCTGATCGATAGCGGTCATGTCCTTTGCCAACACCGCGTGATCGGGATGGCGGAAGGGGAACGACACCACCACCGTGCTGTGATCTTCGCTACCGTCGAAGTTCTGTTGATATTCGACATGATAGCCGTGGTCACGACACACCTGCACAAGCGGATGATTGCTGCTGATGCGGATGCGCCTTATCATGAAGCGAGCGTAGGCAGGATGGCATCCCGGCGTCACACCCGGCAACAGCGACAGCGTACCTGACGGCTTCACCGTGGTCAGCTTCACCGACTCGGGGAAGTTGTGCTCAGCGCTGTACTCCTTGTCGAAGGCGCGAAGCTCTTCATACGCCCGACGCAGCCACGACTTCTGCTCTTCCGTTGCCTGCAATACGCCCGTGACGCCGATGCCCATGCGCATGTTGGCATGCACAATGGCTTCCGTTTCCTTCAGGTGGCACGGCAGCGCAAGCGAATGCTTGTTGATGCGGTATAGCAACGTTGCTACATCGATGAACTCTTCATAGCTCGTGATGTTGGGCAGGAAGATTTCTGCAAGACAGCAGGTTTCCTTGTCAGCAAGGCTCTGCTCAGCACAGGGGTTGTAGCCCTGCACCTTCGGATCGGGATAGCGGGTGTCGCCAAGCAGTCCAATCTTGCGTGACAACTTCAGGTTGATGAGTCCATACGGCTCACCCTTGCCTTCGTAGCCATCCCAGAAGAAGTCGTGAAGGTCGGTCACGTCGTGGCACACCACGCTGTTGTTCGACATTGCACGCCACGACGGGATGTTGCCCATGTCCCAACGCTTTGCCAACAGGTATTCGACGTCGTCAGGGTCGCCGATGGCAATCTGTGCCGAGCGACGAACGTTGCCTGCCACCACGACAGCGCCGATGATGTTCATCATATCAAGCGCATCGATGGGCCTAATCTTCTTACCGGCACGCTTTTCCAGCACCTTGCCGATCTCGGTGATGCCCCACACCAAATCTTCAGGACCGGAAGCGGTGCCGCCAAAGCCCTTGATCGGAGCGCCCTTAGAGCGGATGAGTTGCGTCGAGTAGGTGAAGGTTTGCTTGCCACTCTTGTGCGCAAGGAAAGCAGCCTTGAGCGTCTTGCCGAGCAGTGCCACCCATCCCTCGCGGCTGTCGGGGACGATGAAGTCAGCGTCGGGCAAGTCGGTACGTGTCGGCACCTTGAACTCAACATTGACCGGGGGAAGCTTATCGATGTTATCTTTTTGGATGTTGTAGCCAACACCGCTACCCAACATCAGCAAGTCCATTGCCCACGTGAACGGCTCAACCGGCTTGTCAACGACGGTGAAGGCGCAGTTTTGCAGCGACGACAAACCCAGACGTCCGACGGTGTCGGTTCCGAGTTGCCAAAGGAATCGTCCTGCAACAGTGCCCTTCAGTTCGAGCATATAGCGCTTCAGGCGCGTTTTTTCGTCGTAGGTGAAGCCACACCCTAGCTGCTCGTTAGAAGCGTTCAGAACGCGATCTACGGTGTCTTCGAATTCTTCGGTAGCGCTAGCAATATCTTGCTCATTAAGGCGGCGAGAATAGGTGCGCTTGTAGGTGAGATAGCCAACAGATGACCACGGGGTATTGATTTTTTCCATATTTTCCTTTGGTTAGAGACGAAAACGCCGACGTGATGTCGGCGTCGGGGATGGATGTTATAGCAAAAGCTACCGATTGTCGCCGCTGCCCCCAATAACGCCACGGTCT
>Ga0129336_10000673_pt1 | contig 20165 bp, 18 predicted proteins | sample CPB6_02_DNA_FD_96878 | JGI IMG/M metagenome (GOLD analysis project Ga0129336, IMG submission 96878) | Freshwater to marine salinity gradient microbial communities from Chesapeake Bay, USA - CPBay_Sum_0.6_0.2_DNA | ecosystem: Environmental > Aquatic > Marine > Coastal | place: USA: Chesapeake... | reverse complement strand
TGGATTTAATTATTGATAATCTAAAAGAGCCAAAAAACTCAACTGGAATTGAAGGATTATTAAAATCAGGACATGAGGTAATAGATCACGTGGGATGGGAAAAAATTAATGCCTCCGAAGTAATCTCAGGAGAGTTGGCCGGCAAACCTCGCATAAAAGAGGTTGATTGGAAGAGGTTGATAAGTTTGGGCACATCCTGATAAATCGCTAGACTTTCCAATGCTTTACTTTGCGCCCGTAGCTCAACGGATAGAGCATCTGACTACGGATCAGAAGGTTCGGGGTTCGAATCCCTGCGGGCGCACCATAAGAAGTGAGATTAGGCACCCTATGACGGCCTGCTCTACACCGCCTCTTTATGATGCCTACCTAGCGATGGAGGAATTATTAGAAAGCAGTGTTGGATTTCAATACACAAAATTGTTAAAGTCTAGATCTTAATCTTTAACAAAAATCTATACTTTAAACAATCCTTGAATAATGTTTGATATTTCTCTAGCACGGTTGACACAATCATGAGTCCAGTAGTAGTTCCATTGGGCGAATCGACCAATTAAGAAGATAGATTCATCAGATTTAGCATCTTCACTTATTCTAGGTGAAAAATTTGGCAAAAACTCACTCTTGTCTCTTGTGAGCCCAAATTTTGAAAGATAATTATAGATTATTTCAAGATTCTCTAATCTGCTTTTTAAGAACATCACATTTGCATATTTTGCATAGTGTGTATTGTAGTTAACTTTTGCACTACTTGGAATCAAACCAATATCGCACAACTCACTTACTACCTTTTGGGCAATTTCATCATGGCTCAAAGTGAAAGGAGAATCTTTAGATTCATAAACTTCGACTTGTAAGTTTGTTTGCAAAGTTCCCGTATTCGGCGTGACAAGGTTACAGTAATTTGTGATTCTAGTAGACATCAAATTCTTATCGTGCATATATGCCCAATGAAAATATGGCCGAATTCTTCCTTCTATCTTTAAGTTTACGAGTAACATGCTGGTGCATTCAAGTTTGCTGCTTGCTTCCTCTACTTCACTTGGTATATTTGGGATCAATTTAATAAAACTTGCTAAAGGGATAGAATTTACTAATACATCATATGGATAATTCCTATTACTTGATCTAACAATCTTGTTTTCAATATCTATCGACTTAATTTCTTCAGAAAATTTAATACTTGACGTGAGCAATGAATGCTTAAAGTAGCTTGAATACCCACCTGAATTTGGATACCTAAACTTTTTTATATAGTGCATGGACTGCGGCGAAACACTTCCAGATTTTATTTGCTCAATCGAGGGTACAAATAATCTTGGGAATATCCACTCTGTGCCCATAGATTCGGGCTCTACTGCCCAATACTTTTGGTTGTAACGAATCGGAAATTTCTTTGCGTATGACTCCCCATAAGCCGCAACTAACCACTCTCTATAATCTTGTACTTGATTTAAGGTGGAGGGATTTTTTTGCACCTCAGCATCAATCAGAGATTTCAGCATTAAATCTTTTGATGGATTAGAAACACTATACAGATTTACATAGGCAGGGTGAGGTATCCAATCCCCATCAGCATAGTTCATAACAATTGCATCTTGTTCAGCGTCATTAGAAAAATCAAAAAACGGTGACGCCTCTGATTTTTTTCCAAAAAAAATGTGAACGCCCTCATCCCATGTTACAGACTCATCAACCCATGAGTGAGCGTGTCCACCAAAATATGCGTTTTTCTCAAATCCAATGACATTAAAATCTGAATTATCTTTTAGAAAGAAATCGGTTGCCAAACCTGAGACTCCACCACCAAGAATTACAATATTCTTCAAAAAGTCATAACCTCCTTAATCATAGTGATATATTCAATAGGCGTACCACAGTCAAAATACATTCCATCTATTATTTTTGCAGAGATAAATTCACCATTTTCTAAGGCATTCTTTAAAGCAAATCCAATATGTAGATCTTTTGCGTTTGAATAATCCAATAAGCTCCTATCAAAAGTTAAAGAGCCCCAGGAGTATTGAAATTTACATGAAGTATCCTTATCAATTATATCAAGAATTCGACCATTAATGACATTAACTTGGCCTAACTTACCTTTTTGCTCTGGTCGAATTTTCCAGCAAGCAACGTCAGCTAGTGGTGGTTCTAAACTTAATTTTGAATAAGGACTTTCACCTTCGAAATAAGTATCTGGCATTACTAAATGAAAATATCTTTCATTAGAAGTCTTTAAAACTTCAAGTACTGTTTCGGTCATACTTCCAGTGATCATAGGGAGGATTACTACTCGCTTATTTAAAACCCCGAGTGACTCAAGTAGAAAAGTATACTCTGGCCTAGTAGGAATCCAAACAGTCTCACATAATTTCAATAAACTATCTATATGTTTTTCAAGCAACGTTTGATAACTTGTATCACATGGCAGCAAAAACTTTGGGAGTCCTCTCATTCGAGTTGCGCTACCTGCTGCAGGAATTATTGCTTCCATTTACAATCTAAATGTACGCCGTAGAAGTTTGGCATTGTAAGAACTAAACATGGATTTATTATATATCAAAATAGAGGGATAAGCCTAGATATAGCGCTCAATGAGTTGACTGATGAATAAATAGATTAATGATAAAAAATTAATTGAGGTTCATTTGAGTACAGCTTTGAAAAGAGTTTAACTTGGCGAATTGTAATGTCATAAGTTTTTTAATTACTTAATTACTATAAATATCTTTCAGATTAAAACCTACATAATTAGTTGTAAAATATTTTATCAAATAAATCGAACCTAAATCGTTTAAATGATTACTATCATAAAAATATATTTTATAATTATCTGACATACTGCAATAAAATTCACCACAAAATGCGTTATAAGAATGCAATGGTGTAACTCTAGTAACACCTACTGTTAAGCTATTTAAATCATCCAGTATTTCCGTATTTATGCTAAATTCTTTTTTATTTTCACACAACCTATTTAAAAAGAATAAACTTACACCGAATTTACATCTAAACGATGAAAATGAAAACTTTGGTGTATCAAAATCGACAAATATTTCACCATTATTTTGACGTAAAGATTTTAAATATGTATTCAAGCGAGGATTTATTCCATATTCGTTCCAAAAACTCGAGATAATCACCAAATCTTGATTCTTTATTGAGTCTATTAACTCATCAAAACCACTATTGTAGTTATCTGGTACTTTATGAAAACTAGTAGTGCCAATGAAATTTAAATTAACCTTCGGAAACGTATACAATAATCCACTAATCAAATGAGAAGCGTGACTATCCCCAATAACTAAAATATTCTTATGATCACTACTGTTATCTAAGGAATTAACCGACGGCAAGCATTCAATTGTATATAAAATATTTTGCCCATGAAACGTACACTCTTTTAGATTTAATTTTTTAGTTTTACTAAAGTTATAAATATCTCCAGAAATGTCAGTTTTTAACTTGCCTTCGCCAACATATTTGTTCATTACTTCACTAGATAACAAACCGATAGTTAATGAAACTATTATGTTTACAGTGGTAATTTTTGCTAAAAAAGTAGTTGCGCTCTTTAGATTCCCATCATAAGTTCTAAACGGCTCTTCAATAAACCTATTTGTAAATAAAGAAAACAAATATGTCAAACCAAAATATATTAAGTTTTTAGAGCGAATATTTGGGGAAAGATACTGTATTGTGATAAATATCGGCCAATGCCATAAATATATTGAATATGACATATTTCCAATATGAATAAGCACTTTTGAAAAGTAACTCTTATATTTAATTATGTTACTACCCGAATAGATAAGTACAAATGTTGCTAGTACAGGTATAAACAAGACCGGACCTGGTAGTTTCGAATATTTGTCAATGAATAACATACAAATCATTAACGTCCCATAAGCGCTTAAGCGCAGAGCAAAAAATACGTACTTGTGTAGAGATTGATACTTTATAAGGTAAGAGCAAGAGATTCCAGCTGTAAATTCCCAAACCCTGAATGTAATCATAAAATAATCAGAATTATTTGAAGTGTGTGATAAAAAAAAATAGAAATATATCATCATAAAAGCAATTGAAGTAAATATTAATGCTCGTCCAGTGAATTTATCTTTTATAAATTTAACATAAAACATAGCAATCAAAGGAAATATTATATAGAACTGCCATTCAACCGATAACGTCCAATAGTGCAATAATGGGTTATAGAGTGAATTATTTGCGAAATAATCATTTTGCCCCTGTTGAATAACATAATTTCCGATAAAAAAATTTGTACTCAAAGCAGTTTTTGCAGCATTTTGTTGCGCTCCGGATGGATTATTCAAAAAAATCATTGATACACAGACAAAGACTGAAACAAAAACTAATGCAGGAATTAGCCGGAGTAATCTTCTGATAAAAAAATCACTAATCGTAATTACGTTCTTATATTTGTATTGATTTTTGATTATTTCTGCAATAAAAAAACCTGAAATTACAAAAAATATGTCGACGCCTATAAATCCTCCTGTTAAATTTAACCCAGAGTGATTTAAAACTACTCCAACGACTGCAACTCCCCTAAGGAGTTGTATATCGTTTCTTTTCTTATTGGTATTCAAATTACTTTTACGCAATATATTGAAATATTTAGAATTAAATTTTTTCAAGACTAACTTCTTGTCTCAAAAAATAATCCAGCTAGATTAATACTAAGTTTTTTATGGCTTAATTTAGCAACCCTTGACTGAAACATTTATGAAAATTTGCGATTCAAAATTCAGAAGTTTTTAAGAAAACAGTCACAATTACGCCTGGGTATAAGCTATTTCGTCCCATACACGTACTATACTCCATTTAAAATTTGATTAATGTTGTGTAATACTTGGGTTCAGAACAATGAATTTATCTGGTTGTAAGAAAGGTTAAATGGAAGAAAGCTATTTACCAAGAAGTTCAATTCAGCTTGAAAGCTCATTGGTTTATAATAATCCAGTTAAGAGAATTTTAGAGTTTGGCATGCATGCATTTGCCGATACATTTTTGTCAATCAACGACCTAAGATTTAGTGAATTAGTTTTCCCACTGAACGTGGTTTTGGACACGAAATCTGGAATGATTCATAATGAATATGTTACCCAAGCACATGATCGATATAATTATGTCGACTATTCATACACATCCGGCAATTCTCCATCATCAATTTCTCATTGGAAATCGTTTATTCCTCTTTTGAAAAAGATCGGGGCTAAACCAGATGATTCGATAATTGAAATTGGCTCTAATGACGGTTTTTTGTGTTCATTATTAATTGAGGCAGGGTACAAAGTTAACGCAGTAGACGCGGCGGAAAGTATGTACACTTTGTCAATTTCTAAAGGAATACCAACTCATCAAAAAATTTTCAATTCTAGTACTGCTCTTGAAATTAAGAATGAAATTGGCCCCGTAGATTATTTAATAGCGAATAATGTTTTTAATCATGCAAATGATCCACTTGATTTTTTGATTGGTCTAAAGTCAGTCTTAGCTAATTCTGGAATTTTCATTATCGAAGTTCCTTATTGGTTTAGCCAAATAAAAAACAATAGATTCGATATGGTATACCACGAACATTTATCTTATTTTACAGTGTTTTCCCTTAAAAATCTCTTTGATAGTGCCGGATTACATATTAATGATATAGAATTTGTCGACACCCACGGTGGCTCTTTAAGAGTAATTGGAGGGTTAAAAAAAATTGCAAATCCTTTCATTGATGAACTAATACAAAACGAAATTTCAAATGATTTATTTACAGAGCATTACTATGAAGCAGTTGCAAAAAAGATCAAAAACATTAAATTTAAATTTATGAATAACATTTATGATAATTATTCAAATCGCGAAATATTTGGAATTGGAGCGGCAGCAAAAGCAAATACTTTCCTAACTTACTTTGGGCTTAATTCTACTACTGTTACAGCAATTACGGATTCCTCACCTTTCAAGATTGGGAAATTCACTCCCTTGACAAGAATTCCCATTGTTAAAGATGAACTTCTATCCCAATATGAAGATCCAGTAGCAATTGTATTATCGTGGAATATGAAAGAAAATATCAAAAAGTCTTTACAAACAATTAATAGCAAAATTGAATACTTAGATATCTGATTTATTGCTTATACTACTGTACCAAGTAAAGTATTTATATAAACCTTCAGTTATAGAAACTTTCGGGGAGTAACCCAATTTCTCTATTTTACTTAGATCCGGGAGCCTTCGTGTTGTTTCTCCCAGTGGTTCCGGGGTAAAAATAAATTTTTTGTTTCCACCATATAAATTTGAAATAAGAGTCGCTAGGCTTAAAATGTTAATTTCATCATTACTGCCAATATTGTAGATTCCACTTCCGACATTTATTGAGTATAAAGTTTGAAAAGCTCTGATAAAGTCATCAATATGACAAAATGATCTTGTTTGCTGGCCGTCTCCCTTAAGAGTAATTTCTTCATGACTATTTTTTGATATTTTCGAGAATAACTCCGGTATTACATGCCCAAATCCCATATCTTGCCCATAAATATTATGGGGACGAAAAATTATAACTTGTTCCATGTTTGATAAATAATGGAGAGCCATGAATTCCTGGACAATTTTTCCTAATCCATACGAGTACCTAGGGATATTTGGGTCTGGAATAATCAACGGAATTTCTTCTGGTGTCGGAAAAATTCCAGGGTTCTGATAGACCTCAGAACTAGAAGCTAGATAAAACTTTTTTATTCCTACAGATTGGATTATCTTAACAATATTTTGCATTCCAATGAGTGCAACATCGAGTACATCTTTGGGACGAGAGTAAAAATTTTGTGTTCCATTGATATAAGCTAAATGAACAACTGTTTCAAACTTATTCTTCCTTAAAGCTTTATCCAGTGAATCAAAATCTCTAATATCACCGTTAACCAAAATGACATTTTCTAGGTTTCCTAGTCTTCTTTGACTTCCCCGGGAGAAGTCGTCGTAAACAGTTACTTCATGGCCATTATCAGAGAAGAATTTAACTATTTCGGAACCAATAAATCCAGCCCCGCCGGTGACAAAAATCTTTTCCAAAATGTATCTCCCTACTGTGAATAAATTTTATATAATACTTTTCGAAGGATTAATTCTCCAAATATCTACAAGTGGCTTATTGATTTTGAGTTTAGCGTAATTAGAGTGAGGAGTGGCAATTATGACCAAATCTGAAGCCGAAATTAATTTGCTAGAACTTACAAAGCCATCTTTTTGTAACATTTCATCTGAACACAATACTTTTTTAGCCACTTTTTGTAGCCCACTTTTTAGCCTAAATGACAGGCTAGATCTAAAATCATCAATATCAGCTTTAAAGGTCATTCCTAAAATACCCACAGTCATAGTTTTTAAATTATATTTATTTTGCAGTAAATTAATAATGTAGTCTGGCATTCCTTCATTTGTTTTAATTGAAATTTTACCCAAGCCAAAATTATTTTTTGTAAAGTAATCTAATTGCATAGTGTCTTTAACCAAACAGGGCCCGGCAGCGAATCCAGGAAAGGGTAGATCTTTTGCACGAGGATAATCTTCTTTCATAGAGTGCCAAACGTTTGTCCAATCTATTTCTTGGTCAATACAAATCTTAAAAAATTCATTTGCGATTGCAAATTTAAAATAGCGATAAGTATTGGTAAAAAGCTTACTGATTTCTGCTTCTTTGACAGAGGTTCTTATTAATTTTTGAGTGACTCCCTTGAAGACTTCTTCAGACAATAAATACGCCTTTTCTTCAGAGGCTCCGATTATCTGTGGCAATACCCTGATTTCATCAAGTGCTACACCTTCCGCAATTCTCTCAGGACAAAACGAAACCAAAGTACTTAACCCATAACTTGAAAGAAGTCTACTTATTTCCTGGGTAATTCCTGGGTAAACTGTACTTCTTAGCATTAATAATTTAGTTGACCCTAAATACTTATGTATGTCAGAGACAACCGCTAGCAAATTATTGGCGCTTGGTGAACCATCACCATTTACTGGTGTACCGATAATCAAAATACAAACATCACTTCCAAATATTTTTTCATTTTCAACTTCTGCCGATAATTCATGAGCATTAAACTTTCGCAAAGTTTCTTCCGCATCTTTCTCATAAAAAGGCATTATTCGCTTGTTTATCTTGCTAACTTTATCTTTGTCTTTATCAATAATAACTACTTTATGTCCAACTGCAGCAAGTGAAAGAGCCAAAGGTAATCCAGCCCTTCCACCACCGCCTACAATTGCCACTTTCACAATACAACTATACACATGATTTAGTTTAGATACGTACTTCTAGATTAATTATTTCAATAGACTTCTATAAATATTCCAGGCTTCGATTGATCGTTCAGGCAAATATTTTAAGATTTTTTCAGAGTTATTGTATAAGTCTTTTACTAAAGATAAGTTATTTTCATAGCCAATATATTCTTTTTTCATGTCCTCAATTAAATTATGAATATTTCTGTCTTGATAAACTGTTGGTTTGTTGTAAACAACTCTATTTCCTTTAGATAAAACATAATATGCAGCCCAAATATCATCCATTCGCCCAATATGCGGAAACAAGAAATAATCGGCTGCGACTTTTCGATTTATAAAAGTATTTTGTGAATTAAAAGGGGATAATCTATTGGAAGTGAATGGAAAGTAATGGTCTTCAAATTTACACTCTGGTTTATACTCTAATCTGCAAATTGCATCAATATCAGGATCGCCGTTCCAAAAATCAGCTTGTATATCTGGAGTTACTTCTAGAAATGATGAATTGTCATAATTTCGACTTGGAATTAACTCTAAAGGAAAACCACGATGCCATAAGTTTTTATAATTAGTGGAACCGATTGGGTCAAAGGCGACTTCATCGGTATTATATTGCTTTAAAGTTAACCTAGAATTTATAAGTAATTGTTTCCCCCAATTATCTAAAGGGATATTGTCGTCATCGACAGTACAGATAATTTCTGCCCCCAAGTTAAATGCATATAGAAGTCCAAAATTTCGCCTTTGAATACAATTCCAACCAATCAAGTCAGATAGTTTTGGACTCATTTTAACCTGGTCGTCCGGTGAGATATATACACCATTTTTTAGCGGATAATCTTTTGGCGTCTTTTGGTCACCTACCACCACTAAAAACCAGTCTCCCATAGCGTCATACTTCTCTATGGCTTTAGTAGGAGGATTTATCGTGGTGCAAACAATCACTCTCTTCATTCCTCCACTATACTAGATTCAGAACTTTATTTGGAGATATGAAAATTCGATTCAAAAGAAAAGAACTCTATCTAATTGTTGATTTTGGTGCTTCTCAAAATCACACTCATCATAAAGAGTCAATCTGTTCGTTTGCCGAACTAATTAGCGGAGCAGGCTTAGATTATGAAGTATGGATACCAGCTGGATCAGAAATTAGCCAATCAAATTTACAAATCAAACGCAATTTGCTTCCCGGTTATAATCCAATTGGGTTCACTTTGAAAAAACCATCAACATGGATTTCAGGAATTCACGGGAAGTTGCACGGATTCTCAAATGATAACGGACTACTATTGATTCTTAAGCTTTTAGCCATTTTAAACTCATTACATCTTATTTCCTTAGTATTAATAAAAAAGTTTCGCTACAAAAAAATTAAGATTATTTTTACAACAATGTGTGCTTTTTCATTTCGTTCTTTATATATGTTAGAGGCTGGTAAAGTTAAGATAGAATCTTTTTGTCGGCTGACAAACACTAGCGAGCGAAGAGGTAAATTAAGTGAAATAATTAGTTATGCAAACTTTATAGAAGAGTCAAAAACATTCACCTACGTCCAAATACGTTTTGGTGTTGAAACTAAAGCTTATTTGAGGAAAATTCAGCTTGAAAATGATAGTAGAGGGTATATTTCTAAATTTCCTGCTCGACCAAGTATTCACGATAAATTAGTAAGTAGCTCACAAGTAACTATTTCTTTTTTAGGTTATCCCACAATTCATAAAGGCCAAAAGCATATTTTTCCCATAGTAAATAAAATAGGACAAACCAGACCAAACATTGGTTGGCAAATTCATCTTTTTGAGGATGATGAACTAATTCCATTATTAAAAAAAATTGATGTAGATATCAAAATACTTACCGGAAAAATTTCTTCTAAATCTATGGTTGATGCGCTTTCAAAATCTTCATTGATTTGCCTACCATATGACATTATTGCGTTCAAATACAATTCATCGGCAATGATGTATCAAGCTGCGGATTTTCTTGTACCGATTTTAACTTTTTCCGGTTCTGCTTTCGCAGAAGAAGTTGAGCAATTTGGATGTGGGCTTGTAGCTGATAATGAAGAAGATTTGATAAGTAAAATAATCAGTCTAGACTTGGAATTAATTAATACATGGATTGATGGGTGCAAACGGTACAATGATTTCAGAAGCAAATCAAATTATGTTTTTTTAGGTATTGAATAATTTGAATATGAAACTGTATTTTATTTAATCTTATGAAAAAATATAAGTTCATCATTATAGATTTTAATGCAACGAGAAGGTACTCGCATCATTGGTCGTATGTGAGCAAATATAAAAAATTCTTAGAGGAATTTAGTGAACCATACGAAATATGGATACCTAAAAATACACACACAGATATCTCATTTGGATTAGGTCAGAATTTTCAAAAATTTTTGCGATCTAATGTTTACGGTTTTGAAAAACATGAAAATATTGTAAGTTGGGCTATCGTAAAAGTAATTGACTTACTTTTATTACGCTTTAGGTATCTTGTCAATAGCGAAATGTTTGAAATTCTTAAAAGGCTCTTTTCTCATTTTTATACAACGGCGCCATATCAAAGAATTAAATCCATTAGTAAATCTGGGGTTGAGTTAAATTTAGTTTTTCCGACGATGGATTCATTAGCGTTTAGGTTAGTTGAAAGATGTTTGAAACAAGGTATTCCTATAAAACGCATTTGTTTAAGATTAGGATCAGGTTATAAAGATAATTTCAAGATCGATATGATCGAGGATAGACTTAATAAATTAATTAGAGAATTTCCCCAGTGTAATATTGCGCTTGGTTATGAGACTATTCCCCATAGACAAATTCTGCTGAGTTACGGTTTAATTTCAGACAATTTATTCTGGACGCCAGCGCCTCCTTCCAAGCAATATATTGAAAGCAAAAAGAATTCAAAGGTGCTAACTCTTGGATTTTTAGGTGTTGCTCGTCCCAATAAGGGTTTTGTTGAAATTCCGGAACTAGTAAGGTCACTTACTTCACATAGCATTTCGTATCAAGTTATTGTTCAGGAAGCTATATATCCTTGGAGCGAATATATAAATGCAAAACAACAACTTAATGAGTTTTCAGATAATATAACTATTTTGCCAGCAAATATATCAGAGCAAAAACTATTAGAGCAATTTAATGCAATTGATGTTTTGGTTCTTCCTTACAATACTGATGATTATAAATTAGCCGGGTCCGGCTTACTTTTTACTGCGGCAGATTTAAGTGTTCCAACCTTAACTAGGAAAGGAGTAGCTTTTGAATGGGATGTCACTGAGTATTTACTTGGTTTTACGTATGAGAACTCAAAAGATTTTATCTGTAATATAAAACATATTATTAATGATACGGTTAATTATGGATTCAATTCATATAATACTGACCGTTATTTAGCAATAAAAGTATTTTTAGGAATTAGAAGTGATTTATTTTAAATTATTTTGTATGTTAATTAATTTCTTTTTACTACAATTTACCAAATACTTCAACATACTTATCAGGAAACAACTTTTGGTCGGTTCAAATTACTATTTATGTTTAGTTTAATTCTTAACTAAATTTTCGAAATACGCTATACATTCTTTGATTCCCTGTTGGACTGAAATTTGAGCATTAAAGCCAAATTGCTTCTGTTTATTAGTGTCTCCAACCCTAGATTTAACTCCAGTTGGCTTAGATTCATCTCCGATAATTTCGGGGGAGTATCCAACTACCGAAGTTGCCATTTGAGCAAATTCTATAAATGAAGTTGGAATTCCAGTAGATAGATTCAATGCTTCTCCATCGTCAATAAGATCCATCGTTAGTAAAATACCTGTAATACAATCTTCAATGTGAATGAAATCCCTTGACTGTAAACCCGACCCCCAAACTTTAAAAATTTCTGAATTTTTACCCTCAATTGCTCTTTTACAAATACTTGGGAATGGATAAGTTAGATCTTGATCGGGGCCGTATCCAGAGAAAGGCCTATATACGACACTTTTTACACCATGCTTTTCCCACGCAATTTTTCCAAGATACTCAGAAGTTAATTTTGCCCATCCATAAGTTAAATCCGGCATACCAATTAGACCATTAAGCTCAATCATCTCTTCTTTTAAACTAACTATCTCACTACTGGAACTCTGCAAGTTGATTGGATAGGCAGCACTTGAACTGAAATTTACTACTTTAGAAACCCTACCTTTGGCAGCCCAACTCCACATATCAGAATCAATTGCTAAGTCTGAGGCTACTGCTAAAGGATTATTTTCAATTGTTAATCTTCCACCTACTATCGCAGCGAGGTGGAATATCTAGTCATATTCATTAGATTGATTCGACTTAAAAAATTCTCTACAGTCTAAATTTCGAAAATTAAAATTTGAATAATCTCTCGGTTCGAACAGTGGCCATTTATCCTCCAAGGGAAAAGCGCCTGTATTCTTAGCTAAAGAATCTAAAACTGTTACATCCCAGTTTGCATCAAGCAAACGTTTTGTCAGATGCCGTCCAACAAAACCTGCTCCGCCTGTAATCAAGACACTAGTCAACGCAATCCCCTTAAAAAAATAATAGATCTCAAAGAGTTTTTTCCTGTATAAGGAATAAATCTTCGAAATAACCTGCTCATTCGTTTTCTAATTGTGTACTTTACACCCAAAAGTCTAAATATTAAGAACGATCTAAATTTCATTGGTATGAATTTAGGTTTAATTTCATAATCTTCACGCATACTCAGCCATCTTCCGCCTCGAATTCCTAAAATATTAGGATTGAACAGCAAAACCCGCTTTGGAAAAAATTTTTTAATATTTTGATACATTGTCCTGGAAATAAATATTTTATTCATTTTTTTGGCTTGTTCCATTAATAGCTTTTCTTGACTAAAATCTAGAATTAGCGTCAGTCCTAAAATCTGCTCAATGGAGAATGATTCAATAAGTTTATGATCTTTATCCCAAAATTCCTTGTACTGATGATAATTATCCAGCATTAATTTATACCATCTCAGTAAATCATTTTTTTCGGCAATAATCATTGTGTCACTTAAAAAAAACGGACACCCATTTTTTTGAGCAGATAAAGTTCCAGGAGCTGGGCATAGTACCTTAGTTTGAGTTTGTTCTAGAATTTCAATTAAATTTTTAGAATTTACTGGATTTACTATCTCAAATGTCATTTTATAAAATTCTACTCTTGTTCGAAAAATATATTTAGAATTGCAAGCATTAAGTCCAGAAATAGCCTGTAGAAAATGCCTAGTTTTATTGTTATATTTCTGCGACCTGGTTGCCTTGTCTGGCCCAGGGTCATTGTTAATAACTAACTCATCAATTAAGGTTAAAATTTCATTGTTTACTTCATTTTCCCAAGTGGATATTACAATCTCCGAAAAATATTTTCGGCTCTCTTTCAGCCAGGCTATGAGCTCGCTATAGTTTTTATCTTCAACTCTAGACAGTATCTGTCCGCATATTAATAGAGTAAATTTTTTACTATAATTCTCCATATTAAATTATATACTAGATTTTCCAAATCTCTGACAGTTTGTTAAGTCTAAATATCTGAAAGAAGTTTTAGTTCTCTTAGCTTAATTTACGATTATTTTTCTCAATAAGTAGTCTATAATTTCGAACATAATTTTTAGTAATATCGGACCATGTTGCTTCTATAGATTTCAAAAATTCTTGGTTATCAACTTTGTTACCACCTTGTTCTTCAATCGCAGAAATTATTTTAGCAATTAATTGATCAGAAGAACTTAAATCTGATGCAAAAACTCCTTTCCGTCCATTAAGAATTTCTGCTGCAGGCGATGGCTTGTGCATCATTACGCGTGTTCCAAGACTAAAGGCGTCAAAAACAGGGTGAGAAAACCCTTCATTTAAACTAGGCACCACAACTAAATCTGCCTCACTAATTATTTGTGCGTAAGCCTGCTCATCCAGGTAATCAATCGTTTCGTATAACTTCTTGTCTAACTTTGATAAATCTGATTCGATTAATTTAGCATTTGCACTTATTTTCTTCCCTACAAATACAAAATAATAATTACCTAATTCTGAGCTACTTGCATTTACTAGTGCGTTAGCTACCACTTGAACATTCTTATATTCTTGCCATCGCCCAATTACAACTATAAGTTTCCTTCCAGCGATATTATGCAGTTTCTCCGTAACAGTAGCTATTTTCCAAATGTCATCTGTTCCAGGATGCATCACACTAATCAAACTTTTGGGAATGCCGTACACCTGAGATATTTCATTTTTACCATGTTCTGATACAGCAATCACTAGGTCTAATTTTCTATAAAAAATTTTTGCAGTTAAATTATATATTTCGCGAGAAAAAATAAACTTTTCTTTATGAGCTGTAATGTCTCCTCCGGCATGAAATGTGCAAACAAATTTTGTCGCGGGAAAAAGCCAAAAAAAGGGATAAAACCTCGGCACCGAAAAATGTAAAATATCAACTTTATAAGGCTTTAGACTAAGCGCATATTTAAAGAATTGCCTAGATGATCTCAACCATTTTCCTCTGACATTAGGAAAAACAATAATATTTGCATTTGAATAAACTGGATTATTTTCCAAATAAGAATACTGGTCGTTATTATTGCAGAATAAAGTCAATTCGACTGTTGAGCCATAATCTTTACATAATAGTTTTGTAACAGCCTCAAAATGTTTTGCAGTACCTGAACCGTATCGATTAGCAAAACTTGAAGCTAGGATTCCGACCTTTATTTTATTAGCGATAATTAAACTCCAGTCAAATGATTTGAAGACATAATTTACTGTATCTTTAATTGATAAGCAATTCATACCTCTTGATGAGTTCCGGAATTACTTCAAAAGGATGTCGCGGGAGTCTTAAGCCATCTACCTGCTTCATCCAAGAGATGTTTGCGCAAGTGTACTGCTGGTAAAATTTTTCCTCATAGTTATTTGGTGGACTAACTAATTCAATCAACAAATTACTTTCAATCGAAGCGATATAGTTGGCAATATCAATAAATTTATATGATCCACCAGAGCCTAAGTCTAGAGTTTCATGGAAATATCTTTCAGATAAGATCAAAGTTAAAATTATACTGATTACATCTTGCACATAAATAAAATCTCTTGATTGAGAACCTAATCGTAAATCACTTAATTCCCAAATAGAAATTTTTTTGTTTTTTAGTCCAGTAATTATCATTTCACTAATTAATGATTTCATATCATTTTTTGCAATTTCATTGAAGCCATAGGTATTGAATAGCCTTAAAATCAAAAAACGAAGATTTGGCGTGTTATGAATTATTGACTCCCCATGTTTCTTAGTTTCAGCATACAAAGATAAGTTTTTACTCGCATTTCCGTATATAGCTGAAGAAGAAATAAAAACTAATGGAGTATTTGTGCTTGAACAGAAGTTTGATATGATTTTTACTGCTTCTACGTTGAAACCATAAAGTGCTTCTCTGTCAATTAATCTAGTTGAAGCAATTGCGCCAAAGTGTATTACAGATTTAAATTCATTATTTTGCGAGATGTCATTTAAATTTTTCTCATATAGTTTTGCATCCCAGTTAGCACTTGGACGGCTTAGACCAAAAACTTTGAAATTATTAATTCTTGCTTGCAATGCAAAGTTACTTCCTATGAAGCCGTCGATCCCTGTGACCAATAAATTTTTATTCATATGTTACCGTAGAAGTTCCTTGAGAGTATAATTCGAAACTGATGTAGTCTTGTGGTGATAAATTTAACTTAATTTTTGATATAACTTCTGGATTTGCAGCAACTAATAGGAATCCTCCACCTCCGGCTCCAACTAATTTATAAACCGATTCTCCAAGCTTTTTAATCTTGTTTATTATAGATTCAACTTCTGGCGACATTATGTGTTCCCCCCATTTAGATTTATATTTCCAAGATATTTGTATTGCATTCATTAAAACTTCAAAAATAGATTCAACATTCTTATTTTTAATCATTAAATCCCAAAAGTTTTTGGAAAATTCTGTAACTTTTATAAGATCTGATCTATATTCACTTTTTTGTACTAATTTCTCTGTTAAAAGTGCTGAGCTCATGTCTTTCCTAATTAGTTTTGTACGGATTAATATCAATCTTGATGAGAGATAACTTACTAAATTATCATCTAATAAATCCTTAGAAACATCGAAATTGCTTAAATTAAATTGAACAAGTCTTAATCCACCGAATACAGTAGAAATTTGATCTTGCCAACCACCGGGCTCTTGAAGCAGGTTGCGTTCTATTGATATTGACTTCTGTGCCAAACTTTTGGAATCTAAACTGTATCCCTTTCTCGTTGCAAGATTTTGGTAAAGTGCGGAGGTAAATGCTGAGGATGATCCAAGTCCAGAACTCTCTGGCAAATCGGCCATAGTTGAGATGTTGATCGGTAACTTCCATTGAAATTCTTTTAGAATTGCTTTTACAACTGGGTGTTCAATTTCTTCTATGCTGCCAACCCCTTCAGTTTTTCTATAGGTGAATTTGTATAAATCTTCAACGAATAAAGGCTGACTAATTGTTGATACATAAACAAACTTATCAATTGTGGCAAATATCGATGCACCAGAATTATGCTTAAAAAATGATTCGTAGTCAGTTCCACCGCCAATGAATGTAATTCTCATTGGACTTTTTGTAATATGCATATTTCAGAATAATAACCTATATAGTAGTCAATTACTCACTATTTGCATTAACTTGAATGTATTTGATATCCAATTTCATACAAGCAATCTGGTCTGTAATTGAGTCGCCAAAAAATACTGTTTTCCCTATCGGGATTTTACTTCTTTGCAAAGCCATTTCAAGCATTAATGTTCCTGGTTTTCTACAAGCACATTTTAAATTGGGAACATGTGGGCATATGTAAAAAACTTCTATTTGTAAACCATATTCGGAAAGTTTTTTATGAAGAGCTTGATTAAACTTTTTCGCCTCATGTATAGAAAAATAACCTCTACCAATCCCTGATTGATTTGTTATACAGATAACGGATGATTCTTTGTTTACAAAACTCCTTATAAAATCAATATTAGCTGGCAAAATAACAAGGTCAGACAATTTGTAGGTATACCCTAAGTCTCTATTTAAGGTTCCGTCCCGATCAAGTAGGACCAAATTATTCACCTCTCTAACGTGCAGGTTGAATTCCTGAACGATTGGAAGAAGTCTCATATTAGTCATAGAATTAATTATGCCGTAGTATTGCGCTATGGTCGATGCTTTCAATTGGAAAAATGAAAAAATAGCCGAGATAAATGAATTACAAAACAATATCTCAATTTTGGATTTTAGTAGGATTGAAAATTTGGGAAATGATGTAGTAAGCATACTTAAAAATGATAAAAAAATTGCTTTCCTGGGGAATGGCGGTTCGGCAGCAGAATCCATGCACTTAGCAACAGAATTTGTATCTAAATGTTCTAAGGACCACCGCCCATTAAATGTAATTTGCCTAAATGAGTCTCAGAGTGCAATAACCGCCATTGCTAACGACTATGGATTTGAATATGTATTTCAAAGAATCGTAGAAGCTGAATTAAAAAAAGGCGATATGTTAATTGCATTAAGCACTTCTGGAAAATCTGCTAATGTTTTGAATGCGATTAACACAGCATTAGAAATTGGAGTAAAAGTAAAATTATGGACAGGGGCTAACAATTTCGAAATAGAGTCCGTAGATATTTGGAGCTGTCCTATTGACTCAACCCCAAGAGTTCAAGAAATACATTTAATTTGGGGACATCTATTGGCTGAATACGTCGAATTATTTTTTGAATAATCAGCAAATAGTTCAATATTCTTAGATTTACAAGTCTGTTTCAATTTAATTAAATAATAATTTTCATTCAGTCCTTTATTTATAAAATTGACTTTTAGGTAGTTTACGTATCAAATCCTTGTACCAACTTCGCATCCTAGTCATTTTCTGGAAAATAAATCAATATGGGATAAAATTGGGGCTCGCCTGTAACACTTTAATTTTAAATTTCACTCTGAATCAAGTCAATAGCTATCTAATCACTGATAAGTTCATAGTCATATCGTACGAGTTGTTTACTATAATAAAGTCGTAAAGAAAGCGTATATAATTATTTTAATTTAACATTGTTACTATCGTGAGTTTTATACATAGTTTCCACGGATAATTTAAGCAGGGGTTATCAAAATATTTAATCTAAAGCTATTTTCGGCATTCTTATGCATCTTAGTTGCCTTGTAATCTCGGATAAATGTTGAGTTATCAGATCAAATGGGTGCCTATCTCGAAGCTGCTCTAGTGTCATTTGGTACTGGATTAATTTTTGCTTAACTCATTTCTTTATTTAGAAAAGATGTCAGAGAAGGCTTTGCTGATATTTTAAAGTAGTACAATCAAAACAATTTCCAACGTGGCGACCATGCGCTGGAATGTTATGCGCCTCATTTATTGTAATGCAAACTCATGTTGTTCCACTGGTAGGAATTGAATTGTTTACGGTTGCGGCCGTAGCTGGCCAGACCGCAATCTCACTTTGGGTTGATCGTGTTGGTTTAGCTGGTGGTATTAAATCTGTGATCTCCAAGCGGCGAGTAATTGCCGCAATAATTAAAGTTGGCGATGTTTTGGTAGCTGCATGGGGTAGATTTGTAACGAGTGATTTTTCAATTCTGGCAATTACATTAGCTGTTTTTGCTGGTAGTTTTTTTGGCGTGTAGTAGGCTTTAAGTGGTCAGATTTACTTTTTCTCTAAAAAAAGCTTTACTACCTCGCAACTTAACTTTATTAATGTGTTTAGGATTCTAACATTTTTATTAATACTTCGATCACTCTTTTCCGATCACTCAATTATGAATCTAACTTCCGGACCCTGGTGGATTTTCTTAGGTGGCTCTATTGGGGTTTTCTATATTGCTTTTTCAGCCGTTGCCGTGCAGTATGTTGGCGTTTTAGAGTTCACACTGCTTAGTGTTGGTGAAATGCTGATTGGATCAATACTATTTGATATATTTGTGCTAACTCTAGTAAACACATATCTCAACATATTTAATTGCTGGAATCTTTCTTACCAATTTAGGTGTTATAGATAATAGTCAGTTTCTTTTCCCCCGTAAATAGTTCATTGAGGCAGAAATTAGGGAAGCGGTGATAAATAGAGCAGCAAGAGCATATGAAATATCTTTAACCCAAGGAATAGAACCAGAATAAAATCCTGCCAAGGTAACACCAACTCCCCAAAGAAGAGCGCCTATGGCGTTTGCCGATAAAAACTTGTAGTAATTCATCTTTACTGTGCCGGCAATTGGTGGCACAAAGGTTCTAACCCAGGGGATATATCTAGCAATAACAACTGACCACCAACCATATCTTTCATAAAACCGCTCAGATCTAGCCAGCATTTTCTGCATCCTTGGTAAGTTTTTGCGCTCTAAATAGGGCCTACCTAGCTTTCGGCCAATCACATAACCAACCTGATCGCCAATAAAGGCAGCTAAGAAAATAACTGAAATCAAGATGACAATATTTACATCATTCCTAGCGGAAGCCACAAGCCCTGCGCTAAATAGCAAAGAATCTCCAGGTAAGAAAAATCCAATTAATAGACCAGTTTCAACGAAGATAATTACGCCAATTACTAGGTAAAACAAAAAGGGCGCTACTGGTGATAACTGAGTATCAAAGGTTGCAGCCAAGTTATACATTAATTCAGAGTTTTCAACTAAGCATTTTTCTTGACCGCAGCTGCTACTTTTTGCACTACATTTAAATCAAAAACACTTGGCACAATAAAATTAGCATTTAATTGCTCAGCGCTAACACAGGAGGCAATCGCATCAGCTGCTCGAATTAACATATCATCGG
>Ga0129336_10000669_pt1 | contig 20252 bp, 21 predicted proteins | sample CPB6_02_DNA_FD_96878 | JGI IMG/M metagenome (GOLD analysis project Ga0129336, IMG submission 96878) | Freshwater to marine salinity gradient microbial communities from Chesapeake Bay, USA - CPBay_Sum_0.6_0.2_DNA | ecosystem: Environmental > Aquatic > Marine > Coastal | place: USA: Chesapeake... | reverse complement strand
GTCTTCCAGATGTCGTGGAACAGCGTGCCGGGCTTGGCCGTGGAAATCCCGATGACCTTACCGCCGGTGGGCCTGTTCACGACGGGGTACGCGGCTTGCCAGATGTCGTAGGCCCACGGCTGGATCGCCCACTCGTCGATGATGACGACGTTGGCGGTGAACGAACGGCCTGAATCCTTGTTCGCGGCGTCTGCCAAGAACCGCGAAGGCGCGCCGGTCTTGTGGTGAATCTTCATGTTCAGCGTCTGGTCTTCCCAAACCGGACCGTCCCAGTCATCGGGCGCGTCCTTGTGGAACCGAATCAGCCACTTCGGCATCCGCTCCAGCATGAACTTCAGGCGGCGGACCATTTCCTTGGCCTCGTCCTCGCCTCGGCTCAGACCCACGACGGTGAAGCCGACGTTGAAAACCATCTTCCACAGCACATACGACAGGGCCAGCCACGTCAGGCCAAGCTGCCGGGCCTTCAGGACGATGTTGAGCTTGTTCGCCTCAAACTCATCCAGCACGTCGCGCTGCGCTTGCCACATCTCAAAGCGCGTTTCGGCGGATGGCGAGTCCAAGTCCTCGATCTTCACGCACAAGTCGATGAAGGCCGCGCAAGACTTGCGGGCCGCCGACTTCCGTTTGGCGACTTCCTGCGCTCGCTTGAAGGCGAGGGGGTCAATCGCCATCGACGACCTCGGCGTCTATAACCTTGTAGCGATCCAAATCAGCGGGGCTGTCGAGTTCAGCCAACTCATCGTCGGACAGTCCGCCGAGACGGGCTGCGATGAACTTATGCGTGACACTGATGTCTTGGATAACTTCCTGCGGAGGTCGGCCAAAGCCGCGATTGGCCAACTGCTCAGCCGCCTGAAGCCGCACGCCAAGGTCTTGATTCTCATCCATCAGCACCCGCATCCAGAGTTCCAGCACCCGCTGGCCGTTTCCAGTCGCGGTCTGAATCATCTTGGCCAAACCCATGCCGGGCTTTATTGACGCAAAATCGATCTCCGTTGGGTCGATTCTAACATTACTTGGCAGGTCGGCAAGAATCTTCTTGACAGCCTGTTGAAGCTCATCGGGCTGCTTCTCTAAGAACTTTGCTGCCTGTTTCGCAGCAATCATTCCGTGTTTAGCAGCCCGTTGGGCGTTCTGCATGACCCGGGATGCTTCCTTTTCCCGGGATGTGGGCACTTTGACTATGCGCCTTGGCATACTTTCATCCTAGTTCGTTCCGGCCGCTGTTTCAAGCTACAGCTTGATTCGGGTGATGAACTTCGTGTACGTGTCGTTGTACGCGCTGGCGAACCGACCCACGCTGTCCAACACCGATGCGTCGTCCTGCGGCTGCGAGGTAGGGATGCGGATGCGTAGCAGGTTGTTGCCGACGCGCTTCTTGGCCTCGGTCGTTTCCGTGCGCTTGGTGACGTACCGGCCAAACAGGTTGCGGCTGCCCGGCGCAAACCCGTTCATCTTGCAATAAAGCTGGTATGCATGCCACAGGTCGTACGCAGAGCAGGACATATACGGGAAAGGCAGCTCACCCGCCACCCACTCGGCCAAAAACTGTTCCTGCGGCGTGCGGGAAATCGCCACCAACTCGTCTTTGGCGGCCGTCTGCGGCGGCTTGGCGGACCCACCATCCCACCCGTTCAGGTCGTACTCCAGCAGGTAGGCAAAGAACGCCTCGGCCCCGCCGTTGTTGATTTCGTACGCCAAGTCCTCGTAGTACGCCGCTGGCATCTTGGTGTCGAACTCGATGATTGCGTACCGACGGTCGTCACTTTCGGGCACGACAGGCTGCATCTCGTTGCTCAAGAACACGAACTGCGCGTGATTCTCCTCCATCCGAATCGGCATGAACTTTTCTTCGATGGTGAACACGTGGTCCGTAATCAGCGACTTCAGCTTGTTCTTGGTGGCCTTACGCTCGTTGGCGAACGTGGACACCTCGTTGCACACGACAAACAGCTTCTTGGACAGCCAGCCCGTGTACTTGGACTCCAGTTCATTCTGGCCAATCTGGATGCTGTGCTCGTGGCCGTAAATCCGCATCATCAACTGCTCGAAAAACATCGACTTGCCCGTGCCCTGCCCGCCGTGGACGACGTACGCATAGCCGACCCGCCGACCCGGGTGCTGCAACGGCCACGCCAACCAGCACGTCAGGTCGTGCGCCAGCTCGTAATCCTGTCCGCACATCAGGAACAGGTGCGTCAGAATCCGGGCGCAGCCCTTCGCCGCATCCGGCCGAATCGGCAACCCGCGATACAGGTTGACTTCCCCATCTTGGACGCCTGCTGGCGAGAAACGAATCTGGTCCGGCTGCAACACGATGCGCGACGGGTGCGTCAGCCAGTGCTCGTACGTGCGCGGGTAGCGCATCTTGAAGGCTTCCTTCGGCACGACGGTCAGCGCACGCTTGTCGATGACGGTCGTCGTGCCGTCAATCAGGCACACGTGCTCCAGCAACTCGTCCAACTCCGGCCTGTCCACTGGCGCGGAACGACGCGCCGCAGCCGCCCCTGTGCCCCGTGGACGGCCCGGACCACGTGGAGCCAGATATCCGTCATCCACCAGCACCTGCAAGCGCCCACAGCCCCGCGTAGCGGCCTCCAAATCAAGGATGTCCCCGGACCAGTGATTGTCGTGCTGGATGCCGACCCCGCTGTCGGACTCGTGGCTGGCGCTCCAACACGCCCAGCGCCAGTCCGTATCCGGCACACGCCCGAAGCACTTGTCGTGCTGGCACAGCGGGCACTCCCCGTTGCTGGCGGGCCACATATCGGAACGGTCTGCATGGTCTTCGTTCCATCTGGCCACTGCCTCCGCGAGGCTGTCGTCCCGGAAAAACCGGTCAATCTTGACCGCCTCGTGGTCGAGAATCATCACCTCAGCCTGCCTTGGACGGTTCGCCACTACCGCGTTCGGCAGGTAAATCAGCTTCGCGCAGTCCTTGACCACCGAGTCGTCCACGATGTAGCCGTTCCGACCCTCGTTATCCGGTGATAAAGCGCCTGCGCGCAACACCTGATCCACGTGTTTGGCGACTGCCTTTGATGCGTTCTTCCAGACTTCCACGTTATCAACCGGATGGTCCAAAACGAACAGAAGACGGGCGCCACGCGGGGTCTCGTGGAACAAGTTTGCACCAAAATCGTTCTGCAAGACGGCATCCAGCATAGCCCTGCGGGCGCTTTCGGGCGGTGCGGCATGTTCCTTGCTGTCGTTCTGGTAGTCCAAGTCGATGACAAACCCGTGCCCAAGTGCCCAGTTTCGGGCGCTCCGGCGACCAGTCTTGAATACGGCCATAGACCACCACCCTTCGACGGCGATGGGCTGGGTCGATATGGCCTGATGGACCGCATCTACGCGAGATACGCCCGAAGGAAGCAAAATCTCGCGGACAACGGTGTTGTACAGGCCAGAACCAAGCGTAAATGCGTTGACACGGGCGCTTGGGTGTACTACAATAGTGCTTGAGTCGGGCACAGACGGCTCACCTTCCGCCCCGCTAGAGTTCGCATCTCTGGCGGGGCTTTGACTTGAGGGGGTAACAGGTAGGCTCTGAGTCTAGTGGACGCTACAGCGCGTGTCAAGGGCTTCAACTAAGCAAAAATTGGCGTAGGAAAATAATAAAAAATAAAATTGGAAATTTTCTAAATAGCAACATTAGGCCGGGTTGGGCAAAACCCAAATGCGTAACAGCCTCAAAGCCGCATCAGCGCTGGATTGTAGCGATCGGGGTGGCGGGCTGTTACGCATTTCTGAGGAAAAAACAGCAAAAAACTTACATGTATAGAAAATGGTAGGGGATATCCCATCCAAAATATTTATTTCCATGTGAACGGGTTTTTTTCGAGTAAAAATACGGAAATCCGTAACAGCCCATCCGGCTATCCCGCGCCACGACTGGCTTTCAGCGAGTTCCAGATCGGCCTCAAATGAAAAACGAAATGCGGAACAAAAAACAGGAATGCGTAACAGGAATCGCCGAAACCCGCACCACAGGCAGTTTAGAGGCTGTGACGCATTTGGGTCACTTTTAATTTCAGGGCATTACGAAATATTGCGTATTTGTATGATGTCGCATGTAGGTACAAAAATAGAAAACAACTGCGGAGGCGGTACCGTGTCAACAACGTGACTTGCCTGTAACTTTTCTTTGTTGCTATGCTGACTTGTTGCTGTACAATTTTGTTGACTTGTTGATTTGTTGCTTTGTTGACTTGTCGCGTTGTTGCTTTGTTGCTGTGTTGCTTTGTTTACAAGTTGACTTGTTGTGTTGTTGCTTTGTTGACTCTGCGACATTGTAAACAATGCGGAATGTCGATTTGTAAACAAGCAACTATGTTGACAACGCGGAATGTTTACAACGTGACAGGGTGACCACGCGGAATGTTGACAACGTGCCATGTTGACAATGCGACAGTGTGGAATGTTGACAGTGTGACAGTGTGACAGGTGCTCGGCGCCAACATGTTGACAACGCGAATTGTTAACTTGGTTACATGTTGACAACGCGAAGTGTTGACAAGTGGCAAGAGTTGCCAAATGCGAGGCACTGCGTCACGGCCAATGCGCCAATGCGACGGCGCGATATACAGCCAGTTTCCACAAACGGATACCGCAGAATGTCCGTCACGAGTAAATGTAAACATTGTGATGAGGGCGAGAATTGTAAACATTGAGCCATTGTTGACTCCGTGATAGACATATTTACGACGTTTCATACTTAAGTCATTTCCACGGAGAGGCCTCTAGGAGCCCCGAGAAGGCCTGTTACATGGTGCCCACGTGTTACCACCCCAGCCGCCTCAAAAACGTGGCTCCTAGGGCAAAAGAGGCCCAAAAGCCAGTAACCATGCGGCTCGGATTTTCGCGAAATTGCCCGAATTCGGACCCCGAAAATCATGCGGGTATGACAAAAGTCCGACGCCATGCCGTCATGTCATACCCTTCCTTATGATCGCGCATGCGCGCATGCATGTGCACATGCACGCACCCTGGGCGACGGGCAGTAAGTAAACAGGGAGAAAATGTAAACATTTGCGAGTTGTAAACAGTAGGGTATGTTTGTATGTTTGTTCATAAAACGTTACAGAAAAGTAGTAGACAACATGCGACACAACATGCGACGATTGGTACGGTGCCATTTGACATGCCCACGGGCCACTGTCCGGTGCGCCCGGTCCAAGGACCCCAGTCCCAGCATCGTGCTGGGTCACGGTCCATACCCTCTCCTCAGAAAGGAGATTTCCCATGTCCCCTACCCTTTCCCAGACCCTCGCGGCCGAGATCGCGGCGAATTGCGTCGTGCTCGATGAGGTCCATGCGACCGTCAATGTCTCAACCGTTGCCCCGGCCAGTGCCCCCACGACCATCCATGCCGTCAATTTGCAAATGATCGTGACGGCCGCAAAAGCCCAGCGTGAAAATGCGGACAATGAGCGGAGCGTTAAGGCACATGAGGCGGCAATCCCCGTGCAAAATGCGACACATGATGCCCGTATCGCGGCTTTCCGTGAATTCTACGGACCCATCACGAGCATGCTCGCATTGTCCCAGCCGTTTCGCAGTCATGTTGTCCGCCACCTCCATGAGGTGACGGGCATGCCGTCAAAGGCATGTGCCATGCTCCTCCGGGGAATGGTACACGGGGACGTGTACCGTATCGGGACCCGGCGGTATCGGAAATCTGGGGAAGAGATTTTCGAAACCGTGAAAGGCAGTCTGCCTCGCCCGGTGGCAAATACCGCCCCGAGCGTGATCACGCAAGCGTGGGGCAAATTGCAGGCCATGAGCGATCTCACCGATCGTGACGGCAATCTTGTGGACGTGGTGCATGAGATCGTGATTGCCGCGAGGCAGGCAGGCATGATCATCGGCTGACGCCCGGCCGGACCCAGCCCCCCACCCACCCGGGTGGGGGGCATCGGGCGTGGGACGCATTTGGACCGCCCCTCGGGGCGGGCTGGTTCGATTCCAGCATGCGTCATGTTGTGTGTGCCGATCGCTCATGCCTACGGGCCTCTGGGTGAGAGGCCGAGCGGAGGTGGTGAGGCATCGCCATGTGATGAGCCTCGATCGCTCTTGTACGCTCTCCGGCTGATACCCGGGGTTTGCGAAGCGTACATGCGCGGTCGAGAGGGTGTGCATGGGTCCGTGATGAGGGTGGCGTGGTAACACGCGCCCGTTCCCGCTGGAGCCGTGGTCTGCCGTTGGACCACCACGGCCCCTCCGTTCCCCGAGAGTCGAGCCGTGCTCCCTTTGGCAAGGAGTGACGGTTAGTGGCGATCGGTGCCCGTGCGTGCGGCATGTAAACAATCAGCCGCGAGCGGCATGCGCAATTGCGCTTTATGCCCGCACGTACGGTCCCGGTCTTTCACGATATCCGGCCTGTGCACAAGGTCTCTCGGGAGAGTCGGAAATGATCGGATGAGGCGTAAAGCGTGGCAGGTGCCCCGGGCGACCGGGTTGGGGTTCGATTCCCCTTCACGCACATGGCGTATGGCGTAACGTACCCACTGGGGGTCGATCGATCGATCGGCCCCCTTTTCGCATGGAGGATCAAACAATGGAAATGTTCTGGATGGTGGGTGAAAACTCCGACGGCAGCGTCGCCGTCGGCAGCAGCCGGGGCACGGTGTGTGACGTTTATGTTCGCAGCCCCTACCCCAGCTCCGAGGGCACGCTGATGCCCTCATGGGCATGGACAGTGCAAATGAACGGGGTCGATGTCCTCGACCTCCCCGAGGACGACAAGGCCACCGCTTTTGCGGCGTGGGATTGGCTCGTGGACCGCCTCCAACCGCCCAGCTACTGGCAGTCAGCGCAGGCGCAATAGTCTCTCACACACCCCCGGGGGCTGATCGATCGATCAGCCCCCTTTTCACATGGAGGATCAAACATGGCCACCCTTCCCAACTTCGTGCTGGAACAACAGATCGCCCGAGCGGACGAGATCTGGCGGCAGGAGAGAATCCGCCGCGCATCAGCGTATATCAGCCGCGTGCAGTCGCGGCGATACTGGCGGCGGCGTCGTCGCCGCGCTCTGGCGGCGATGGTCATACTGCTGGCGAGCATCCCCGCTGGCTTGTACGCACTGGTCCTCATGATCGCGGTCGGGGGTAAATAATGGATTTCATCAAATTGAGCCCGATCTTGGCGGCGTCTTTGGCGGAGGAGTTGCGGCTGGAAGCGGCCGCGCTCGACCGCCAGTTTGCGGAAGCAATTCTCCACGGCGCAGACTCGGCGATGCTTGACTGGCTCGCCGACGAACGACAGCGCTCCCTCGAGCGCCTGTACGGCGACGATTTCTAGTCTCAAGTTTCACACCCCGGGGCGTCGGCTTAGGCTGGCGCCCCTTTTCTCATGGAGGATCACAAAATGCTCAATCCCATCAACACCAACACCCCCGTGCGCTTCGGCGAGTACCGCTATCAGGCGGACGACGACACGCCCGTGTGGCGTGGCATCCGCGCCGTCGGCAAGGCGGAGAACGCCGCCGCCTTGGCGCGGACGGGCGTCTCCGACCTCCGCCATCTCAGCCTCACCGAGGCCGAGGTCGCGGTGCTGGAGGCAGTGCAGCAGCGCACGGATGAGGCGCTGCGCTCGGCCGTGGCCGAGCACTGGCATTACGTCCCGACGGGCGAGGGCGAGAACATCGCCCTGCCCGAGAGCTTTTGGCTCGACCTTGGCGAGTGGGGCGCCCGGGTATGGTTCGTGCTGGACCCGGACTCGGCATGTTTGAAGTACCGCCACAGGCGGGAAAACGTCACGGACCCGACGTACAAGGCGTCGTGCGCCGGCGTGTTGATCACGTTGCGTCTGCGCCTCGACTCGTACGACGACGAAAGGCCGACCATCGACGTGACCTTCCCGGCCCGCACTGGGAGGCTCACCTCTGAGCAGGACGCCGCCCTGACGTGGGCCGTCTGGAAGGAGGTGGCGGCATACTTTGACCAGCCGTTGGCTCTTGACGGCTTCGGGGGCAACCGCGCTCCCTATATCCACGGCCGCAAGGCCACATGGCTGGAGCCGAACGGTACCGTCTGGTACCAGTGACCTAGCCACACCCACACCCCCGGGGGTCGATCGACGTGATCGGCCCCCTTTTCGCATGGAGGATCACATGAAGTACCGCACCCGAGTCTACGTGGCGTCACCCGAGCAGCAGGGAAAAGCTGCTGAGCTGGCCCTTGAGGGTCACATCGAAGAGGCCGAAGATATGTGTCATGTCGTACTGTGGGAGACCACGTACGACTTGGCGCCGGGCGAAGACCCGATTAGCGCGTCTCGGCGCGCTATGGATTACATACGAATGGAGGGTATACTTGCTCTCGTCGCGTCACGCGACGGTGAGTATATCTTCGGGCGCGTGTCGTCCGAGCCCGTTAAGGGCGTGTGGGCGTAAACGGCGTAGTGTCGTAGTGCTGTAGTGGCGTACCCATACTGTCGCGTAGGAGGCGACTATCCCATGGAAATGATCAAGGAGTCCGAGACGTTGCTCACGTTCCCCACGCGGGACCGTGAGCTGGATATATTCTTTTCTGACGTGCCCACGCTGGCTGCCGACGACGGCGGCCACCTGATCCGCAAGATCAAGCGCGACCGCTTGGTCGAGCTGCACATGAAGGCGGCTAGGCTCAAGGAGCCGCTGGCGCGCAAGCTCGGCCTCGGCCCCGACGGCCGGCGCTGGATTACGTTGCCCGACCGCGATTGGAACGCGGTCAAGCGCGAGACCACCGGGAATCGTGCAGCCGAGGTGCTGTACGAGTTCATCAACGCATTCCAATACCTCAGCAAGTCTGAGCTGCGTCGCGACACGGTGGCCGATTGTATCGCCAACATCGAGGATGCGGCCCACCGCGCCAAGATCGAGCGCCTGTGGGCGGCTTGGCTCAAGGAATACGGCAAGCCGGAGACCGATCCGGATTACAGCGCACCGTATCTGGCGATGCGCCGTATCAAATCTTTGCTGGATCGCACCGAACTATACGGTCGGTGCGACGAGTATCTGGACCTCATCTCCACGTGGCCGCTGACCATGCCCGATATCACGGGCAAGCCGCGGACGATCCGCACGGCGCGCTGGTTCAAGAAGTACCAGCCCCTGCTGACGTTCACGCAGTACTACCATCTGGTCGACGAGAATGTTGATCAGATATTCAGCGTTATCGCGGACATCTTGGCCCGCAGCAACGCTGAGGTATGTATCAGCGTCAATCCGATGGATTTCCTTCTGTCGGCGTCGCGTGGACCGTGCGACTTCACATCCTGTCATAGCCTTGACGGGATGCACAGCCACGGCAACGTGGCGTATGTCAACGACGGCCACACGGCGCTCATCTTCTTGACGCGCCGCCGCACTGACGGGTACCCCTTCAAGAAGGTGGCGCGTTGCTGGCTCTACATCGGCGACCGCGACCAGATCATCATGGGCAAGCTGTACGGCCGGGCCGCCACTGCATCCATGACTGGCGATGTCATGCGCCAGATCGAGCAGATGCTGCGGCCCAACGAGCGCTGGCGGTTCCGCAACGACGTGCAAGTCGATTGGGGCATGCTGGACAACATCGGCGGCCACGGTAGCTGCGACGGACACATGAACTACGCAGGGTTCTTCGACGACCCTGTGCACCGCATGGCCGTCCCCGTGGCCGTGCTGGAGTCTATGGCGGAGCCCGCGTCCGAGGAGACGGCCGCCGACGAGGAGGATGAGGTGGAGGTCGAGCGGCGTGCCATTCGCCTCAAGTCTGCGTGGCCGTACCTGCGCTTCGGCGCCGCTATATGTCTCCACTGCGGCGACTACATCGAGCGCCACGAGGACGACGGCGGGTACGACGATCGCACGAACTCGCCGTTCTGCGGCGAGTGCAACAAGATCGAGCAGTGCACGGAGCCCGGCTGCGGCGAGTGGTCCGACAACTACCGCACCGCCCATGACGGCCGTGTCGTGTGTCGCGACTGCTTCGAGGATCGGTACGTGACGTGCCAGTCGTGTAGTTGCGCGGCACCTAGCGACACCGTCGAGGTGGTTCTGCGTGGCCGGGAGACGTGGAACGCCACTTACCAGACCTATACACCTCAGATGAGCGAGGTGATGTACTGCGAGCCTTGCGTGCAGAACTACACGCAGACGTGCGTTAGCTGCGACGAGCGGTTCAATCGCGGCGACTACGGACGGCAGGCCATTCGTGTGGCGGACGGTGATCACGCCACCATCTGCCCGCACTGCTACGCCTTCGCCACAGTAAGCTGCGTCCGCACGCAGCGGTTGCATCTTACCGAGTACCCGTGCCCCGACCCCGACTGTGCACCTGCTGCCCCTGTTGCCCCCGCCACCACTGAGGAGACGGTCAATGCTTGACCTTGCACTGTTCCACCGCGTCTTTCACGCCAGCGCCCGCGACCTGTTCTACATGGCCGAGGCGTTCCTTTCACGGCACGGCTACACGATCATGATGTCGCACGAGGACGGCAGCGAGCCTGAGTGGATGGTTGCCACCAGCCGCACGCCACACAACGGCATCGCGCTGGTCGCACATCTCGACACCATCGTCCGCAAGGACGGCGTCGAGCTGACCTTCAGCGGGGGTGTTGTGCGTAACAGCCTCGGCGTCCTTGGCGCTGACGATCGAGCGGGCGTCTACGCCATTCTCGATCTTATCCAGCGCAGCGAGCACCGGCCACCCATCATCTTCACCAATCACGAGGAGATCGGTGGCGTTGGCGCCAAGGCACTGGCGGCCATGCCCGACTTCGCCGAGTGGGTCAACGATAACGGCATCAAGCTGTTTGTCGAGCTTGACCGCGCCAACGAGCGTGACTTCGTCTACTACACGCACGAGTTGCCAAACGAGATCGTGGAGTGGGCCGAGGCGTACGGCTTCAGCGAGGCCAGCGGCAGTTACTCCGATGTGGCGGACCTGACCCGCACCAGCAAGGTGCCTCACCTGAACCTGTCCATCGGGTACCGACAGCAACATGGCAAGGCCGAGTGGCTCAGCGTGCCCGATATGTTGTGGACTCAGGCCAAGGTGTGGTCGATGCTGTACGACACCGACGTGCCTGCGATCGTTCTGACCACCGATCAGATCGACGGACCACCGATCAACTACACGCCGTACCGGTCGCTTGGCTACGGCTCGTATCGGTCGTACAGTTACCGGTCGTCGTCCTATCGCGGGTCTTACGATAACTGGCCGGCGGCTCCCGCGACCACTGGTACCAAGCCCGCTTCCGTGACCACTGATGCTGATCTGGATCGGTGGTTGCTGGACGATGAGCCGGACCCGCGTGAGGACTATCGGATCAGCAGCCCTACGGTGTGTTATGACGCGCAATCCATCTGCCCTATTTGCGCAGAGTATACGTTCGTCCATAACGACTGGTTGGTCTGCCAGCCATGTTTACTTACGGACAATGCCGGTATTCAGACTCAAATCGACAAGTTTGAGGCTGGCGAAGAATCCATGTTCAGCTCGTCGCGGAGCTATTGACGATGTATAACCCTGTGGTGTATGACGTACTGTACGGAGGTTCCATGTACAACATTCAGATGAGCGACGACGACGTGGCCCGGTGGATCACCGGGCTGCCTGATGCGCACCCCACGCGTCTCGGTATCGAGACTGCCCTTAGTGCGATGGACGTGCAGCGGCAGGTCATTCAGAGCTGCCTGCGCGATCACCTGCTGGGCCGCACGCCCGTGCCTGAGCAGGAGCCTGTGCCCGACCCTGCCCCCGCCGTCGAAGCCCCGATACGAAAGGGGCACGGCTCGCTCATCGACACGGTGCGCAGCGGGTTGACCACGTTCGGCCCGATGCACATTGACGATATCTGTGCGCTCATCGAGCGCAACCGTATGCAGGCGCGAGGCGTGTTGCTGCACGCTCTCAAGACCGGTCGCATCCGGCGTGTGAAGGAGAATATCTATGCACTCGCAGAGTGACCCGAACAAGACACACTATTACTTCGTCATCGACGATACTACGGGCGGCGTAATGTCCGGCTGTGGGCATCTGAGCGGGACGATGTTTGAGTTGCGAAGCATGTCCGAGATGGACCCGCTTAGCACGACCTGTGCCGGCTGTTTACGCAGTCGGCACTATAAACGCGCCATTAAAGAAATGGAGTCTATGATGGCGTCAACACAATGGAAGGAGGTATGACATTCTATACACTCATCTTGACTGCGGGCGACGGCGATGCTAGGCTCTAGCATGCCGAAGCAGACACCAAGCATGTCTTGGTTACTGGAAGACCCCGAAACCCCCGGGCAAGTGCTTTGTGGTTTCGAGTTACCCCTACGCGACGGTCAACTGTTCAAGAAGGTGTTTATTGTGGTCGGGCGGCGTAAGCCGACCGGCGACGATGAGTACATGCTTGACGGTAGCGTAAAGCTCAGCGGTATGATCCGTATGAGCGACCTACGGTTTGTCCAAAAGAAAGAAGAAGGTTAGTCATGGCGACCTACGCCGAAATCCAAGCTGAACTTAAGTCCCCGATTCCTGCCGAGATGCTTCGGCAGCGGCAGCAGGGTGGGCAAACGCTCACGTTCTTGCCGTGGTACAACTGCTCGACCTTGGCGGACGAGCGCGCCCCCGGCTGGTCCGGGGAGGCTCGTGTGCAAGACCTTGGCGACGCAGTCGCCGTCATCTATCGCATCACGGTGCCTGCTGATGACGGCAACGTCGTACGGGAAGCCATTGGCTACGAGGCCAAGAGCACGTCGTCGTACGGCGATCCCACTTCCAATGCGGAGGCTATGGCCTTCCGGCGGGCGTGGGCCAAGCACGGGCTGGGTTCCAGCCTGTACGGCGGGGATGCTGTCGGATCGTCCGGTAACACGGGCGGTGCCACGTTCACGCCAGCCGCAGGTGGCAACGCCGGCGGGTGGAACGGGATGCTGTGGTACGGCTCCTGCAAGGGCAAGCACTTCAGCGATCCCAGCGTGGATATCAAGTCCCTTGAGTGGGGCGCGGCCAATGCCCGTAACCGCGACGGATCACCCAACGAAGCTCAGCGCGCTGTGCTCCGTGAGGAGATCGAGCGCCGCAAGGGCAGCGGCGGAGCACCCATCGCTACGGTGGCCGCACCTGCACCCGCACCTGCGAAGGTGTCCACCTCGGACCTTCAAGCCCTGATGCGGGGCGCGAAGGAGGCGGGCCAATCGTGGGCAGACGTGAAGGCGACAAGCCAAGCGTCGTTCGGCAAGGAGCCTGCACAGCTCACCCGTGACGAGTTCGACCTCCTTGCTATGGAAGTCGGCGCTCTCGTGGCGCTGTAGGCGTAACTCACCCAGCGGGCGGGGCTTCGGCCCCGCCTGCATCATCTGAAAGGACCAACCGTGAACGCACTTAGTTCACTCACCCCGGCGGAAGCGCAGACCCTTCTCAAGAACAGTGTCGGGTCGGAAATCGTTTTGGCGGCCGAGTACATGACGCACCCCGGCGGCAGCAAGTGGCGCATCAAGAGCGTCAACATCCTTGGCGGAACCTGTGTCGTGGCTGTCACTCCTACTGACGGTCCCGGCAAGGGCTTCTTCGCCCCGTACAAGTTGTTCGCCATGGCCGACGCTGCCTTGTTGCGGGCACCCGAGCCGACGCCTGCACCCGCGCCTGTGGTGGCTCCGGCTGTGCTTGTGGAGCCACGCAACGAATTCGTCATCGACGATTTCGAGACGGACACCCCGGTGTACGAGCTGTTCGCGGCAGTCGCCCCGGACACCGACACAGCCCGCGAACTGTTCATGGCCTACGTCATGGAGCACAGTGAGTTCGATACGGAGCCGCTGGAGGCTATCATGCGAAAGGTCAACGTGCGGCGTCACGTGCACTGGACGGACACGCAGGTGACGCAGATGCTGATGCTGACCAACGACTCGTCCGTTGAGCTTCGGCCCAGTACGGACGACTACGATGCGCCGCTGCCTGAGACGCCAGTGGAGCCTGTGCCCACGCCCGCTGTCACCATCCACCCGGGTGTGAAGCCGTATGTCGTGTCCGACGTGAGCGGTCCCGACCCTGCGGCACCCAAGCGTCGCGGCCGTCCGCCTAAGGCGCGGGATGTGGTGGAGCAGCCTGCCGTCCGCACCGTGGACGACGATGTGCTGACCGCCGTGCTGGACAACGTGCCGCTGCCGCCCGGCCACAAGGTCGTCGAGCCTGACCACGTCATCTTGGACGTGCCTGCCCCGGTCGAGGTTTCCAAGACTCTAGCAATCTCGGAGCTTCATCCGCTGGCGTTCAAGCTGGCAGGCGAAGTGCTCCAGCACGTTGGCCCCGGGGTCAACACGCCGCAGGTCATCGAACATATGATGATCCTTCTGCGTCGGGCGCTCAATCTGTAACTGTAACCCCAAGGGGCGGGCTTCGGCCCGCCCCCTTTTCATGGAGATCACCAATGGCGTACCACAAGAACGTTGACACGAGCGAGTCCTATATCGCCCTGCTGGGCTCCACGCTTGAGGGTCTGTCCTCCGTGATTGAGGACATCGAGGGCGGCGACCACCAAGACATGCTGGATCGCTCGACACTCAAGCGGGCCATGACTCTTGTCATGTCTCGTATGGAAATCGAGATGGACACCGTGGCCAAGGCGCTCGGGTACTGACCCACGCAACAGTGCAGGGGAAGGTCATGGAGTAACCTTCCCCTGCGTGTATCGGGTACCTCCCGTGAGGGACGGCGACTCGGATGTTTCACCGACGAACAACCGCGACCCCGAGGGGTCAGGTAATAGGAGGGACGTGGTGTGGGCCACGTCCGCCCGATTTCTTAAGTCTACAGTAAACAAACATGTTGTCAAGGAGACAAGATGCACATCGTAGTTGGAAAGATGTGGGCGATTGTGGGACCGCTTCCGCCCGGACCAACGCTGCGCTCCATGGTGGCTGTGCTGTCGTATCAGCCTGCCAATGACAAGGAGCAGATGGTCACGCTGCTCCACCACCACCGGGATAACTTGTGGAAATTCCCCGCAGGGCTGCTCGACCGTGTGGTGGCGGCGCTGGACACGGCGGGCGTGGCGTACAAGCTCAACATCGACGAGACGCCGGTCGAGCCTGTGGAAATGTCCATGGCCCCGTTCCCCATTCGTCCGTATCAATCCAGCGCGGTGCTGGCCGTCGTTCGCGGCGCACGGCCCGGCGGCATCTTGCAGGCTGCGACTGGCGCGGGCAAGACTGTAATGGCCGCCAAGATTATCCAGCTCATGCGGACGCGCACCCTGTTCTGTGTCCACACCAAGGACTTGCTGGCACAGGCACGGCGGGAGTTCAGCCGCTTCCTCGGCATCGAAGTGGGCCAGATCGGCGGCGGCAAGGACGACATCCGGCCCGTCACCGTGGCCACGTTCCAGACCCTGACCAAGGGCCGACACGACGACTATCTGAAGACGGTGCAGTTGGCTATCTTCGACGAGTGCCACCACGTAGCCGCGCCTACCGTGTTCTCGGTGCGCGGTCGCCTTGTTGCTGCGCCGTTCGTTGTCGGCCTGTCCGCTTCCCCGTGGCGTGACGACGGGCACGACATGATGATCGAGGCTGCGTGCGGTTCGGTGAAGTACCGCATCACTGCCAGTGACCTCATTGACCAAGGCTTTCTGGTACCGCCTGACATTGTGGTGTACCGTCGCCAGATACCGCCTGACCTGCGGCGACTGGATGCTGGTATTCAGAAGTACGGTCAGGCGTACCGCGCCATTGTTGTAGACGACCCCGCTCGCAACCAGTTCGTGGCAAGTCTGGCGGCAGCACAACTGGCGCAGGACAGGCGCGTGCTTGTACTTGTCAAGCAGATTGACCACGGTACAGCACTTGAGACTTTGATTCCGGGCAGCGTGTTTGTCGAAGGCAGCGACAGTGCGAGCGTGCGACAGGCTGCGTTCGATAACTTCCGCGCCGGTAACGTGCGGTGTCTTATTGGCACTAGCCTCTGCGACGAGGGCGTGGACCTACCGGCCGCAGATGCCCTGATTCTCGCCGGGGCGGGCGCATCATCCACCCGCGCCCTTCAGCGCATCGGTCGCGTGATCCGGTCGTCGCCGGGCAAGACAGGCGCGTATGTGGCCGACATTGTGGACGAGCACCCGGTATTCCGGCGGCAGTTCTACACTCGCAACCGCATCTATCGCACCGAGCCGCGCTTTGCCGTGCGCGAAGTCAGCGTCGGCCTTGACGGTCGAGTGGCCGCTGTCTAAACTGAATACGGAGGTACTTATGACTAGTGCTGCAAAGGTTCGTTCGCGTCGGTCAGTGGCGCAGCTTCTCAACGCATATAAGGCGGAGTTGGCGGAGTTTGACGCCAAGGCCGCAGCAGGCCGCGAGCGGCGGGTTGCCCGCATCGAGCGACTGGAGAATCGGCACAAGCTGATCGCCATCGCGGCGGAGGCTATTGGCGACAAGTCCCCGGAAGAAGCGCAGGCCGAAATCGACGCTCAGCTTGAGCTGCTCAAGCTGCGTCGCCGTGCCATTCGCAAGGTGACTCGGGCGCTCGCGTAGTCGATTCCCTACCACGGGGCCGCTGTCTATCAGGCAGCGGCCTCTTGTTGTATGACCACGAAGAAGGTATACTGCACTTATGAACACTATCCACCACGTTCACGACTTCAAGTTCTTGGCTATGTTCTTTGACGACGCCGGAAAGTGGGTCGGTAAGCGCATTAGCGGCTTAGACATAGAAACGGAAGTAGTGGACTTGCCGGACGGTCGGCGCTCTGGCATCAACCCGCATGACGGCGACGTGGCCACCGTCCAGATTGAGAACAACGGCGAGGTCTGGGTCGTGCAGGTGCCGCCCGGGTCTTACCTCGCCGGGCTAGACGGTGCGTACTTCTTCCGCAAGTACCTTGAGTCCCCCGATGTCACCAAGATCATTCACAACGCCGTGTTTGAGCACAGCCACCTCATCCACGCCTTCCGGTTTGAGACGCCCCTGCGGATGGGTCCGGTGTGGGATACCCAGATTGCCGAGTACGATTTGGCACAGGGCCGCATCATCAACCCGGACGGAACGTACAGCGTGCCGCAGCAGGGCATCAAGCCGCACATGAAGCTGTCGCTCGGCGACACCGTGCTGCGACGGTTCGGTGTCGAGATGGACAAGGATGTCGCGGTGCGGACCAGCTTCCGAAAGGGCACCAGCCTCACGCCCCGGCAGCTCAACTACGCGGCCTTCGACGCCATTTACGCCAGCCGTCTGGCCAAGGTGCAGCGCACTGAGATGGAGCGGGTGCCGGGCCTGCTGAACCTGTTCCGTATCGACTGCAACCACACCGAAGCGGTCGCCCGGATGGTGCTGAACGGGATGCCGTTCGACGTGGACTACTGTGCCGCTCTTGAGGCGGAGTGGACGAACGACATCGAGATGCTGAAGGAAGGCATCCGCGCCGCCCTGTACGAGGCCGGCGACGGGGAGCCGGTCCTGACCACGACGGGTCGTGTCAAGATGACCAAGGGCGAAGTCGTCATCCAAGATGTCCCGTTCAACAGCAACGACAAGATGGTCGAACGCCTGAACAACGCAGGCATCCCGGCCACTTCGTACAAGTCGGAAGACCTGAAGAACTTCCGGCAGGACAGCCCCATCATCGACGCGATCATTGAGTACAAGCGGCTGACCAAGCTGTTGTCCACGTATGTGTCCAGCCTGCCGGGACACGTGAATCCGGGCACGGGCCGCATCCACTGCGACTACAAGGTCACGTCCACCACGACGGGCCGGGCCAGCGTCGAGCGTCCGGCCTTGCAGCAGATACCTTCGCGTTCCGCTCAGGGTCGCCGCATCCGCGAGTGCTTCCGCGTGAGGCCCGGCAAGAAGCTGGTCATCGCGGATTATTCCAACATCGAGCTTCGGCTGGTGGCGGAATACTTCGGCGACCAGACGATGACCCGGGCGTTTCAGGACGGCCTCGACCTGCACCTGCTGACCGCCGCGATGATGCACTTCAACTTGAGCGACACGTCATGGGGCATCCTGTTGCCCGCCTACCAAAAGGCGGAAGCACTGATGCACGCCAAAGACCCGGTGCTGCTCAAGGCTCGCCAAGACGCCAAAGCCCTGAACTTCGGGCTAGCCTACGGTGCAGGTGCCCAGAAGCTGCAAGAACTTGCTTGGAAGGACTATGACCTGCGCTGGACACTGGATGAAGCGGCGGCCAAGCGAACGATGTGGATGAGCCTGTACGCAGGCGTGGCAGGGTACCATCGCGAGATGGGCAAGCGCCTGAAGGTGGCTGGCGAAGAAGGCTTGCTGGTATCTACAGCAGAGGGCCGGGGCCGGTGGGTCACGGGCTATTCGGAAGCCCTGAACCACCGCATCCAAGGCACCAGCGGCGACATGCTCAAGCGGGCGCAGATTCTGCTGACCCACGAGATGCCGCTGCTACTTGGCGTCCACGACGAACTTATTGCTGAGGTGGACGAGGACGATGCTGAAATCTGTGCGGCGGTGATGCAAGATCGAATGGTGGAATCCGGGCAGCGGTACTTGACGCAGGTGCCCGTCGTTGTCGAAGTCAAGATTGAAGAAAGCTGGAAGAAGTGAAAAGCTACAGTCATTCGGCACTGGAAATGTATCAGGCGTGCGGCGAGAAGTACCGCCTGTGGTACATCGCTGACCCGGACAACAGACCCGACAACAGCAACTACCACACGCTGGTGGGTGTCCACGCGCACGCTATCCTTGAGCAGTTCTACAAGGCCAAGGACGGCGACCTACCGGTCATCGCCAAGGACTATTGGTTCAACTTCCTTGAGGAGGCCAAGCTCGGCTTCATCCGTCGCCTGTTGGACGACTACCGCCGCGAGTACGCCCAGCTCAAGTTCCGCGCCAGCAAGGACTATCGCGGGCCGGACGCCATTCGCACCTCCTCCGGGGAAGTGCCGAAGAATCTGGCGATGACTGCCAGTTGGCAGCAAGCCCTCGGCGCGTCCGGCCTTCCCAAGAAGAAGGAGACACTGGACAAGGGCGCGTACAAGATGGGCGACATCTGGCGCTCGGTCAGCTTCGTTGATGTTTACATTGACGTTTGCGAGATCATCGAGACGCACACCAAGCCCCTCATCATCAAGGATGTGGTGGATGTGGAGTACGCCTTCGACGTGGACCTGTACGGCGAGAGCTTCAAGGGCTTCCTCGATCTAGTCGCCCGCACCATCGACGGCAAGCTGGTCATCATCGACTGGAAGACCAACAGCCGCACGCACAAGGACTCGTACAAGGTCGCGCACCATCCCCAGCTCCTGCTGTACGGCTGGGTGTATGAACACCTGACCGGCCAGCGGCCTGACGCGATTGGCATTGGCTTCCTGCGGGCGAACGACGTGGTGATTGCGGACTACGACCCCGAGCTTGCCGAGGAGACAATGGCGCGTCGCCAGCGGCTCGTGGACGGCATCAGCAAGGACGTGTTTCCAATGGCCAGTCCCGTCCAGTTCAACAGCCCGTGCCACAACGGGAAGATGGTGTGTCCCTACATCGAGCGGTGTCATCCCAAGTACGCCGAAGCTGCAAAGGACCAGTTGAAGTAATGGCTACGCTTAATGCCGACGTGCCTGTGTTTCAGGCGTTTGTCCGTGCCGAGTTCCTGTACGACCTCGTGCGCGAGAAGGGCGAACACGTCCCCTGCCTCGTATTCGGAATATCGTCCGTGCAGGGGCGGGCGCTGGGCTTCCACGTCCTGACCGAAGACGGCGCGCAGATTGCCCGCCTGCCCATCCATGCCCTGTGCTGGAAGGAGTCGGCTCCTGCGATGGAGCTGGGCGACCTGCAACTGTGGGACTGTATGAGCTATGACGTGGCCGTCCACACCTACAGCCACATCGACCGGGCGCAGGTTCGCACGGTCCTGAAGGACGGTCAGTGGTACGACGGCGAATACATGTTCACCGTCGATTGGTACGGTTCGACCTACGCCGAGAACCCCGGCGAGATCGGCCACAAGTGTGCCCACATCATCCGGCTGGCCAACGGCAACTTTGCCGCCCAGCCAAACAACCGGATGCTGTGGGCCGACCCGGCGTTCGTCACGAGTCCCTTCGTGGCGCGGCCGGACTACTTCGTCAACACCCACGTCTGGAAATGCGAGACGACTGGCAAGTGGGCTACGGAAGCCAGCCGTGCGTATTTCTACGATGTCAACACCATGGAGAACACCGATGTTTGAGTTTGAGGCGTTCGTTGAGGGGCGTCAGCCTAAGCACGCAGACCGGCAGTACGTCACGCTTATCGACTTTCCCGTGCCGGTTCTTTTGGACACCG
>Ga0129336_10000666_pt1 | contig 20294 bp, 20 predicted proteins | sample CPB6_02_DNA_FD_96878 | JGI IMG/M metagenome (GOLD analysis project Ga0129336, IMG submission 96878) | Freshwater to marine salinity gradient microbial communities from Chesapeake Bay, USA - CPBay_Sum_0.6_0.2_DNA | ecosystem: Environmental > Aquatic > Marine > Coastal | place: USA: Chesapeake... | reverse complement strand
CCGCGCAGCGGCGAGTTTCCGCCCGACCCCGCTTGGCGCGAGCACCGCAGGGCAGTCGCGCAGCGACCTGCGCACCCGGGGAAGGCGAGCGGGTGCCGCAGGCGAAAAGCGCGGGCGAAAGAAGGCGATCACTCGCCCAGATACGCCTCGCGCACTTTCGGGTCGCTCAGCAGCTGCTTGGCGTCGCCTGACATGGTGATCAGGCCGGAGTCCATCACGTAGCCGCGGTCGGCGATCGACAGCGCGCGGCTGGCGTTCTGCTCGACCAGCAGGATGGTCACGCCCTGCGACGAGACGTCGCGCACCACCTCGAAGATCTTGTCGACCATGATCGGCGACAGGCCCATCGACGGCTCATCGAGCAGCAGCACCTTGGGGCGGCTCATCAGCGCGCGGCCCATGGCCAGCATCTGCTGCTCGCCACCAGACATCGTGCCGGCCAGCTGGTCCTTGCGCTCGGCCAGCCGCGGGAAGATGGTGAACACGCGCTCCATGTCCTGCGCGATGGCGGCGCGATCGCGGCGCACATAGGCGCCCATCTGCAGGTTCTCGATGATGGTCATGCGGGTGAACACGCCGCGGCCCTCGGGCACCATCGCCAGGCCCTGGCGCACCAGGTCCCACGGCCCCTGGCCGCGGATGCTCTTGCCCATGTACTCGATGTTGCCCTCGGCGATCGGCTGCGTGCCGGTGATCGCCTTCATCGTGGTCGTCTTGCCCGCGCCGTTGGAGCCGATCAGCGTGACCAGCTCGCCCTCGCGCACCTCGAACTCGGCGCCCTTGACGGCCTGGATGCCGCCGTAGGCCACCTTCAGGCCGCTGACCTTCAAAAGCGTCTGTGCCATGCGTGCCCCCTTCAATGCGCCTGATGACCGGTGCCCAGATAGGCCTCGATCACCTTCTCGTTCTTCTGCACATCCGCCGGCGTGCCTTCGGCAATCTGCTTGCCGTAGTCGAGCACGGTCACGCGGTCGCACAGGCCCATCACCAGCTTCACGTCGTGCTCGATCAGCAAGATGGTGCGGTTGTCCTTGCGGATGCGGTCGATCAGCTCGCGCAGCTGCACCTTCTCGGTGGCGTTCATGCCGGCGGCCGGCTCGTCCAGCGCGATCAGCTGCGGGTCGGTGGCAAGCGCTCGCGCAATCTCCAGCCGGCGCTGGTCGCCGTAGCTCAGCGTGCGCGCCTTGTAGTCGGCGTACTTGCCGATGCCCACATAGTCCAGCAGCTCCTGCGCGCGCCTGGCAATCGCCACCTCTTCGGCCTTGAATGCCGAGGTGCGCAGCACCGCGCCGATCAGGCCCGAGTGGGTGCGCACATGGCAGCCCACCATCACGTTTTCCAGCGCGGTCATCTCGGCAAACAGCCGGATGTTCTGGAAGGTGCGCGCAATGCCGGCCTTGGCCACCGCATGCACCGCCGACGGCTCGTAGGGCTTGCCCGCCAGCTCGAAACTGCCGCTGTCGGGCGTGTACAGCCCGGTGATCACGTTGAAGAAGGTGGTCTTGCCCGCGCCGTTGGGCCCGATCAGGCCGTAGACCTGCCCGCGCTGGATGCTGATGCCCACGTCGCTGAGGGCCTGCAGGCCGCCGAAGCGCTTGGACACGCCGGTCACCTTGAGAACGGTATCGCTCATGGTGCCCTCCTCACTTGCCCGCCGAAGCGAGCGACTTGCCGTGCTCGGGCGACGGCCACAGGCCACGCGGGCGCAGCAGCATCACCAGGATCATCGCCAGCGCGATCAGGAACTGGCGCAGGATGGCCGAATCCAGCCGGCCATCGGTCATCGCCTGCAGCGGTCCGGCCACATAGCGCAGCACCTCGGGCAAGGCCGACAGCAGCACCGCACCGAGGATGACGCCCGGCAGGTGCCCGATGCCGCCGAGCACCACCATCGCGACGATCATCACCGACTCCATCAGGCCAAACGACTCGGGCGAGATGAAACCCTGGAAGGCAGCGAACATGCAGCCGGCCACGCCGCCGAAGGTGGCACCCATGCCGAAGGCCATCAGCTTGACGTCGCGGGTGTTGATGCCCATGGCCTTGGCGGCGATCTCGTCTTCGCGCACCGCCATCCACGCGCGGCCGATGCGCGAGAGCTCCAGCCGGTGGCACACGATCACGCTCACCACCACCAGCGCGAGGAACAGGTAGTAGTACTGCGTGACCGACGCGATCTCGAAGCCGCCGATGTTGAGCTTCTTGCCGAGGTCGTAGCCGAAGAAGGTGATCGAGTCGATCTGCCCGATGCCCTTGGGGCCGTTGGTGATGTTGACCGGGTGGTCGAGGTTGTTCATGAACACCCGGATGATTTCGCCGAAGCCCAGCGTGACGATGGCCAGGTAGTCGCCGCGCAGGCGCAGCGTGGGTGCACCCAGCAGGATGCCCAGCACGCCCGCCAGGAACGCCGACAGCGGAATCACCAGCCACAGCGGCGTGTGCAGGCCGGTGGGGAACAGCTGCGCAAACCAGGGGAAGGCCTCGGTGAGGTGCGGCGAGGCCATCAGCGCATACATGTACGCGCCGATCGCAAAGAAGGCAACGAAGCCCAGGTCGAGCAGGCCGGCAAAGCCCACCACGATGTTCAGGCCGAGTGCCAGCATGACGAACAGCAGCGCCATGTCGGCAATGCGCACCCAGGCGTTGCCGAAGGACTGCAGCACCAGCGGCAGCACCAGCAGGGCAATCGCCGACAGGATGACGGTGGTCTTGGTGTTTTTCATCTGCATCCTCCCTTCAGGCGCGGTCGGCCACCCGCTCGCCCAGCAGGCCCGACGGCCGGAGCGTGAGCATGGTGATCAGCACGATGAACGCCAGGATGTCGGTGTAGTGGCTGCCCAGCAGGCCACCGGAGATCTTGCCGAGGTAGCCCGAGCCGATCGACTCGATCAGCCCCAGCAGCACGCCGCCCACCACCGCACCGGGCAGGTTGCCGATGCCGCCGAACACCGCGGCGGTGAAGGCCTTCAGGCCCGGCAGCAGGCCCATGGTGTGCTGCGCCGTGCCGTAGTTGGAGGCGTACATCACGCCGGCAATCGCGGCGAGCACCGCGCCGATGATGAAGGTGGCCGAGATCACCGTGTCGGGCTTCACGCCCATCAGGCTGGCCACGCGCGGGTTTTCGGCGGTGGCACGCATCGCGCGACCCAGGCTCGTGTAGTTCACCAGCCAGGTCAGCACCGCGAGTGCCAGCACCGTGACCGTCAGCACCATGATCTGCGTAGGCGTGATCACCGCGCCGGCGATGTTGAACGGCGTGCTCGGCAGCAGCGTCGGGAAAGCCTTGTAGTTGGGCTTCCAGATGATCATCGCCAGCGTCTGCAGCATGATCGACATGCCGATGGCGGTGATCAGGGGCGCCAGGCGCGGACTGTTGCGCAGTGGCCGGTAGGCGATCTTCTCGATGGTGAAGTTCAGCACCGCGGCAACGACCGCCGCGATCGCCATCGCCAGGATCAGGATGACCCAGCCGGGTGCGCCCGGCATGCCGTCCTTCATCAGTCCGATGATGGACCACGCCGTCAGCGCGCCGACCATCAGCACCTCGCCGTGCGCGAAGTTGATCAGGTTGATGATGCCGTACACCATCGTGTAGCCCAGGGCCACGAGGGCGTACATGCTGCCCAGGACCAGACCGTTGATGATCTGCTGCAGCAGGATTTCCATGGAGACCTCTCTGTTCCGGCCGCCTGACTCGTGGTGCGACGGCTCGCGTTTCAGCTAGCAAAAAACCCGCCAGACGGATGGTCCCAGCGGGTCAGGTGGCGGATTCTAGCGGTCACCGGCGCGACAAACCGGCCCGGGAAATTCAGGGTTTACCCGGGCGCGGCGACGGCGGTGCAGCCGCCTCGTTGCGGGCCCGCAGCTCGCGCAGTTTTTCGGCGATGCGGATCTCCAGGCCCCGCTCCACCGGGCGGTAAAAGCCCGGGTCGGCCATGCCGTCGGGCAGGTAGCGCTCGCCGGCGGCAAAGCCGCCCTCTTCGTCGTGCGCGTAGCGGTAGCCGCGGCCGTAGTCCAGGTCCTTCATCAGCGCGGTCGGCGCATTGCGCAAGTGCAGCGGCACCGGCCGGGTGCCGTCACGCTTCACGAACGCACGCGCCTCGTTGTAGGCGGCGTACACCGCGTTCGACTTGGGCGCCACCGCCAGGTACACCACGCATTCGGCCAGCGCCAGCTCGCCTTCGGGCGAGCCCAGGCGCTCGTACACCTCGGCGGCATCCAGCGCCAGGCGCAGCGCACGCGGGTCGGCCAGGCCAATGTCTTCCGTTGCCATGCGGATCAGCCGGCGGCACACATAGCGCGGGTCCACACCGCCGTCGATCATCCGCACGAACCAGTACAGCGACGCGTCCGGGTCGGAGCCGCGCACCGCCTTGTGCAGCGCGCTGATGGTGTCGTAGAACTGCTCGCCGCCCTTGTCGTAGCGGCGCATGCGCTCGCCCAGCACGCGCACCAGCCACGCGTCGTCGATGCGCTCAAGCGCTTCGGCACCGGCGGCCACCGCCAGCGTCTCCAGCGTGTTGAGCAGGCGGCGTGCATCGCCATCGGCATACGCCACCAGCCGATCACGCGCGGCGTCTTCCAGCGCGGGCACCGCACCTTCGGCCTGCGCGCGCTGCACGATGGTGCGAAGGTCGTCTTCCGACAGCGGCTGCAGCACGTACACCGCCGCGCGCGACAGCAGCGCCGAGTTCACCTCGAACGACGGGTTCTCGGTGGTGGCGCCGATGAAGGTGAAGAGGCCGCTTTCGACATGCGGCAAGAAGGCGTCCTGCTGGCTCTTGTTGAAGCGGTGCACCTCGTCAACGAACACGATGGTGCGCCGCTGCTCCAGCCCGTCGCGCGCGGCCTGCGCCTGTTCCACCGCCTCGCGGATGTCCTTCACGCCGCCCAGCACCGCGCTGATGGTGAGGAACTGCGCATCAAACGCGTCGGCCATCAGCCGCGCGATGGTGGTCTTGCCCACGCCCGGGGGCCCCCACAGGATGCAGCTGTGCGGCTGGCCTGATTCAAACGCGATGCGCAGCGGCATGCCCGGGCCCAGCAGGTGCTGCTGGCCAATCACCTCGCCCAGCGCCGTGGGTCGCAGTCGCTCGGCCAGCGGACGGTGCGCGGCCGTGCCGTCGCGCTCTTGGCGGGGCCGGGCCGCCCGGGGCATGGTCACTGCCGCACCACATCCGCCCCTGCGGGCGGCACGAAGCGCAGCCGCTGCGCATCCACCGGCGCGTTGAGCTGCAGGGCGGTGAAGCTCAGCACCGAGCGCTGGCCGAAGCTGTCTTCGATTTCCAGCACCGACAGCGCACCGTCCTTGAAGCCGATGCGCACGCGGCGCAGGGTGCCCTCGCGCGCTTTGGGCACCGCCTCGGCCCACTGCAGGCCGCCCGCGTCGGGCGCGCTGCCCAGGGTGAAGTCGCGGCGCAGGGCCTGCAAGTCCGATGCACCGGCCAGCAGCGCCACCGGCGTGCTGCCAAGCGCCTGCGCCTGCGGCCGCGCGGTCACCTGGTTCAGGTCGATATCGTGCATCCACAGCGTGCTGCCGTCGGCCACGATCAGTTGCTCGAACGGCTTGCGGTACTGAAAGCGAAAGCGGTCGGGCCGCTGGAATTCGAAGGTGCCCGACGAGGTCTTGCTGCGCGCGGGCTGGCCCTCACGCGCAGGCGCCGTGACGACCTGGGTGAAGTCGGCGCGCGCGGTGCGGGCGCTGCGCAGGAAGTTCTCAAGGTCGCCCAGGCCATCCGCGTGTGCCGCAGCGGCCGTCCACAGCGCTGCACTGACCCACAGCGTGCGAAGCACCCCGCGCTCACTCATTGCGCGTCGGCACCAGGATGTCGCGCTGGCCGGCGCTGTTCATCGCACTCACCAGGCCGGCCTTCTCCATGTCTTCGACCAGCCGCGCCGCGCGGTTGTAGCCGATCTTCAGGTGGCGCTGCACCAGCGAAATGCTGGCCTTGCGGTTCTTCAGCACGATCTCCACCGCCTGGTCGTACAGCGGGTCCTTCTCGCCACCGGCGTCGCCGCCGAATTCGCCAGCGCCGTCTTCACCTTCGACGGTGCCGCCTTCCAGCACCCCCTCGATGTAGTTGGGCTCACCGCCCTGCTCTTTCAGGTAGGCCACCACGCGGTGCACCTCGTCGTCGCTGACGAAGGCACCGTGCACGCGAATCGGCAGGCCGGTGCCGCTGGGCATATACAGCATGTCGCCCTGCCCGAGCAGCGCCTCGGCACCCATCTGGTCGAGGATGGTGCGGCTGTCGATCTTGCTGCTGACCTGAAACGCGATGCGCGTCGGGATGTTCGCCTTGATCAGGCCGGTGATCACGTCCACGCTGGGCCGCTGTGTCGCCAGGATCAGGTGGATGCCGGCCGCGCGTGCCTTTTGCGCCAGGCGGGCGATCAGTTCCTCGATCTTCTTGCCCACCACCATCATCAGGTCGGCGAGCTCGTCGATGATGACCACGATGTGCGGCAAGCGCTCCAGCGGCTCCGGGCTGTCGGGCGTCAGGCTGAACGGGTTGCCGATGTGTTCGCCGCGCGCCTTGGCGTCGTCGATCTTGCTGTTGTAGCCCGCCAGGTTGCGCACGCCCAGCTTGCTCATCAGCTTGTAGCGGCGCTCCATCTCGGCCACGCACCAGTTCAGGCCGTGTGCGGCCTGCTTCATGTCGGTGACCACCGGGGCCAACAGGTGCGGGATGCCCTCGTAGACCGACATCTCCAGCATCTTGGGGTCGATCATCAGCAGCCGCACATCGCGCGCCTCGGCCTTGTACAGCAGCGAGAGGATCATCGCGTTGATGCCCACCGACTTGCCCGAGCCGGTGGTACCCGCCACCAGCACATGCGGCATCTTGGCGAGGTCGGCCACCACCGGGTTGCCCACGATGTCCTTGCCCAGGCCCATGGTCAGCATCGACTTGGCGTCGTTGTAGACCTGCGAGCCGAGGATCTCGCTCAGGCGGATGCTCTGGCGCTTGGCGTTGGGCAGTTCCAGCGCCATGTAGTTCTTGCCGGGGATCGTCTCGATCACGCGGATCGACACCAGGCTGAGCGAGCGCGCCAGGTCCTTGGCCAGGTTGACGATCTGCGAGCCCTTCACGCCGGTGGCCGGCTCGATCTCGTAGCGGGTGATCACCGGGCCGGGCTGCGCCAGCACCACCCGCACTTCCACGCCAAAGTCCTTGAGCTTCTTCTCGATCAGGCGGCTGGTCATCTCCAGCGTCTCGGGCGATACCGTCTCCTGCCGCGCCTGCGCGCCGTCGAGCAGGTCGACCTGAGGCAGCTTGCTGTCGGGCAACTCGCTGAACAGCGGCTTTTGCCGCTCCTTGGCCACACGCTCGCTCTTGGGCACCTCGGCCACCACCGGCTCGATCAGCACCGGCGCCACGCGCTCTTCTTCGACTGCCTCGCGCTCGACCGCCACCACCTCGGCGCGCTCGCGCGCGGCCTGCTCGCCTGCGGCCAGGTCTTCTGCAAGTTCGCGCCGTTCGCGACGCTGCGCGAAGAAACCCTCTACCCAGGTACCGATGCGCTCTGCCACCGAGGTCCACGAAAAGCCGAGCGCGCCGGCGGCAGCCACCACGCCCAGCGCAATCCACATCAGCGCCGAGCCGTTGAAGCCCAGCGCCCGCACCGACATGGGCCCGACCAGGTAGCCCAGCACGCCGCCGGCGTGGCCGGGCAGCCGCGGCTCAAAGCGGTACAGGCGTGTCCACTCCAGGGCGCAGCTGGCCATCAGCAGCAAGGCCAGCGCCAGCCACGGCCACCAGGCCGGCAGTGCGCGGCCCGGTGCGGCAGCGGTGGTGGCCAGCACATGGTCTGCACCGCCCTGATCCACACGGTCGGAATGCAGCCAGCGCAGCAGCACGCGCAGCCAGGCCAGCCCGGCCACCAGCACGCACCACCACACCGAGTAGCCAAGCAGGTAGAAGCTCAGGTCCGACACCCACGCGCCGATCTTGCCGCCCCAGTTTTGCGCGCCGGCGCCGGCCACGCTGCTGCCCGAGGTGGACCACGCGGCATCGGCCGCCGAGTGGCTGGACAGCACCACCACCCAGAACAGCAGCAACACGCCACTGAGGATCAGCAGCGCCTCGGCACCGACGGCCAGCGGCTGCGCGCCGCGGCCTGACGCACGCGCAGAGGCGTCGTCGGCATCAGGGTTCAGCGTATGAAGCGAATAAGTCACGGCCGGCACAGTCGCGCCCGCCACATCCCGGGCACCGCCACGGGCATCACCACGGGCATCGGCAGGGCGCTGCGCCTAGCTTACCGCAGACAGTGCGCCGGTCAGATCACCGCGCCGGCCGCGGGATTGACCAGCGTGCTGCGGTCCGGGCCGCTTTGCAGGAAGCCGCGGCGCTCGAGGTCGCGCATCGCCCGGCTGACCATCTCGCGCGAGGCGCCGACCATCTTGGCGATGTCCTGGCGCGAGACCTTGTCGCGGATGATCAGCAGCCCGTCGCGGTGCGGTGCGGCCAGGTCCAGCAGGGCGCGCGCCACGCGGCCGTACACATCCAGCAGCGCCAGGCTTTCGATCTTGCGGTCGGCCTCGCGCAGGCGCTGCACCAGCGCGCGCAGGATGCCGTGCGCCATCGACTGCGGCTCGGGCAGGCAGGCCTCGAAGTCCTGGCGCGCCAGCACCAGCACGTCGGTCTGCACCTCGGCGCGGCAGGTCGCCGAGTGCGGCTCGCCGTCGATCAGGCTCATCTCGCCCACATGGTCGCCCGCGCCCAGCCGCGCCAGGATCACCTCGCGGCCATGCTTGTCGGTGGCCAGCACCCGCACCCGGCCCGACAGGATGATGAACAGCGCGTTGGAGCGCTCGCCCTGGGTGACGACCACGTCGCCGCGCTTGAGGCGCCGCTTGTGCACGGCCAGCGCGATGCGCTGCGCCTGCGACTGCGGCAGCAAGGAAAACAGCGGCACCCGACGCACAAGGTCGAGCGTGGACAGCATGGACATGAGCTTCCTCCCCGGCGCCGCTGGGGCCGAATCCCTACAATCGGAACCCGCCCTGCGGCTTTTCTGCGGCGCTGCGGTTTGCCTGACTGCAACCAAGTTGCAGCGGACCGGCCGCCTGCCCTGATGCTCCCGATTTTGGCTTTCCGCCCCAGACATGTCCACCCTGCACGCCCAAGTCCTGATCCTCGGCTCCGGCCCCGCCGGCTACACCGCCGCCGTCTATGCCGCCCGCGCCAACCTCAAGCCGGTGCTGGTCACCGGGCTGGCGCAAGGCGGCCAGCTGATGACCACCACCGAGGTCGACAACTGGCCTGCGGACGTGCACGGCGTGCAGGGCCCCGACCTGATGCAGCGCTTTCTGGAGCACGCCGAGCGCTTCAACACCCAGATCGTGTTCGACCACATCAACCAGGTCGACTTCAGCAAGCGCCCGTTCACCCTGAAGGGCGACAGCGGCACCTACACCTGCGACGCGCTGATCATCGCCACCGGCGCGTCGGCCAAGTACCTGGGGCTGCCGTCCGAGCAGGCCTTCATGGGCCGCGGCGTGTCGGGCTGCGCCACCTGCGACGGCTTTTTCTACCGCGACCAGGTCTGCTGCGTCATCGGCGGCGGCAACACCGCGGTGGAAGAGGCGCTGTACCTCTCCAACATCGCCAGCAAGGTGTACCTGGTGCACCGGCGCGACAAGTTCCGCGCCGAGCCGATCATGATCGACAAGGTGATGGACAAGGTGAAGGCTGGCAAGATCGAGCTCAAGCTGTTCCAGACCCTCGACGAGGTGCTGGGCGACGCCAGCGGCGTGACCGGCGTGCGCCTGAAGCACACCCAGACCGGTGCCACCGAGGACGTGGCGCTCAAGGGCTGCTTCATCGCCATCGGTCACGCACCCAACACCGAGATCTTCCAGGGCCAGCTGGAGATGGAAAACGGCTACATCGTCACGAAAAGCGGCCTCAAGGGCTTTGCCACCATGACCAGCGTGCCCGGCGTGTTTGCAGCCGGCGACGTGCAGGACCACGTGTACCGCCAGGCCATCACCAGCGCCGGCACCGGCTGCATGGCCGCGCTGGACGCCCAGCGCTTCCTCGAGCAGCAGGAAGGCTGACCACCACCCCCCTGGCCAGGGCGCCCCGGCCGGACCGGGCCGCTCTGGCTATAATGCCGGGCTTTGCTGAGCGGAGCCGGGAGGTTCAGCCAGCAAAATGACGGGTTACCGCCACCCTACTGGCGAGGTGAGGTGCAAGCGAGGGCGCGGCCATGTTGGCCACTGCAGCGCCCGACAGTAAGCACCGATTTGGCGCCATCGAGCGCAATGGAGTGTCCTCATGGCACGCGTGTGTGACGTCACGGGCAAGAAGCCCATGGTCGGGAACAATGTGTCCCACGCCAACAACAAGACCAAGCGCCGGTTCCTTCCGAACCTGCAATACCGCCGCTTCTGGGTTGAGAGCGAGAACCGTTGGGTGCGCCTGCGCGTGTCCAGCGCCGCCCTGCGACTGATCGACAAGAACGGCATCGACGCCGTGCTCGCTGACCTGCGCGCACGCGGCCAGGCTTAAAGGAGACGCACCATGGCAAGCAAAGGCGGACGCGAGAAGATCAAGCTGGAGTCGACGGCCGGTACCGGTCACTTCTACACGACCAGCAAGAACAAGAAGACCATGCCCGAGAAGATGACGATCATGAAGTTCGATCCGAAGGCTCGCAAGCACGTCGAATACAAGGAAACCAAGCTGAAGTGATTCGGCCGGTTGCCTGAACAAGAAAGCCCCGCACTGCGGGGCTTTTGTTTTGGTGCCGTGCGCTTCAGGCGCCGTCGGCCAGGCTGCGAAAGTTCATCCAGTGCGAACTGGCCAGCCAGCCCGCATCCACCGGCAGGCTGATGCCGGTGACGGCGCTGGCGTCATCGCCCAGCAAGAAGCTCACCGCCGCGGCAATTTCGTCGGTGCGCACCAGCCGGCCCAGCGCGCTGTGCGCCTGCAGCACCTCGGCCTTGCGTTTGCCGGTGCGGATCTTCTCCTCAAAGATCGGCGTGAGGGTGAAGCCCGGCGCCACTGCATTGACGCGGATGCCGTGCGGCCCCAGATCACCGGCGGCCAGTGAGGTCAGCGCGCCCAGCGCCACCTTGGTCGGCGCATAGGCGTGTAGCGGCAGCGGCCGGATCTCGTTGATCGAGGTGATGTTGACGATCGCGCCGCCACCGCCGTCGATCATGAGCGGCGCAAAGGCCTGGATGCAGCGCTCGGCACCGAAGTAATTCACCTCCCACACCTGGCGCTGCATGTCCATGGGCATCTTCAGCAGCCGCATCACGTCTTGCAGCACCCCTGCCACGTTGACCAGGCCCGCCACCGCCACGCCACCGGTGGCGTTGGCACGCAGCTCGCCGGCCACCCGCGCCAGGTCGTCTGCCGAGGTGACGTCCAGCACCGCGCAGCGCAAGCGGTCGTCGTGGGCCCAGGCAGCGCGTAACGGCGCGAGGGCGGCCTCGTCGCGGTCGGTGGCCAGCACCGTCCAGCCGTCGTCGCGCAAGCGCCGGACGATGGCCGACCCGATACCGCCACCGCTGCCGGTGACGACGATCGGGGCGCCCTGGGTGCGCCGGCGGGATTGGCCGCCCCCCAGGGCGGTGGAAGCTGCTGTCATGGACACCTCAGAGGCGATAGCCCGGGTCGATGCGCTCGAGGCGGCGCACCAGATGCGGCCACTCGCGCGGTTCGGTGTTGCGCTCGAAGTCGGCCTGCCACTGGCGGGCGGTCAGCGCCACCACGTCGGCGGGCGGGTGGTGGATGGGCGCGCCGCCGGACAAGGCCATGAACTGCGCACGCGCCGCCTTCTCGAGGTAGAAGGTTTCCACAAACGCGTGGCCCACGCTGGGGCCCACGGTGATGGTGCCGTGGTTGCGCAGGATCAGTGCCGCCTTGCCCTGCAGGTCGGCCACCAGGCGTTCGCGCTCGCCGGTGCCCAGTGCAATGCCTTCGTAGTCGTGGTAGCCGATGCGCCCCACAAAGCGCATGGCGTGCTGCGTGAGCGGCAGCAGGCCCTGCTGCAGGCACGACAGGGCCATGCCGGCCTCGGTGTGCAGGTGCATCACGCAGGCGGCGTCGTGGCGCGCCATGTGGATGCCGCCGTGGATCACGAAGCCGGCCGCATTGGGTGCGTGCCCGGTGTCGCTGAGCACGCGGCCTTGCAGGTCGATCTTGATCAGGTTGGAGGCGGTCACCTCGTCAAAGCCCAGGCCCAGCGCATTGACCAGGAACTGGTCTTCTGTGCCGGGCACGCGCGCCGACAGGTGGGTGTAGATCAGGTCGTCCCAACCGAACAGCGCACACAGCCGGTAGGCGGCCGCCAGGTCGCGCCGCACCGCCCACTCGGCCTCGGTGGGCGGCGTTTGCGCAGCGGAAGGGCTGCCGCGGGTCAGCGGCAGGTCGAAGGTGGAAAACGTGGTGTCGCTCATCGGGTGAGCGGCGGCGGCAACGGCGTTGGCGTCCGCGTTGGCCGATACGGACGGGTTGGCGCTCAGGCCCGGGCCGCACGCAGTTGCTGCGAGAACTTCTGCAGCGCGACGATGCCGCTTTCCTCGGCGCTGCGGCACCAGGCCTGCAGGTCGCGCGCGAGCTGCTCGCGCGAGCGGTGGGTGTTGAGCCACAGCTGGCGCAGCTCTTCGCGCATGGCCACCATCTTGTCGAGCACCGGCGAGGCGGCACGCGCCTTCTCCAGATCGGCGCGCACCTCGGCGCTCAGCCGGTCTTCGTCGCGGTGCAGCCAGCCGCGCACCGCCTGCAGGGCGCGCACATCGGCCTTGCGCGACTTGAGCGCGGCAATCTCGTCGGCACAGGTCTGGCGCAGCTGGCGCGCAAAGCCGGCCATCACCTCGTAGCGGTTGGCAATCACCGCCTCCAGCGTCTTCTCGTCGGCCGGGCGCACCTCGCCGAGCTCCAGGCGCGGCGGCACCTTCTTCACCTTGGCCCAGCCCAGCTTCTCCAGGCCGCGGATGTAGACCCAGCCGATGTCGAACTCGTACGGCTTGACCGAGAACTTGGCCGAGGTCGGGTAGGTGTGGTGGTTGTTGTGCAGTTCCTCGCCGCCGATGATCACGCCCCAGGGCGAGATGTTGGTGCTGGCGTCGGGCGCCTCGAAGTTGCGGTAGCCCCAGTAGTGGCCGATGCCGTTGATCACGCCGGCGGCCGACACCGGGATCCACAGCATCTGCACCGCCCACACGGCGGCGCCCGCGGCACCAAACAGCGCCAGGTTCAGGATCAGCATCAGGCCCACGCCCTGCCAGGTGAAGCGCGAATACACGTTGCGCTCCATCCAGTCATCCGGGGTGCCGTGGCCGAACTTGGCCAGCGTTTCCTGGTTCTTCGCCTCTTCGCGGTAGAGCTCGGCGCCCTTCCAGAACACGGTTTCGATACCCTTGGTCTGCGGGCTGTGCGGGTCGTCGGCGGTCTCGCACTTGGCGTGGTGCTTGCGGTGGATGGCCACCCACTCCTTGGTGACCATGCCGGTACCAATCCACAGCCAGAAGCGGAAGAAGTGCGAGGGGATGGGCCCCAGGTCCATCGCGCGATGGGCCTGTGCGCGGTGCAGGAAGATGGTGACCGACGCGATCGTGATGTGGGTGGTGAACAGCGTGTACAGCACGATCTGCCACCAGGCCAGGTCCCACAGGCCGTAGGACAGCCAGTGGATGATTGCGTTCAGGGGGGCCCAGTCGGGGAGCATCATGAAAAGCGGATTCCTTGGTTCAGGGAGCTTTGGCGCGCGCACGATGCGGCTGCACCAACCCTCCCCTCGTAGCCTCGAATTTTACCTTGCTGAGCCGCCTCAAGCATGACTTTTGTCGCGCGAGGCGTCGCAGGCCGACATTTGCGGCCGAAAGCGCCGGGAACAAGGCCCTAGCGGCGCTGCCAGGCGGCCGCGAAGAAGCCGTCGGTGCCGTGCCGGTGCGGCCACAGGCGCAAGTACGTGGTGCCATGTTCGCCACCTGCGCACAGCCGGGCGGCTTGCGGCACCTTCAGGCGCTCCAGTTCGGCGGCCAGGTGCAGCGGTGCGAAGTCGGCGTGCGCGGCGCTGAAGGCTTGCGCGATCTCTTCGTTTTCCTGCGGCAGCAGGCTGCAGGTGGCGTACACCATCCGCCCGCCGGGTTTGAGCAGCCGCGCCGCGCTCTCCAGGATGGCGGTCTGCTTGGCCACCAGCTCGGCCACCGCCTGCGGCGACTGGCGCCACTTCAGGTCGGGGTTGCGCCGCAGCGTGCCCAGCCCCGAACACGGCGCGTCCACCAGCACCCGGTCGATCTTGCCGGCCAGCCGCTTGATGCGGTCGTCGCGCTCGTGGGCGATGGCCGCCGGGTGCACATTGCTCAGCCCGCTGCGCGCGAGCCGCGGCTTGAGCGCATCGAGCCGGTGCGCGGAGGTATCGAAGGCATACAGCCGCCCGGTGTTGCGCATGGCTGCGCCCAGCGCCAGCGTCTTGCCGCCTGCACCGGCGCAGAAGTCGACCACCATTTCGCCGCGGTGCGCATCCAGCAGCAGCGCGAGCAGCTGCGAGCCCTCGTCCTGCACCTCGAGCGCGCCGCGGGTGAAGGCGTCGAGCTTTTGCAGCGCGGGCTTGCCCTGCACCCGCAGGCCCCAGGGCGAATGCGGCGTCGCTTCGCTGGGCACACCCGCCTGCGCCAGCTCGCGCTGCACCTCATCGCGCCGCGCCTGCAGCAGGTTCACCCGCAGGTCCAGCGCAGCGGGCTGCTCGAGCGTGTCGACCAGCGCCCAGAAGTCATCGCCTGCACCGAGTTGCGCCTTGAGCGCCTGCGCCATCCATTCGGGCAGGTTGTGGCGGTGCGGCTCCAGCAGGTCATGCACGGCGATGCGGTCGCAGGCATCCAGCCAGGCCTTTTCGGTGTCGCTGAGTGCGCTCTTCACGAAGTCGCGCGGGCCATGAAAGCCGAGGATGGCCAGGCGGCGCTCGCGCGGGCCGCTGCCCGAACGCGCCAGATGCTCGTAGCGCAGCTTGCGCCGCAGCACCGCATAGGCCGTCTCGGCCAGCGTGGCACGTTCGCGCGGGCCCAGCGAGCGGTGCTCGCGAAAGTAGCGCGACACCACCGCATCGGCGGGATGGTCGAACCTCAGCACGAGCGCGACGAGTTCGCTGCAGGCGTCCAGCAGGGCCTTGGGGTGCATCAGGATGTCCTTGCAAGCAGTTCGCGCACCACGCGCGGGTACAGCAGGTGCTCTTGCGCCAGCACGCGGTCGGCCAGCGTCTGTTCGTCGTCACCCGGCAGCACCGGCACCACCGCCTGCCCCAGGATGCCTGGCGGCGCGGCGCGCTCGCTGGCCCCAGGGGCAGCGGCCTCCACGCCGTCCACCGCCTCGCTGACCCAGTGCACGGTGCAGCCCGCCACCTGGCAGCCCGCGGCCAGCGCGCGGCGGTGGGTGTGCAGGCCGGCGAAAGCCGGCAGCAGCGACGGGTGAATATTGACCAGCCGCCCCGCGTAGTGCCGCACGAAGCCCGGCGTGAGGATGCGCATGAAGCCGGCCAGCAGCACCAGCGCCGGCGCGTGCGCGTCGATGCGCTGCATCAGCGCGGCGTCGAAGGCCTCGCGCGATGCAAAGCCCCGGTGGTCCAGCACCTCGGTGGGCAGGCCCAGATCGTGCGCCAGCTTCAGGCCCGCCGCATCGGGCCGGTTGCTGATCACCGCGGCAATGCGGGCGTTCAGGCGTTCGGGCCAGGCCTCGCGCTGCGCGGTGCGGGCCAGGGCCTCCATGTTGGAGCCGTGGCCCGAGATCAGGATGACAAGGTGGCGCATCGGGGCGGGATTATCCCTGCGCTGTCACACCACCGACATGGCAGGCGAACGAGCGTTCGCCTGCTTGCTTACACTCCACGGCTGCGCGCGGCGATCAACCGCAGGACCAATTGCGCAACCAACACGCGTCCATTCGAGGAGTCACACATGGATCTGGCCTTCACTGCCGAAGAGCAGGCATTTCGCGAAGATATTCGCAGCTGGGTGCACGGCAACCTGCCCAAGGACATTTCGCACAAGGTGCACAACGCCCTGCACCTCACGCGCGAGGACATGCAGCGCTGGGCCAAGATCCTGGGCAAGAAGGGCTGGCTGGGCCACGCCTGGCCCAAGCAGTTCGGCGGCCCGGGCTGGAACGCGGTGCAGCGCCACCTGTTCGAAGAAGAGTGCGCGCTGGCCGGCGCACCGCGCGTGGTGCCGTTCGGCCCGGTGATGGTGGCGCCGGTGATCATGGCGTTCGGCAACAAGCAGCAGCAAGAGCGCTTTCTGCCCGGCATCGCCAGCGGCGAGGTGTGGTGGAGCCAGGGCTACAGCGAACCGGGCTCGGGCTCGGACCTGGCGTCGCTCAAGACCCGCGCCGAGCGCAAGGGCGACAAGTACATCGTCAACGGCCAGAAGACCTGGACCACGCTCGGCCAGTACGGCGAGTGGATCTTCTGCCTGGTGCGCACCAGCACCGAGGGCAAGCCGCAGACCGGCATCAGCTTCCTGCTGATCGACATGAAGTCGCCCGGCGTGACGGTGCGCCCGATCATCATGCTCGACGGCGGCCATGAGGTGAACGAGGTCTGGTTCGACAACGTCGAGGTACCGGCCGAGAACCTGGTGGGCGAGGAGAACAAGGGCTGGACCTACGCCAAGTACCTGCTGGGCCACGAGCGCACCAACATCGCCGACGTGAACCGCGCCAAGCGCGAGCTCGAGCGCCTCAAGCGCATCGCCAAGGCCGAGGGCGTGTGGGACGACCCGCGCTTTCGCGACCAGGTGGCGCTGCTCGAAGTGGAAATCGTGGCGCTCGAGATGCTGGTGCTGCGCGTGCTGAGCGCAGAAAAGGCAGGCAAGCAAAGCCTGGACATCGCGGGCCTGCTGAAGATCCGCGGCAGCGAGATCCAGCAGCGCTACAGCGAGCTGATGATGCTGGCCGCCGGCCCCTACAGCCTGCCCTTCATCAAGGAGGCGATGGAAGCCGGCTGGCAGGGCGACCATGTGGGTGCGGCCCACTGCGCGCCGCTGGCCGCCACCTTCTTCAACATGCGCAAGACCACGATCTACGGCGGCTCCAACGAGGTGCAGCGCAACATCGTTGCGCAGACGGTGCTGGGCTGAAGCGCAAACGCACGAAAGAACACGATCATGGACTTCGATTTTTCCGACGACCAGGAACAGCTGCGCGACGCGGTGCGCAAGTGGGTCGACCGCTCGTATGACTTCGAGCGCCGCCGCGGCGCGGTGCGCGCGGGCGGCTTCTCGCGCGAGACCTTCAACGAACTCGCCGAGCTCGGCCTGTGCGGGCTGTACATCAGCGAAGACCACGGCGGCATGGGCATGGGCCCTGTGGAGGCAATGGTGGCGATGGAAGAGCTCGGCCGCGGCATCGTGCTCGAGCCGCTCGCGCAGTCGCTGATCGCAGGTGGCGTGATCTCGGGCTACGCCGACGCGGCACTCCAGAGCGCGTGGCTGCCCAAGGTGGCCGGCGGCGAAGCGCTGGTGGCGCTGGCCTCGCAAGAGCGCAAGGCGCGCTATCGCCTGAACGTATGCGAGGCGCAGGCCACGCAGGCCGCAAGCGGCTGGGCCGTCACCGGCCACAAGAGCCTGGTGGCCGCCGGCGACCAGGCCGACGCGTACCTGGTGCCTGCGATGACTGCCAACGGCATGGCGATGTTCCTGGTGGAGCGCGGCGCTGGCGGCGTCAGTGCCCGCGGCTACATCACGCAGGACGGATCGCGCGCCGCCGAGGTGGCCTTCACCAATGCCCCGGCACAGCTTGTCACCGCCCAGGGGCAGGCGGCGCTGGAGCATGCGGTGGACATCGGCATTGCCGCGCTGTGCGCTGAAGCCGTGGGCGTGATGGACAAGACCCTGGCCATCACCGTGGACTACATGAACACCCGCAAGCAGTTCGGCGTGGCGATTGCCACCTTCCAGGCACTGCGCCACCGCGTGGCCGACATGAAGATGCAGCTGGAGCTGGCGCGTTCGATGAGCTATTACGCCAGCTTGAAGCTCAACGCCCCCACCGAAGAGCGCCGCCGCGCGATGGCGCGCGCCAAGGTGCAGCTGGGCCAGTCGATGCGCTACGTGGGCCAGCAGTCGGTGCAGCTGCACGGCGGCATCGCAGTCACCGACGAATACATCGTCAGCCACTACTTCAAGAAGCTCACGCAAATGGAGATGATGTTCGGCGACACGCTGCATCATCTGGGCGAGGTGTCTGCGCGCATGCAGGACACCGCCGGCGTGTTCTCCTGAACGCGTCGATGATTCCGCGCTGAAGCAAAAAGGCCCGCGTGATGCGGGCCTTTTTCCTGGTGCGTGCGTGGCTGTCAGTGATGCAGCCGCGACGTCTTGGGCAGGTGCGCCATCAGGAACTCCATCTGGTCGGCCAGGATGCGACGGTTGCGCAGGATGAAGTCTTCCCACAGGCTGGGCACATAGGGCGCGTACAGCAGCGGCATGTGGGCCTGCTCGGGCGTGCGGCTGCCCTTGCGGTGATTGCAGGCGCGGCAGGCGGTCACCACGTTCATCCAGTGGTCGGTGCCGTTTTGCGCAAACGGGATGATGTGCTCGCGCGTCAGTTCGTCTTCGTGGAAGTCATTGCCGCAGTAGGCGCAGACGCAGCGGTCGCGCGCGAACAGCTTGCCGTTGGTCAGGCCCGGGCGCAGCTCGAACGGATTGATGTTGGGCACGCCCTTGGTGCCGATGATGCTGCTGACCGCAATCTGTGACTGCTGGCCCGTGATGGCATTGTGGCCGCCGCGAAAGACAGCGACCTCGCGGCCGGCTTCCCACCGCACTTCGCCTGCGGCGTAGTGGATGACGGCCTGTTCCAGGGAAATCCAGGACTGCGGGAGCCCCTGGGCGGACAGCTTCAAGACCTTCAATGCATCCCTCCATGCAGGCGATCGCGCCCGCGACAGAACCAGACAACGATGGGGGTCAGGACTGCCGGACAATATAAACCCTTTCTGCAACCACCCCGTGTCGCGGCCGCCCGAGCGGTCGCTTCGTCACAACACCCGCACCATGCGCATCACCCGTGGATTCCGCCGCCCTGCCCGCGAGGCCGGCTGCGCGCTGACCATCGGCAACTTCGACGGCGTGCACCGTGGGCACCAGGCCATGCTGGCCCTGCTGCGCAACGAGGCGCGCCACCGCGGCGTGCCCAGCGTGGTGATGACCTTCGAGCCGCATCCGCGCGACTACTTTGCGCAGGCGCTGCGCAAGCCCGAGATCGCCCCGGCGCGCATTGCCACCCTGCGCGACAAGCTGTCGGAGCTTTCGGCCTGCGGCGTGGATGAATGCGTGATCCTGCCCTTCGACGCCCGGCTGGCATCGCAGCCGCCGCAGGCCTTCATCGACGAGGTGCTGGTGCGCGGCCTGGGCGTGCGCTATGTGCTGGTGGGCGATGACTTCCGGTTTGGTGCGCAGCGCGCGGGCGACTACGCGATGCTGGACGCCGCCGGTGCCGAGCGCGGCTTTGATGTGGCGCGGATGAACAGCTACGAGGTGCACCGCCTGCGCGTGTCCAGTTCTGCCGTGCGCGAGGCGCTGGCCCGCGGCGACATGGACGCTGCCGCCGCGCTGCTGGGCCGGCCCTATGCGATCAGCGGCCATGTGGTGCACGGTCGCAAGCTCGGCCGTGCGCTGGGCGAAAGCGGCCCGGGTAACGGCGATGGCTTTCGCACCATCAACCTGCGCTTTGCGCACTGGAAGCCCGCCGCCAGCGGCATCTTTGCGGTGCGGGTGCACGGCCTGGGTGCGCCGCTGAACGGGGTGGCCAACCTGGGAGTGCGGCCGTCGCTCGATGCCGATGACGTCAACGGCGGGCGGGTGCTGCTGGAGACCCACTGCTTCGACTGGCCGGCGGCGCTGGGCCACGAGGGGGCCTACGCTAAAATCGTGCGCGTGGAACTGCTGCACAAACTGCACGACGAGCTGAAGTACGACAGCCTCGACGCCCTGATGCAAGGCATCGCGCGCGACTGCGACGACGCGCGCGCCTGGTTCGCCACGCGAATTTGAAGGGGCGGCGGGCCAGCCATGCCCGCGCAACGCCCCGCTCCGCCCGACCCCTGCGCGCCGCGGCCCCTGAAGCCCGCGGGTGCCCCCGCCCCACCGCCGAGTGCCCGGCCATGAATGACAAGACAGACACCACCGACTACCGCAGCACGCTGAACCTGCCCGACACGCCCTTTCCGATGCGCGGCGACCTGCCCAAGCGCGAGCCGGGCTGGGTGAAGGAATGGGACGAGCAAGGCCTGTACAAGAAGCTGCGTGACGCGCGCGTGCACGCGCCCAAGTTCATCCT